>Ga0326727_10002790_pt1 | contig 58177 bp, 53 predicted proteins | sample MB2enrmetagenome_FD_207643 | JGI IMG/M metagenome (GOLD analysis project Ga0326727, IMG submission 207643) | Lab enriched peat soil microbial communities from McLean, Ithaca, NY, United States - MB29MY | ecosystem: Environmental > Terrestrial > Soil > Wetlands > Peat | place: USA: New York... | reverse complement strand
AGGGGTCAGGCTGGGTGTCACGGTGGGACTGCTTGCCGCCAGAACCGCGCACGAATAGTAGCCGCTGGAGTTCGTGTTGGAGCACCCGTAAACCCCCGTTGATACCCCGTTCAAGCCGCCGCCCGTATTCTTGGTTACGGTGCCGCTGACGGTGAGATTGCTGATTGTAAAGTTGAGCTGCGGAGCCGCCACACCGCCGACGTACCAGGTTTCGGAGTATGTTCCCTCATCGCTGAATTGCCACCGGGCGTTGGCGGTCCAAACACCGCTGGAGTTCGTGGTCCCCTGCGGGGCATTGGTGCACACAACCGTGCCGTTCTTCGTCTCTGTCACGCTCACTGTCTGATTCGGCGCTCCCAGGACGACTAAGGCGAAGCTATCGCCGGCGTAGTAGGGCTGCGTCGAGCGGTTTTCGTCCGTCAAGGTGGCCGAGACCGAGTATGCCGTGAAGTTGATGTCTGTCTGGTCGGCCATCGCATTGCTAAATGATCGGGACGCAGGGACGAACATGAATCCGGCTAACGACGGCGTCAAAGTGCAACTGCCTCCGAGAGAGATCGCAACCGTGTAGGTGCCATCGGTTCCCGACTTCCCGTCGCTGCCGCAGCCGCTGAACTTTACGCCGGCCAGGCCCTTTCCGTTGTAGGTCACCTCCCCGCCAATACCCACCTGCCCTGCCGGCGGACTTACCTGGTAGGCGGCGGCGCTGGATGCGGCCGCAAGGAATAGTAGTGCAGCTCCAAAGAGGGGCAGATCGAGCTTAACGGAGGTCCGCCTGAGAAAGGGAGCGTTCATAGTTGGCGATAATAACAGGGGACACTCTGTATGTCAAGACAAAAAGACTGACAATACCTGTAATGTCTCTCACTTGCGTTACAAAATGGCTAACAAATGTGCCCAGAATGACACGTCTATTGGCGGGTATTCCCGTGAGTACTGGGACTTGTATCCCAGAAGTACTGGGATTTACGGGAGCGCTAGGGTCATTTGTCGTAGCCCCTGCTGTCGAGGAATTCGTAGCGGCCCCGGTGCCGGTCCGGAGCGGACTGCGGGTTGGCGCTGAGGTGCATGACCGGGTATCCCTTCCGGCGGGTGTAGCGCGGCCATTCCGGCAGGCCGGGACCGTTCGGATCGCCGGTCTTCGCGAAGTTGGTCCAGTACGACGACATCAGCTCCGACACCTTGTAGTCCTCCGCCCGCCACGGAAGGTCTTTCGACGAAAGTACGCCGAAGACGAACTCGATTTCGCCCGAGTGGTAGGCGGTTGGTTCCGCGCCGGGCTTTTGCGCTTCGCTTGCAGGCAAGGGAAGAGCCTGATCGAACTCATATCGATACACCGGAGATTTCGCCGTTTTGAGTTGCATTTCGATCCATTTCCACGTGCCGTAGGCGATAAACCGGTCTCCGGCGAGATCGCGCGCCGATCGTTTGGCTTGAGCGTCGGTCGCCGCCGGATAGAGCTTCAGCAATCTTGGAGCGTCGGCGCCAAAATGAGCACGGACATACGCCACGAAGTTCTCCGCGGTCGGGCTGTTCTTGCCGAAGATGGATTCCGGGCCTGCTTCATCGGCGTTCCAGCCGGCCAGGAGCGGGACGCGCCTTTGGTCGCCGTACGAGAAGATCGCCCGGACATCCTCGGGCAGGAAGTATCCGTCGATATTCGGATCGAAGCTGTGCCCTTTCTGCTTCAGCGCCGCTTCGAGGATCTCGCCGGCGGGTGTCTCCCGGAGCTTCTCCAGGTTCGAGGTGCCCAGCGTTGACTCGGCAAATCTCGTATCCGCCTCTTCCGTTTGGGCGAGCGGCTTCGACCGAAGCGTGTGGCCGAAGAATGCGCCGCTCTCGCCGATGGCGCGGCGGAACAGCCCCCGGGAAAGCGGAGACGCCATCAAGGCGCTGACGGAAAAGGAGCCGGCCGACTCCCCGAAGATGGTGACATGATTCGGATCGCCGCCGAATGCCGCAATGTTCTTGTGGACCCACTCGAGAGCGGCAATCTGATCGAGCAGGCCATAGTTACCCGCCGCGTCGCGATCGGATTCCCTGGCGAGCTCGGGATGTGAGAAGAACCCGAACACACCTAGCCGGTAATTCAGGCTGACGACCAGGACGCCCTTCCTGGACAGGTTCCCTCCGTCCTGGCGCGGCTCGGAAGAGGATCCGGCCGCGAAGCCTCCGCCATGAATCCAAAACATGACCGGCAGCCGTGCTTCGGCGGGAGCGGCCGGCATCCATACGTTCAGATACAGGCAGTCTTCGCTCGGCCCGTTGTCGCGGAAAATCATGTCGTCATAGATTCGCCCCTGCATGCAGCGAGGGCCGAATTCGGCGGCGTTCCGAACGCCGGTCCAGGACACGGCCGGTTGCGGGGCCTTCCACCGCAGCGCACCAACCGGCGGCGCCGCGTAAGGGATGCCTTTAAACACGCGGACTTTGCCGTCGGCGCTCAGCACTCCTTCCAGCACTCCGTTGGCGGTGCGTACCTGTTCGCTGCTCAATTGTTGTGCGGCCATTTCATGGACACCTGCAAACACCTGGAGCGCAGCCGGAATGAGAGCGAGGCTGAATCGCCTCAAGCCTGGGATCATAACGAGGAGTATAACGAACCCCCGTGGGCTTGAGCGTGCGCGGGTAGGGTATATTGAGAACTGTTGCCTACACCCTCCAAGCGGCCGCCCAAACTACCAGCCAAACCACGCGCTAAGCGGCTCGTCAAGGCGTCCTCACCGTCGCCTCAACCATTCCTGCGCTTCTACCACTCGGAGAGCCTCCGGGTGAAGACCCTCGCGGTCCTCACCATTCTCGAAAAAGCGAAGGACGGCACGAAACATCGCGATGCCTTGGCTAGCATCATTGTGGAGCTGACCGGCAGCGGCATGGAATACTACTTCCTGAAACCGCTGAAGCTCGCCAAGGCGGGCTTTTTCATCGAGCAAACAGCCAACCTCGGCATGTCGGCTACGACAGCGGTATTGGCAACCGTGATCCGTAACATGATCGGCCGCCTGGATGGCCCGCAACTTCTCACGGTGTGTAGCTACATTCGGCGGCTCATGGAGTGAACTTCCGCAGGCAAAGGCCGGCCCACTTGGCTGCCTAAGGTCCCGCCCGTCGCCCACCGGCAATCCCGCCCTAATACGAGAATGGGACTATGACCGGCGTGCGGATGGATAAGTGGCTCTGGGCCGCCCGATTCTTCAAGACGCGCTCGCTCGCTGCACGGGCATGTGACCTCGGCAGGATTGAGTCCAATGGACAAGCAGCCAAGGCGGCGCGCGAGGTCCGCGCCGGCGACCTGCTGCGAGTGAAGAACGATGGCGGCGACTTTCAGGTCGAGGTCCTGGTCCTCAGTGAGATGCGAGGCTCGGCGGCGGTTGCGCAGACGCTCTACCGTGAGACGGAGGCGAGCCGCGAATCACGGCGAAAGTTGGCGGAAGAGCGCAAGGCGATGCCTCATCCCGAAGCATTGCGCGAAGGCAAGCCCTCGAAACGAGATCGCCGCAAGATCGGCCGGCTTCGGGGCAGAGTGTAACGCGAGCTTCCAGTATACGGGACCCGTCGGGCTTGACATATTCTGACGGTCAGATATTCTGAACGGTATGGGAGTAAAACCAGCCACAGCCCAAGAGCGGATCGGCCGTGTTGGCCAGCGGCGCCAGGTGGTGATTCCACGCGAGATGCTCGAAACCCTCAACATCCAGGAGGGAGATTTTGTGGCATTCGCTCAAACGCAAAACGGCGTGCTCATCAAGCCCCGGCGCGTGGTTGATCCCGGCGACGTACTCACCCCCAAAGAAAGCGCTCTCGTGAAAAAGGCCGAACGAGAGATGCGCGAGGGGAAGTTCGTGAGTCTTGCCCAACTCCTCCATGACCTGGATCGTCCACATTCACGGCGGCGCCGCAAAACAGCTCAAGGCGATACCGCCCGATCGGCGGCAACGCGTCATTGACGGCATCGCCGCGTTCGAAGAGGACCCTTTCCGAGGTCTCGTGAAGCCGCTTAACGGAAAGGACCACAAAGGCCACTACCGCAAGGTATCGGGCCGTTATCGCATTATCTTCAAACCCCTCCATCCGGCGAACACGGTGGAGGTGCTTGCCGCCCTTCTCCGCAACGGAAAGACCTACCGATGACAAGTGTGGGTTACGAAGCCAAAATGCCAGCCGGACGAAATACGCAGTGGATATCTTTCAGTACTTCGGCACTTTCGGATCGACCTTCTCGCTCCAGGCCAGGATGCCGCCACTTAGGTTCGAAACCGTGGAAAAGCCCGCCTTGGTCAGGAACTCCACCGCTTTCGCGCTGCGGCCGCCGCTCTTGCAGTGGACCACGATCTCGTCCGCCGGGTTCAACTCTCCCACGCGCTTGGGCAGGTCGCGCAGCGGGATCAACCGCGAACCGGGAATGCGGCAAATCTCGTACTCGTGCGGCTCGCGCACATCCACCAGCACGAATTTGTCGCCGCGGTCCATCTTGGCCTTCAGCTCGGTGACTTCCATTTGCCCCTCCGCCGGAGCCGCGGCCTGGCGCGGCACACCGCAGAATTGATGATAGTCGATCAGCTCGCGGATGCTGGGATGATCGCCGCAGACCGGACATTCCGGATCGCGCCGCAGCTTCAGCTCCCGGAAGCGCATGTTCAGCGCATCGTAGAGCAGCAGCCGGCCCGCCAGCGGCTCGCCGATTCCCAGAATCAGCTTCACCGCCTCGGTAGCCTGCACCAAGCCGATCAGCCCCGGCAGAATTCCCAACACGCCACCTTCGGCGCAGCTCGGCACCAGGCCCGGAGGCGGCGGCTCTGGATAGAGGCACCGGTAGCAGGGACCGCCCCGGTACGCGAACACCGTCGCCTGTCCCTCGAAACGGAAGATCGAGCCGTAGACATTCGGCTTGCCGAGCAGCACGCAAGCGTCGTTGACCAGGTAACGGGTCGGGAAGTTGTCCGTTCCATCCACGACGACGTCGTAGTCCTTCAGAATCCCGAGGGCATTTTCGCTGCTCAATGCCGTGTCGAAACGGTCGATCCGCACGTTCGGGTTGATTTCCCGCATGGATTCCGCCGCGGAATCCAGCTTCTTGCGCCCGACGTCGCTCGTGCCGTGGATCACCTGCCGCTGCAAATTGGTGAAATCGACCACGTCGAAATCCACCACCCCCAGGCGCCCCACCCCTGCCGCCGCCAGGTAGAGCCCGAGCGGCGCGCCCAGACCGCCCGCGCCAATCAGCAGGACCTTGGCCTCCTTCAGCTTGAGCTGGCCCTCCATCCCCACTTCGGGAATAATCAGGTGCCGGCTGTAGCGCAGGATCTCTTCGTTCGACAGGCCCGCGGCCACCGGAGTGCTCATCGGCCCCCCGCAATGCTCGGCACGATCGAAATCGTGTCGGCCTCGGCCACGCTCGTCGCCTCCTTATCGAGGTGCCGGATGTCTTCGTCGTTCACATAGATATTCACGAAGCTTCGCAGCTTGCCCTCACCGGTATAGAGATGCCTGCGCAGCTCGTCGTACTCGGCCGTGAGGGCGCCGAGAAGCTCTCCCACCGTCTTTCCGTTCAGCTCGACGGAATCGAGGTTGCCGGCGTACTGGCGCAACGGCGTGGGAATCAGGATTCTGGGCATGCTGCCTCCTCTGGATAAACAATCTGCTCCGGCTCGGCGGCGGTCTGCTCGGGATTGGGCAGCCAGCTTGTGGCGTGGTCGAACCTGCCGCTCCGGATCGACATGACGACGAACGAGTACCAGGGGCACGAGTTCTGGAGGTCCGTCCGGGAGAAGTACGCGTCGCAATCGGGATGCGAATGATAGATGCCGATCAGATCCAATCCGTCGCGCCGCGCGAGAAGGTCGGCCTCCAGCAGATCCTCGGTCCGGATCTCGTAGCGGGCTTTCTGCGAGCCCGCGTAGGCATTGTCGAGCGCGACGGCCCGCTGCACCAGTTTCGTGCCGGAGCCGATCCGGCCCAGCATCGCGCCGCAGCACTCGTTCGGATACGCCTGTTCGGCGTGCGCACGCATCGCCGCCCAAGCCTCCCGTTCAATCCGGATCATCCCAGAAACGCTCACTCAGATATTTCTCCCCGCCGTCGCACAGGATGGTGACAATCACGCCCGGCCGGCCTTCCCGCGCCAGCTCTTCGGCCACCCGCACCGCCGCCGCGACATTCGCGCCCGACGAAACGCCTACCAGCAGGCCCTCCTCCCGGCAGAGCCGCCGCGCCACGCGTTGCGCGTCTTCGGTTTCCACAAACAGGGTCCGGTCCGGCAGGGCCGGGTCGTAAATGCCCGGCCGCAGAAGGGAGGCTTCCATGTTTTTCACGCCTTCGATGCCATGAAAACCGGCCGGCGGCTGCACCGCGGCACACACGACACCCGGCAAGTCCTGTTTCAACCGTCGGCTCACTCCCGTGAAGGTCCCGCTGGTTCCGAGCGCCGCCACGAAATGCGTGATCCGGCCGCCGGTCTGCTCTTCGATCTCCACGCCGGTGGTCTCGAAGTGGGCTTTCCAGTTCGCGGGGTTATTGTACTGGTCCGGATAGAAGTAGAGAGACGGATTCTCGTTGTAAATCTCACGGCAGCGGAGAATCGCTCCATCCGATCCGGCGCCGGCATCCGTCAGTTCGAGTCCGGCGCCGTAGGCGCCGAGCGTGCGCTTCCGCTCTTCGGAGGCGTTCTTCGGCATGCAGATCCGGGTGCGATACCCCTTGGCCGCGCCGATCATCGCGTATGCGATGCCGGTGTTGCCGCTGGTCGCGTCCAGGATGATCCGGCCCGGCTGCAACGTGCCGCTTCGCTCTCCGTCCAGGATCATATTCAGCGCCGGCCGGTCCTTCACCGATCCGCCGGGGTTCATGAATTCGGCCTTGGCGTAGATCTCGACGCCGCTCGATGGCGCCACGGCGCGCGGAAGCCGCACCAGCGGGGTGTTGCCGATCTGCTCGAGCACGTTTCCCGCGGGCCGTCGGGCCGCGGAGGTGGAGGCGAATGCAAAACTCATCCCAGGTGGCCGCTAATGACTATTCTAGGAATCTCCTGAATTCCTGTCAAGATAGCCGTATTTGCCTAAGCTCCTTGAATAAAACAGCATCTTGTCGTATGATACGGACATCCAGAGGGCGGGGAAATGGTGTTCGAACAGTTCTACCTGGGTTGCCTGTCGCACGCATCGTATTTGCTCGGATCGTATGGCGTTGCGGCCGTGGTCGATCCGCAGCGCGATGTGCGGCTATATCTCGAAGCGGCTCACGAGCGGGGCCTCGAGATCGATTACATCATCGAGACCCATCTGCACGCGGATTTTGTCTCGGGGCACCGCGAGCTGGCGGCCCTTACCGGCGCGCAAATCTATATGGGCGCGCGCGCGGACCCCAGGTTTTCCCACGTTGCCGTCGTCGATGAAGACGAGATCTCCTTCGGCCATTGCCGGTTGAGGTTCCTGGAGACGCCGGGCCACTCCCTCGATAGCATCTCGATCGTGGTTACCGACCTGGATCGCTCGCCGGAGCCCTTCGCCGTCCTCACCGGCGACACTCTCTTCATTGGCGACGTGGGCCGCCCGGATCTTTCGAAGGGCAAGAATGCCCGGGAAATGGCCGGGCTCCTCTATCGCAGTCTGCACGAAAAATTGCTGAAGCTGCCCAATTTCGTCGAGGTCTATCCGGCGCACGGGGCGGGCTCTCTTTGCGGGAAGCAATTGAGCTCCGAGTCCCGCTCGACGATCGGCCGGGAGAAGGCCACCAACTACGCGCTGCGCGCCGCCAGCGAGGCGGACTTTATCGAGCTGATTACCAGCGATCTTCCCGAGCGGCCCGGTTATTTCGCGCTCGACAAAGAGATCAACCGGAGCGGCGCGCGGCCATTGAGCGAACTGCCTCCGCTCCGGGCGCTCCGCCCGGGTGACGTGCTCGGAGAACAGGAAAATGGCGCGGTGCTACTCGACACGCGGCCGGCGGTCCAATTCGCCGCCTCGCACCTGCCGGGTTCGGTGCAGATCGGCCTCGCGGGAGAGTTTGCCGTCTGGGCGGGCGATCTGCTGGGCCTGAAAACGCGCCTGGTGCTGATCGCCGAAAACCAGGACCGCCTGATCGAGTCCAGAATCCGGCTTGCCCGTGTGGGAATCGAGTCGGTCGCCGGATACCTCGAGGATGGTCTTGCGGGCTGGGTGCGGGAGGGGATGCCGCTCGAGCAGACACATCAGATCTCCGCCGAGGAACTGGCCCGGCGTTTGACTTCGACGCCCGGTTCCATTGAAGTGCTGGATGTCCGCCGCCCGTCGGAGTGGGCCGAGGGTTTCATAGAAGGCGCCGTTCTGGTGCCGCTGCATGATTTGACCGCCCGGTTGCCCGAGCTGGATAGGAACCGCTCCTGGGCGGTGCACTGTAAGGGCGGATATCGAAGCGCGATCGCGGCCAGCTTGCTACAGCGGTCCGGCTTCCATCAGGTTTTCAACATCGTTGGCGGGTTTGACGCGTGGCGCGCGTGCGACCTGCCATACAAGCGCGCTCAGCGGGCGGCAGGCTGAGCTTATAAATCTCACGAGGGGAGGAAAATTGCATGAGCGATTACGCGAATCCGGAAACCCTGGTCAGCACGGCCTGGGCGGGGGAGCACGCAAAGGACCCGAACGTGCGGGTGGTCGAGGTGGATGTCGATACTTCCGCCTACAACGAAGGCCATGTGCCCGGAGCAATTGCCTGGGCCTGGAACAAGCAACTGTGCGACACGGTCCGCCGCGACATTCTCTCGCAGCAGGATTTCGAGAAGTTGATGTCGGAATCCGGGGTCGGGAATGACACCACCGTCGTGCTGTACGGCGACAACAACAACTGGTTCGCCGCCTGGGCCTTCTGGCAGATGAAAATGTACGGTCACCGGGACGTACGCCTGATGAACGGCGGCCGCAAGAAGTGGATCGCCGAGGGCAGGGATCTCACGACCGAGGTGCCGAAGCCTCTGCGGACGCGCTACTCCGCCTCGAAGGCCGACCTGTCGCTGCGGGCGTTTCTCCCGGAGGTTCAGCGGGCCTTGAGCCAGAACGGCGCGGCGCTGGTGGACGTCCGCAGTCCGCAGGAATTCTCCGGGGAGATTCTCGCCCCTCCTGGGTTGCCGGAAACGTGCCAGAGAGGCGGGCACATTCCCGGCGCGCGGAGTATCCCGTGGGGCAAGGCATGCAGGGATGACGGCACTTTTCTGCCCTACGAGGAACTCAAGGCGCTCTACGCGGAAGAGGGCATCGACGGTTCCAAACCGGTGATCGCCTACTGCCGCATCGGGGAGCGTTCCAGCCACACCTGGTTTGCCTTGAAGCACCTGCTCGGATACCGCAATGTGAAAAACTACGATGGCTCCTGGACCGAGTGGGGCAACCTGGTCGGCGCGCCGGTCGAGCGGGGCGCGGCGCTCACCGCCGGGGGCGGCCGGTGAAGCCGGAAGCGTACAGCGAGCGCCAGGTAGAGGTGGATGGCTGGCAAGTGAACCTCACCTCCTATCAGCTTGGCGCCTCTTTTCACTGTAAGGCCGATAACGTTTCGCCCGGGGCCTGGCTGGCGCGCACCACCGGAACAACGCGGCAGGAAGCCGAGCAAAAAGCGCTGGAGCGCGCGCGGCAGCTCCTCTCCCGCACGCGCCGCCAATAAGTCCGGCCCGTATGCCCGAATGAAAGCTTTACAGATTCAGCGATTCGGGACGACACTGCCGCGCGTCATCGGGCGGGACTTCGCGGGCGAGATTGTGGAAGGGCCGCCGCAACTGATCGGTCTGGAGGTGTGGGGCTCGGGAGGAGACTTGGGTTTTACTCGGGATGGAACCCACGCGGAGATGATCGACATCCCCCTCGAAGCGGCTTCCGAAAAACCGGAGAACCTGCTGGCCGAGGAAGCCGCGGCCGTTGGCGTCCCTTTCATTACCGCATACAGTGCGCTTGAAGGCGCGCGGCACAAGCGCGGCGAGTGGGCCATTGTGACCGGCGCGGCGGGCGCGGTCGGGAGCGCGGCAGTTGACCTCGTCCAGGCCCGGGGAGGGTTCTCGATCGCTTTTGTAAGGGATGCTCGCGAGCAGGCCGCGCTCGACGGAAGCAAAGTCAAAGCGGTGGCTACGTCCGAGTCGGGCAACCTTGCGGAGGTCGTTCGTCAGGCCACAAACGGTAGAGGCGCCGATGTGGCGCTGAATGGGATCGGCGCGTCGATTGCTCCCGCGATCATTGCATCCCTGGCCCCGCGTGGGCGAATGGCGGTCTACAGCGCTGCCTTCGGTGGACGAGAGTTCCAGCTCGACCTCTTTCCTCTTTATAGAAACCGCCTGGAACTCATCGGTGTGAACACAGCCGGAGAGGACGTAGTCAAGTGCGCCGCCATCCTCAACCAGCTCAGACCATTGTTCGAGAATGGTTCCCTGGATCGTCCTCGCATCGCGGAACGATATTCCCTCAACGAGTTTGCGGTCGCATACGAACGGGTGCGGGCTGGGGTTGGAAAGGTGGTGTTTCGCTTCAACTGAGATCGCAGCGCCGCATTACGGGCGCGCCCGCGTTCCATTTGCGACCACTCTCCCTTAAATGCATCTAGGTCCTCGACCGTGAACTCCGTTTCTCTACGGTAGCGGCATCTACCTGTAACTGAGCCGCGACCGTAAGGGAGCGGTAGCAACGCATCACGCGGTCGAGGTACTAGAATTGAGGGGGACGAAATCTGTTGCCGTGTGTGGGGCCGCGGCGGTGAGGGCGAATGGGGATCGGTGTTGGCGTCGTCAAGGAATCGTTTCCAGGCGAGCGGCGGGTGGCCGTCGTTCCACTGAGTCTGCCCGCGTTGGCCAAGGCCGGGGCGCAGGTCTTTTTCGAGCGCGGCGCAGGCATGGAAGCCGGCTTTCCGGATATTGAATACGAGCAGAGGGGCGCGCGTCCGGGCTCGCGCGACGAAGTGTTCGCCAGCGCGGGCGTGTTGCTTCAGGTTCGGACGGCGGGCGCGAACCCCGAGGCCCCCGCGAGCGACCTGCCCCGCCTGCGGAGCGGACACACCATCCTCGGCTTCGGCGAGCCGCTGAGCGTTCCGGGCCCCTATCGCGACCTGGCCGCTCGAGGCGTGACCGCGTTCGCCATGGAACTGATGCCGCGGATCACTCGGGCCCAAAGCATGGACGCGCTCTCTTCCATGGCTACCATCGCCGGCTACAAAGCCGCGCTTCTGGCCGCTAACGCCCTGCCGCGCATGTTTCCCATGCTCATGACCGCCGCGGGCACGGTCGCGCCGGCCCGCGTGCTGGTCATCGGCGCCGGCGTGGCCGGACTTCAGGCCATCGCCACGGCCCGCCGGCTCGGCGCGGTCGTGAGCGGGTATGACATCCGGCCCACGGTAAAGGAGCAGATTGAAAGCCTCGGCGCGCGCTTCATTACTCTGGAACTCGAAACCGGCACGGCGCAGGAGCAGAGCGGTTACGCCAAGGCCATGGGCGATGAGTTTTACCGCCGGCAGCGGGAGCTGATGGGCGATGTGATCGCGAACCACGACGCCGTCATCACAACGGCCGCCGTGCCCGGTCAAAAGGCGCCGATTCTCGTCACCGGGGAGATGGTCGCGCGGATGCAGCCCGGCTCGGTGATCGTGGATGTCGCGGCCGAGCGCGGCGGCAACTGCGAGCTCACGCGGCCCGGCCGAACCGTGGTCGAGCACGCCGTCTCCATCCTCGGCCCGCTGAATCTTCCTTCCAGTGTTCCCTATCACGCAAGCCAGATGTACTCGCGCAATATCTCGACCTTCCTTGCGCACCTGCTGCGGACGGGATCGCTGGTGGTGGATGATTCCGACGAGATCACGCGCGAAACGCTGATCGCTTATCAGGGCGAGGTGGTTCACCCGCGCGTACGGCAGGCGCTCGGACTGCCCCAGATCGCTGCGGAGACCGCCGCCAGACCGACGAGGTGACTGGAATGCTGAACGATCTCGAAGTGGGCCTTTACGTTTTCATGCTGGCGACTTTTCTCGGGCTGGAGGTCATCCGCCGGGTCTCGCCGCTGCTGCACACGCCGCTGATGTCGCTGACCAACGCCATCTCGGCGATCGCGGTAGTGGGATCCCTGCTGATTACCGGCGCCGCCCACGCGAGCACGCTCTCCCGCGTTCTCGGCTTCATCGCGGTGACCGCTTCCACCACCAACCTCGTCAGCGGCTTTCTGATCACCGACCGCATGCTGAAGATGTTCAAGACCCGCCAGCCGGGACCGGCGGCAGGGGCGGGGAAATGAGCGACCAGGCCGTTCAGTACATCTACATTCTCTCGGCGGCGCTGTTCGTGATGTCGCTGAAGTGGATGAACTCGCCCAAGAGCGCGCGGCGCGGCGTGTTCGCGGGCGAGATCGGGATGCTGCTGGCGATCGTGGGCACGCTGCTGCGGCACGAAGTGGTGGACTACAAGCTGATCCTGGCGGCTCTGTTCCTCGGTTCGGCCGCGGGCGTCCCGCTCGCCTATCTCATGCCGATGACCGCCGTGCCGCAGAGGACCGCGCTCTCCCACGCATTCGGCGCTCTCGCCGCCGCCCTGGTCGGCACGGCCGAGTACTACCGCCAGACGCCGCACGGCGCCGTCATGATCGCGCTGGTCTTCGAGACGCTGCTTGGCTACCTCACGTTCACCGGCTCGCTGATGGCGTGCGGCAAGCTGCAGGAGGTGCTGCCAACGCGGCCAATCACCTACCGCAACCAGAATGTGATCAATCTTTCGCTGTTCGGCATCGCCGTGGCGCTCGGAGTGTGGCTCATCGTCCAGCCCGGCGAGAGCTGGATCTTCCCGATCTTCTCCGGCCTGGCGCTGCTGTTCGGAGTGCTGCTGATTATCCCGATCGGAGGGGCGGACATGCCGACGGTGATCGCGCTGCTCAACTCCTACGCCGGCCTCTCCGCCGCGGCGATGGGTTTTGCGCTGGGCAACCGGCTGCTGATCATCGCGGGCGCTCTCGACGGGTCCTCGGGCCTGATCCTGTCGATCATCATGTGCAAGGCGATGAACCGGTCCTTTACCAACGTTCTGTTCGGCGGGTTCGGACAAGTGCGGAAGAAGGCCGGCGCGGCGGAGGAGCAGCGTACCGTGCGGAGCGCTTCGGCCGAAGAAGCCGCCGCGATTCTCGATGCCGCGCGCAGCGTGATCATCGTGCCCGGCTATGGCCTGGCCGTCGCGCACGCCCAGCACAAGATCCGCGAATTGTATGACGTGCTCACCCGGCGGGGCGTCGAGGTCAAGTTCGCCATCCATCCGGTGGCGGGACGCATGCCGGGCCACATGAACGTCCTGCTCGCCGAGGCCGAGATTCCCTACGACCACCTGTTCGAAATGGACGCGATCAACGGCGAGTTCCCGCAGGCTGACGTGGCGCTCGTGATCGGCGCCAATGACGTTACCAATCCCGCCGCGCGCACCGATCCCTCCAGCCCGATCTACGGCATGCCGATTCTGGACGTCGATAAGGCGCGCACGGTGATGGTGATCAAGCGCAGCATGAATCCCGGCTTCGCCGGCATCGACAACCCGCTCTATTACATGGACAAGACGCTCATGCTCTTCGGCGATGCCAAGGCCTTCGCGACGAACCTGGTGAAGGAGCTGGCCGAGGCCGCCAAAGCGGCCTGAAGCGGAGGTTCTGCGTGGGCCGTCTCCTCCTCGGAGGCGATTTCCCAGCCCCCTTCGTCCGCGGCCGCCCGCGGCGCCCCAAGAGGTCCTGCGTAGGCGCCCTAGGACATCCCGTGGACTATGTAATGGACCCCGAAAGTTGGATGCGAAAATGGTCTTTTCGAAAAACGTCAACGCGCCGGAGAGTGGTCTCCCTATGGACAAGAGGCGCCAACGAACACAACTCCGCGCGGTAACAGACCCAGTGCTTTCCGGGGTACCAGTACTGGTAGGGCTTGTTCGCCTGCGAGGGGCCGGATATACTTTAAGACCAATGTCTCTTAATTGAAGACCACATATCAACCGACGGGAGGCAGTAACAATGCATAGTTCTCTGAGGGTTTTGGCCGTCGCCGGGTCCCTGGCGATGGCCGTGAACGCTCTAGCGGCGACCGTTTCGACGGATGTTATTTATGGCACTCTAAACGGCACATTCGAGATTTCGAATGCGTACTTTGTGGCCGTGCAGACGGGCACTTTCGCGGGCGATGAAGCGTATGGCGTTCAGCCGGGCTCCTGGGTGGAGGTGGCGGGTGACTACACCATGACCCAGACCGTGTTCGATCCGAATACGTACTGTCCAGGCTGTCTTGTCCAAGACTACGTGGGGTTTAACCAACCGGATGCATACGGCTCGGCGGGCATCGCGTTCCACCTTGGCGACTACTTCAGCCAGGGCTCGACCCCGTTTGATGTTTTCCTCACTTTTAACGAGGTCAATTCGGTCGGCCAGTACTTCATCGGCAAAGGGGGCACGCTCGACTTCCAATACGACCCGAACATCGATGGCGGCATTGGCACCGACGCGATCTCGGGCGGCCCCGCGTTCTCGTATGAGATTATCAATACACCAGAGCCCGCGAGCCTGATGCTGCTCGGCTCGGGCGTGCTGGTGCTGCTCGCCGGTATCGCGCGCCGGAAGGCGCGCCGCTAGAACCGGAGCGCCGACGCCAGAGGTTTTGAAGAGAATGCCCGCTTGCCATCAGGCAGGCTGGCATTTGGCTTTTGGCCCGATTGGTGTTTCGTAGTGGTTGCGTCAGGTATACAGTTACCCAAAATTGGGCAAAAAATTACTTGACTCACCTGGACCGGTTCGGTACTATGGTACGCGTGATAGGCCGGTCAGTTTGCCAGCCGAACGTTCCGTGTTTGTTCTTTTGTTTCAACAGATTGCGGAGATCGCAAGCCACTGGAAAAACAAGGGTTGTTTTCCGTTGACGGAAATTATATATAATGGAGGCCGACAGCTTGTCGCAAAGTATTTGTAAAGCGTCAGGTGTCTCGCGCGTGAGAAGTGTGGCGGACGCGAGATGGATTGGCACTGTCGAGATCGATCCGGGAGGTGGTGTACCGGCCGCCGCCCGATAAGGAGTTGAGGAGGCCCTAGCTACGCGACCACGTGCGATTCAGCGAGTTCCGGGACTCGACACTAGCGCCAGTCCCTTCGAACGGCTTCAACAGTTCACACGTCTAATAATTCAGGTTCCGAGAACGGAGGCCGATAGAGAGAAAAGCGTATCTAGAGGAAGAGCTGGCAAAGCCCAGCCAGGGGGAACTTCCTATGCCCGAAAAAAGAATAAGAAAACCAAAGAAGGTTGATCCGACATTACCTACTGTCATTCATGCCCATGACACGGATGGCGTACACCATGCAGTGGGAATGTTCAATCTTGATGTACTACTTATTCCCGAAGACAAAGTTTGGGTCGCACAGGGCCTCGCAATCGATTATGTGGCACAAGGTGAGTCCATTGAGGAGGCAAAGAAGAATTTTGAAAACGGGCTAGAAAGAACCATCGACCTAAACCTCCGAATGTATGGCAACATCGATGGAATCTTAATCCCAGCTCCGGGCGCAGTTCTTCAGGAAGCCACTCGAAATAAAGCTTCCATCAAGTTTTACAGCCAAGTCTCGATGCATGAAGTAGGAGTCAGATCGCAGCAGGCTCTACCTTTTGATGGAGTCAGTTATCTACAAATGAGGAAAGCCGCCTAGCCAGTATGCGCGAGCTTGGAGTGCGTCGTGAGGTTGTCCTCCGGGCGCTACGTGCAGCCGGTCCGCCTCACTCACCTAGAAAGCTCACTGTAACTGAAGATCCTACAGGGTGGTTCGTGAGCATCTCTGATAATGAGGGGACTTCTTTAATGCAATACATACCGCCAGACACGTGTAGGGCAGCGGTCAACCATCTCATTGATAGATTCGCAGTTCCTAGAATATGGTTCTATGATCCGCTGACGATCCCCGGTCCGGAACTAGACAAACCATCATCCTAGAATGGTTCAGCGGCGTTTTCCGCGCCGCTGCCGTGGCGTTCCGCGCCATTCTTACCAGTGAGTTGATTCCATATCAGTCTACGGCCTGCAACGTTTGAGCAAAGCTGCACGAACCGATCCGCATCCGCAGTGTCGCGCTTGTTGAACCGGAACGCTTCCTCATCAATGTAGCGGTATACGTGGAACGGCTCTACCGAAACGTAGGTCCCATGAAGCCCACGCTTCAACAGGCTCCAGAAATTCTCCATGCCGTTGTATGGACCTCGCCATCCACGTATGCTACAGCATGGTCGATAACATCGTTTTGAAATTCGGTCAGCCCTTCATAGGACTTCAAGGCGTCCGTAAAGATCGCGGAACCTGCTAGGACGTGCTCACGGATATGAGACTGAACCGGATTCTTCCGGCGCGTGGGAACGACCGTGGCGCGGACTTCACCGCCGCGCTCAAGAACGCCCATCACAATCGTTTTATCCTTGCCGCCAGTGCCGGTGATGACGCGCTCGCGCTTCGCCTTGTGCATATTGCGCGCCTTGCCGCCAATGAAGGTCTCGTCCGCTTCGATCTGACCGGAGAGCTTCTTGAAGGTTCCCGTATGCATTGCGTGGCGAATCCGCTGCAACATGAACCATGCAGACTTCTGGGTGACATGAAGGTCCCGCGCGACCTCGTAGGAACTCACCCCGTTTTTGCAATTGGCGACCAGGAACATGGCGCAGAGCCATTTATCCAGACCAATCGGCGAGTCCTCGAAGATCGTTCCGACCTTGATGGAGAACTGCTTCTTGCAGTCCAGGCACTTCCACATGAGCCGCGTAGTGAGGAACGAAACCCGGTTGGATTGGCAGCGCGGGCAGACCGCTTCGCCGTTCTCCCAACGCAGGCCCGCAAAGAACCGGAGGCAGACCAGTGGATCAGCGAAATACTGGATCGCTTCCATCAGGGTTGCGGGGACTTTCACGGATTCGCTCATAAGTCAATAGGACCCGAAATCCCTGGGTGAGTCAAGTGATTTTTTACCCAAAATTGCCGTTCATTTCCGAGGAACTGCCAGCCACGGCCCAACGCCGAGAAACACTATGTGCCCTGCGCCCGCGTCGCCGCGGGGTGGGTCTCGACGTGATTGTGGATGGGCCGCTGCGTTCGCAGGTATGCGTAGATCGCGCTCAGGTCCTGGGGCTCGATCTGGCTCAGGTTCAGCCACGGCATCAGCGTGAAGGACTCCGGCCCCACCTTCGGCGGGTCCTTCGCCATCTCCTTGTAAGCCGTCAACCGGTTCACAAAAAGCTGCTCGGTCCAGGCCCCGATGCCCGTCTCCTCGTCGGGCGTGATGTTGGCGCTCACCACCGTCAGGGAGTTCCACCGGAACAAACGGCCGCCTGCCAGGAGCATGGCATCGTCGGCCTTCCCGCTTTTCATCGGCGTGTGGCAGTCGGCGCAATCTCCGACGGTGGCGAGATACTCCCCGTATTTCAGCTTGTCGCCCGGGTTCGGGTCCGGCACACGTCCCGCCGGTTGAGGCACGCTCTTGATCAGCAGCGAAACCGGAAAGTCGATCTTGGTCGCCGGCAGCGCGTTCTTCACCGGCGCCAGCGTTTTCAGAAACGCGACTAACGAGTAAACGTCGTTGTCGCTCATGTGCCGGTAGGACGGATATGGCATCAACGGGAACAACGCCTTGCCATCGCGGTCCACGCCGTCGCGGATGGCGCGAATCTTCTCGCCGTCGCTCCAGTTCCCGATGCCGGTCTCGAGGTCCGGCGTGATGTTCGGCGCCACCACCGTCCCTGGCAGACCTAACGAGGCGGGCAAAACCGTGCCTTTCCCGCGTCCGGAAGCCACCACCGGAGCGCCGAAGCGCGAGGGGTCGCGCTCGGAATGGCAGCCGTCGCAATCCGCCAGCAGGAACACGTACTTGCCGCGCGCCACGCGCGCCGGTGTCACTTCCACCACAACGGGAGCGGGAGGAACCGCGGCGGGTTTGCGCAGATAGAGATACGCGATTCCGCCGCCAGCCAGCAAAAGCAGACACAACAGGAGCACCCCAATGAGTTTTCGCATGTTCAGATCTTAGCACGCGGTTCCATTTTGGACTGTCCGGCACGGAGTGCATGCCGGACAGGGTCGTGACGCAAGTCGAATGCAATCGGCCGTATTTGCGCATGACAGCCCGGCAGATTCCTTTTCCTCTTCCATCCCAGCTACTTACGTTCTTCGTTTCCCCGTTGCTGCCGGGATCACCGCTATGCTGCACACGAGAGGAAGCATGTCTTCGCTTCGCAAAATCCGCTCTGCCTGTGCCAACGGAGCGCTATCCCGTGGGCCCGCTACGCCCGAAGCTCTGGAAGAGGGCGGCTGTGAAAACGGATTTTTGCAAAACGAAAAGTGCAAAACGAACCGAATTGCCCGCAAAGGAGGGGAATCCGGAACGAGCGCTCCTCTGCGCCCTCCCGCCCGGCGCGGCCGAAATCGTCTACACCCCGCGCCTTAAGAGGCCCCGAGCAGGCATCCCGCGGGCTGGCACGGAAATTCCAGGTGTCCTATATTAGAAATTCACCTCGCGACATCGGTGATGGAGCCTCACCTTGAACCGTCCCAGAACTGCCTGGGAATGATAGCTGCTGCTCAGGCGAACGCAGGAGCTGTCTCAGCCTTGGGGGACCGGCATGGACGAGGGTATCAGACTTGCCCGCGCAACGTGGGTCAACTCGCGAAGGACGGAGACGGAGATGGGGAGTGAAGGGAGGCGTTCCCGGTGAGGTTCCTTGTTTCCCGGCATGCCGAAGAGGAGATGCTGCGGCGCCAGATTCCGCGAGAGTGGCTGGACTCGGTTCTGCAGCGCCCGGAGCAGCGCGTGCCGCAGCCTGGCGGCAAAGAGATTCTCCAGTCGCGTTTCACCTCCGGCGATGGGAAAATGTATTTGTTGCGAACCGTGGTGGCCATGGAGAAGGAGCCACCGGTGATTGTGACGGTGTACCGGACGAGCAAGATTGAGAGGTACTGGAGGCCGGAATGAAGGTCAGATACGATCCGGAGGTGGATGTGCTCAGCATCGCGCTGAGCGATGCCCCCGTTGAAGAGAGCGACGAGGACAAGCCCGGTGTGATCCTGGATTACGACAAGAGCGGCAACGTCGTCGGCCTTGAGATTCTGGACGCCTCCAAACGCATGGGGAACCCCATGTCGGTGGAGTACGCCATCACACGATGAGCCGGAAGGATGGTGACGGACCCTCGCCTGTAACCGTCCCAGAAGCGCCTTGGAATGACAGCTCCTGCCCAGCCGAGGGCAGGAGCAATTTGAGGTTTTGGGGATCCCAAGCCGAGCCATCTGGCAAAGGAGGCTCGCGACGAGGATTCTGATTGTCTCGGATCTCCACGCCAACCTGGAGGCGGTCCGGTCCCTGCCAACCCGCTACGACCAACTCTGGGTGCTTGGCGACCTGGTCAACTATGGGCCCAATCCCTCCGAGGTGATCGAGTTCGTGCGAGCCAACGCGGCGATGGTCATCCGCGGCAACCACGACCAGTCGGTGGCCTATGGCGAGGATCCCCAATGCTCCGCCCGGTTCCGGCGGATGGCCCAGGAGACCGGCGGCTTCACCAGCGGCGCGATCAGCGAGGAGCAGCGCCAGTACCTCCGCAACCTCCCGCTGACGGCGGACCTCGAAGTAGACGGAGTGCGATTTCTGCTGTGCCATGCCGTGCCTGCGAACCCGCTCCATGAGTACCGCGCCCCGGATTCCCCGCTTTGGGAAGCGGAGGCTTCGCGCCTCGCCGCCGATGTTCTTCTGGTGGGCCATACCCATTGGCCGTTTCAGCGGCGGTTCGGCAATCGCCTGATCGCCAACCCCGGCAGTGCCGGCCAGCCGAAACACGGAGCGCCGCGCGCAAGTTACGCGCTCTGGGACGCTGGCGAGTTGCGGCTCGGCTCCTCCGAATACCCGTTTGAGAACACCGCGGCGAAGCTGCGCGCGCTGCCGGTTTCGCCCGGGGTCCGGGCTGAGCTGGAGACGGTGCTGCGTGCCGGTTCGGCGGCTGCGCTAAAGGCAGAAAGTTGAAACCTTGAGATCGAAAGGAGTCATTCATGACTGAAATCGTAAAAGTGATAGGACGCGAGATTTTGGATTCCCGAGGGAATCCCACCGTCGAAGCGGAAGTGGAGCTTGCCGGCGGCGGCGCTGGAACAGCCGCCGTGCCCTCCGGCGCCTCCACCGGCGAAAAAGAAGCCGTGGAGCTGAGGGACGGCGATAAAGCGAGATACGGCGGCAAGGGCGTCACCAAGGCCGTGAAGAACGTCAATACGGCGATCCGCGACGCCGTCACCGGCCTGGACGCCACGGCCCAGCGCACCGTGGACGCCGCCATGATTCAAGCCGACGGAACGCCCAACAAGGCGAAGTTGGGGGCCAATGCCATTCTGGCCGTTTCGATGGCCGTCGCCCGCGCAGCCGCCAGCGCCCATCGCCTGCCGCTCTATCGCTACCTGGGCGGCGCCAATGCCTGTCTCCTGCCGGTCCCCTGCATGAACGTGCTCAATGGCGGGAAGCACGCCGACAATACCGTCGATTTCCAGGAATTCATGATCGCGCCGCACCACGCGCCCTCTTTCACCGAAGCGATTCGCAAGGGCATGGAGACCTTTCACGCTCTCAAGCAGGTGCTGCGCGCCAAAAGTTACAGCACCGCGGTGGGAGACGAAGGGGGATTCGCGCCGGACTTGAAGTCGAACGAAGAAGCCGTGGAGTTGATTCTCGAAGCCATCACGAAAGCCGGTTATAAGCCTGGCGCGGACATCTCCATCTGCCTCGATCCCGCGGCCAGCGAGATGTGGGACGACGGGAAATACGTGCTCTTCAAGTCGACCAAGAAGGCCATTTCTTCCCAGGAATTGATCAAGACCTGGGAGTCGTGGGTCAAGCAGTATCCCATCGTGCTGATCGAGGACGGAATGGGCGAGAACGATTGGGAGGGCTGGAAAGACCTCACCTCGGCCCTCGGATCGCGCATTGAGCTGGTCGGCGACGACGTCTTCTGCACCAATCCGAAAATTCTCCGCGAAGGCATCGAGAAAGGAATCGCCAACGCGGTGCTCATCAAGCTGAACCAGATCGGTTCGGTCACCGAAACCCTGGATACGATCGAGTTGGCGAACCGGAACAATTATCGCTGCTTCGTTTCGCACCGCTCGGGTGAAACCGAGGACACCTTCATTTCCGATCTGACCGTCGCCACCGGCTCGGGGCACATCAAGACCGGCTCCGGGTGCCGCAGCGAGCGCGTCGCGAAATTCAACCAGTTCCTTCGTATCGAAGAACGGCTTGGATCCCAGGCCCGCTTCGCCGGGCGAGCGGCTTTCGGACGCTGATTCGAGAATCGTCCGGAAACGAAATCCAGCGCGCCGCGGCGCGTCGCGCTGGTATCCTCATATCTATGCGGGCTTATGCTTGGGTGGGCGCGCTCTGTCTTGCGCTCGCCGGCTGCGGGACGGCTCCTCCCCCGCCGCGCGCTCGATCCGCGTCCGCAACCACGCAGGGCCGACGTCCGCAACACAAGTACGCGGTGCTGGTGAATTCCGACACTGCCGGCGAACACAAGCGCAATGTCTCGCGCGCTTACCGTACGCTGCGGATACTGGGCTTCGCGACGAGTGACATCTTCGTGCTGTCCCCCCGCGACCGCCGGAACCCCGTGGCCATTACGACCCCGTTCTACAAGCCGTTTCCGGAGAACTTCGCATCCGTGATGGACCACCTCGCCGGGACTGTCGGCGCCGGCGACCTGGTGTTGGTCTACGGCACCGGCCACGGCGACACCGATCAGGGCGAGAGCCTGCTCGAACTGCGCGGCGGCGAGTTGTGGGCCGGCGACCTGCGCGACGAGGTCGACCGCCTCCACGGAAACACTGTCGTGGTGATGGATCAGTGTTTTTCCGGCGGATTCATCGATGCCTTCCAGGGCACGAAAAGCAAGGCGATCGTGATCGCCACCGTGGACCGCGACCACATGACCTACTGCGCCGCGTTCGCCCGCGCGTTCTGGGACGCGTTCCTCCATCCCGAGCGCGCCGGCCGGAATCATGGCGGCAAGACCTCCATCCGCGAGGCGTTTGAAGTGGCCGCGGAAGCCAATCGCAAGCAGCTTGCGGGAGATCCCGAGCTTCGCGCCACCGCTCGCTGCGCTTCATTCAACGGGTTTGACGACGCCGTCCTCAATTGAGGCGGCTCTCCCGCCTTACTGAGCGCCGCGCGAGCGCAGCATGGTCTTCAGAGTGTGGAAGATCACGTAGGCGTCCAGGGATAGGGAGATGTGCTTGATGTAATAGAGATCGTATTCCAGCTTGACGATCGTGTCTTCGAGCGTGTCGCCGTACTTGTGGTTGATCTGAGCCCAGCCTGTGATGCCCGGCCGGACGCAGTGCCGCTGGCGATAGTAGGGGACTTTCTCGCTCAGAACATTGACGAACTCGGGCCGTTCGGGACGCGGTCCGACGATCGACATTTCGCCGCGCAGCACGTTCCAGAGCTGGGGCAGTTCGTCAATGCGCAGTTTCCGGAGCCAATGGCCCAGCGGAGTGATGCGCGGGTCGTCCTTGCTGGCCCAAACCGCGCCGGTTTTCGCTTCGGCGTCGGCCTGCATCGAACGGAATTTGTACAGCGTGAATGGCACACCGTGCAGGCCGGCCCGCTGCTGGCGGTAGAAAACAGGGCCGCGGGACGTGAGCTTGATGGCAATCGCGGCAACGAGCATGATGGGCAGCGTCAGCGCCGTACCCACCAGCGCCACGGCCGGAGAGTACAGCGATTGCAGCTTCACGGCGCTGTGCGTCGGCCCCAGTTCACCGGAAAAGATGAGCTGTGAAGGACGCAGTTCCTTCGTGCAGACCCGGCCGCACGCTCTTTCATAGGCCGCCGCCGCCTCCTCGATCTGTATACCGGAAAAGCGCAGATCCAGCAGTTCCTGCAGCGGCATGCGGGCGCGCCGTTCGGTTATGCCGACGATGATCCGATCGGGCCGGGTGCCCGCGACCACCAGGCGAAGGTCGCTGATGGGGCCGAGCACTTTGGAGCCGTAAAGGATCGAGCCGCCCTCGCAGCCGTTATCCAGATACCCGAGGTTGATGAAATCCGCCTCGGGATGCCGGTACATGTATTCCGCTATTTCCTGCACTACGGGATTGATCCCGATGAAGAGTACCCGCTGGGCGCCGAATGCGCGCAGGAAAACCATGCCATAGAGGATGCGCCACGCCGATAGCGAAACCAGCGCGAAGGCGCTGCCCCAGATCATCACCCAGCGCGGCAGCATCCAGTCCTTTTGCACGTACGCCAGCAGCGCCTGGACCAGGAAGGAGAATCCGATCGCCTGGCCGATTTCGAGCACCAGCGCGATTTTGGAAACCGAGCGGATTTCGCTGTAGAGATCCAGGAAGTGCAGGCCCAACAGCGTGCTGAGAACTACCGCGACAATCCGTGCCAGACCGCCGTCGTACCAGAGGAAGACCGTCGGATCGACCTGCAGGAACAGGTAGGTGGCGAGCACGTAGCAAAAAGTCAGCAGAATGAATTCCGACAGCAGAAGCACGAAAACGCTTGTCGGAACGGCCACCCGAAACACTCGAATCATCGTCTAATAACTATACCCCGCGCGGTGCGCCGCCCGCCCGGCTTGGGAGGACCACGGCAGCGTCCCCTCGCCCGCCTATGACTCCGGTGAAACCGCGTGGGAGTTTCACGCGTCTCCGCATCCGGCGGCCGTGCTGGTTTGCGTGCGGGTTTGGCCTTAGGGTTGCCCCGGGGCGGCGGCCGGAGCCGCTTCACCCAGCAGCGGATCGGTTGACGCGTGCGGTCCAGGAGACTAGAATTTATGGATAGTTGCGAGGGCGTAGTGTGTTCCGGTCCGTACCGGGAGATCTGCCGGGTGCGTTCTCGAGACGGGGCGGGGCGTCTTTTGGCGCCTGGGCTCCCGTGACCTGAGGAGGTCTATGAAGTCGCGGAAATTCCTCGTTTGGTGCTTTGCGTTTGGGGTGGCGTTTTTCGTCCAGGCGGCCCAGGCCCCCCAGACTGCCGGCAACAATGATAACGATCAGAAAAGCGGCAAGGAAGCTGCCGCGCCGCAACAGCGCGAGACGATCGCCAAGCCTCTGAGCGAGAAGGAACGCAAAAAGCGTGAGGCCAAGCTCCGCAAGGAACTCGAGACGCCTTACAAGAAGTGGCTGGAGGAAGACGTCGTTTACATCATCACCGACGAAGAGAAACAGGCCTTCAAACGCCTCCAGACGGACGAGGAGCGCGACCAGTTCATCGAGCAGTTCTGGCTCCGCCGCGATCCGACACCCGATACGGTCGAGAACGAGTTCAAGGAAGAACACTACCGGCGCATCGCCTATGCCAACGAGCACTTTGCGTCGGGCATCCCCGGCTGGAAGACGGACCGCGGCAGAATCTACATTCAGTACGGACCCCCGGATGAGAACGATTCGCACCCTTCGGGCGGCAACGAGCAGCGCTCGATGGAAGAGGGCGGCGGCCAGACTTCGATGTATCCCTACGAGGATTGGCGCTACCGGTACATCGAAGGAATCGGCAACAACATCGTGATCGAGTTCGTGGATCCGACCATGTCGGGCGAGTACCACATGACCATGGACCCGTCGGAAAAGGATGCGCTGCTGTACGTGCCCAACGCGGGGCTCACATTGAACGAGCAGATGGGTCTGACGAGCAAGGCACAGCGTTTCAACCGCACGGATGGCACGATGCTCGGCACGGGTACCGCGCCGCTGCCCGAATCCATGCAAGAGTTCAGCCGCCTGGAGCAGTACGTGGCGCTCCAGAAGCCGCCGCAGGTCAAGTTCAAGGACCTGGAAGCCGTGGTCAATTCGAGAATCCTCTACAACGTGCTCCCCCTCAAGGTCCGGACGGACTTCATGCGAATGACGGACACCACCGTCCTCACCAGCGTAACCGTGCAGCTCGACAACAAGGACTTGCAGTTCCAGGACAAGGAAGGCGTGTCCAAGGCGAGCGTGAACATGTACACCCAGATCACTTCGATGTCGCGGCGGGTCGTCAGCGTTTGGGAGGAGCCGGTGGTGATCGAGGCGCCTACCTCGATGCTTGCGACCGCGAGTAAGAAGTCCTCGATCTACTCCCACGCGGTGTACCTTTCTCCTGGGACCTACCGGATGAATGTGGTGGTCAAGGATGTAATCGGCGGGACGATGAACAACTACGAAATGGCCCTCCACGTTCCGCATTTCGAGGATGAAAAGCTGGGGTTCAGTTCGGTCATTCTGGCGGACGTGATCGAAAAAGTTCCGACGCGCAGTATCGGCACCGGCCAGTTCGTGATTGGCGACTCTAAGGTACGCCCACGCATCGGTGAAACCTTCCAGCGCGACGAGAAGATGGGTATCTATTTCCAGCTCTATAACTTCGCGCCTGACGAGAAGACCCAGAAGCCCAATGGCAGCATTCAATACCAGGTTGTCAAGAATGGGAGCAATCAGACGATTTTCAACGTTACCCAGGATCTGAAGGACGTCCCCGGCGCGTCGGCGCAGCAGGTGACGGTGGAGAAGCTCCTACCCCTCGCAAAACTTGACCCGGGGCAGTATACTCTGAAGGTGACGGTGACGGATCGGATCCGGAACCAGGTCGTGACCCCATCGGCCACGTTTACAGTAAACTAAAGAGGTACTAGGCTGTTCAGCCTACGCGAATGAACGCCAGGGTGTCAGCTACGGCGGTTAGCGTGCTCGCCGGCGCGGTGCTGTCGGTCTCTGTTGTCTTCGCCGCGGCTCCCGCCAATACTTGGGGTGGGATTGCTGGCGTGGTCAGCAACTCGGTAGGCGTCCCCCAGATGGGCGCTACGGTGCTGCTCTACAACCGCTTCGATCGGGAACTCCAGCGCGAGCTGACCTCGGAAACGGGCGTGTTTGCGTTCAAGGCGCTGTCTCCGGATGTCTACGCGGTTCGGGTTTCCCTGGTTAGTTTCCTGCCCGCCCTCAAGCGCAACATCGTTGTGCAGCCGGGAATGCAAAGTCTTCTGAGCGTCAATCTGGCGACCGTGTTCAGTTCTATCGAGCTGGTCGCGGTTTCGCCCGGTCAGACCTCGATCATGAGCGACGACTGGCGATGGGTGCTGCGCAGTTCCGCTGCGACGCGTCCCGTGCTCAGGATGTTCCCCGGCTTGCAGAGCCCCTATCCCCAGAATTCCACTGCGGCGTCTCTGTTTTCCGATAGCAGCGGGGTCGTGAAGGTGTCGGCCGGAGACGAGGGCGATGCTTCGCTCGGCATGGCGTCCGATCTCGGGACCGCGTTCGCATTCGCAACCTGTTTCCGGGAGCGTAATCGTTTTCAGGTCAGTGGAAACGTCGGGTATTCGCCCTTCTCGGGCTCTCCGGCCGCCGGATTCCAAACCAGCTTCCGGCGCGATCTGGCGGGCGGAATCAGCACTCCCGAAGTGAAGGTGACGATGCAGCAGCTCTCGCTGCCGTCACGGGCGGGGGCGGCGCTGAATGATGGTCCGATGCTCCGGTCCCTGTCGGCGAGCATGCTGGATTCCAGGGAGCTGGCCGGCAACATCCGGTTCGAGTACGGCATGTCGATGGACTCGATCACGTTCCTGGACCGGCTGAACTACATGAGTTCCTTCGCGCGGCTCACCTATGAGGTCTCGCCCGGAGAAGTGGTGCGGGTGGCGTACGCTACCGGAACGCCGCCTGTCGAGGCGTTCCAGGGCGGGAGTGAGACCAGTCTCGAGTTGCAGCAGGATCTCTCGGCTCTGGCCCTCTTCCCGAGGGTGTCGCTGCTGGCCGGCGATACTCGTGTGCAAAGGACCCAGACCGTGGAGGTGGGCTATCGCAAAAAGATCGCCTCCCGAACGTATGCTCTGGCCGCCTACGGTGACCAGGTGTCAAATGCCGCCGTGACGATGACCGGGCTGGGAGACGGGCTGATGGGATACGGGGACCTGTTGCCCGACCTTTTCGCGAACACCTGGACGCTGAATGCGGGAGGGTACCGCGGCCTGGGGTATATGGCGTCCTTCACGCAGGACTTGGGGCGCAACATCGATGTCAGTATGACCTACGGCAGCGGCGGCGCTCTCACGGTGAATCGTAAAGGGCCCGAGCCGGTGACGGCGGACGATCTCCGTTCCGCGATCCGAACGGACCAGAGCCAGTCACTGACGGCCCGCGTCGCGGGAACGGCCCCTCGAGCGGGCACACAGTTCGCCGCCAGCTACCAATGGGCTAACGTTCTGGCTCTCAACCCGGACCACATGTATCTCACCCAGAACGGCGGGGAGAACTTGGGACTGAATGTCCAGGTCCGCCAGCCAATCCCCTATTTCGGCGGCTTGCCGGGGCATATGGAGGCAACCGCCGAGATGCGGAACCTGCTGGCCCAGGGATACGTGCCGGTGATGTGCGGCGGCCAGCGGCTCTATATGATGCAATCCGTCCGTAGCGTCCGTGGCGGCCTCAGTTTTATCTTCTGAGGCGTTGAGCATTCACCTTCCCGCCAGGAATTTATTTCCTCTTTTTGGAAACACTTATAGCTCTGTATAGCCGGAGGCGAAGGGGCTGGGCCCATGCTGGAAGGCGGAAGAGCGAGTCCGGTCCAGTCCTGATTCCGCTGATTTGTCCCGAGATCCTGCCTCGTTCCCTCATTCCGCTCACGATGGCGGACCCCCAGCCGCCGGACTCGCCTTCTGCATCCATCCAGCGCCTGAGCATAAACTGGGGCATGCGATTCCTCTGCGTTCTGCTTCTGGCCTCCCCGGCTTGGGCCGGCCGCTGCGCCGTGCCACCCGCCGTGGCGGAGATGCTCCAGAACCTGCCGTCCGAACCGAAGGCCCGCAATGCCGCCATTAGCGAGGCTTTGAAGGACAATCCCGATGATTTCACGTTGAACAGGATGTTCCTGGATGCCCGGGTGTACGAGAAACGTGCCGTGCGCGAGCGCTACCAGCGCGAATTCGAAGCGCATCCCGATAGTCTCGATTCCGCATATCTGTACGCGCGTAGCCTGGTCGGCAGCAACACGCCCGGCGCGCTGAAGATTTATGCCCAAATTCTCGCGAAGGATCCGGAGTATCCGTGGGTCCATCTGTCGCAACTCGAAATCTACCGGGCGGAGGCGTTCCGCGATCGCCGGAAGCTGGAGGCCAGCTTTGTGACGCTGCGGCGCGTGTGCCCTGCGGAATGGAAGCCGTTCGAGTATTTGAGCCAGATCGAGGATACGGGTCTCGTCGCCCGGGAGGCGGCACGCCTACGCGAGCTTTTGGCGGCATCCAAAGACCCGCGCAGCTTACGGCTGTACGGCGTCTTATGGGCCGCTGAATTCCGGCTTCGTCCCGCAGGGGAGCACGAGGCCGAACGTCGCACCATCGCCGAAGACCTGAAGCGGCTGCGGCCGTTCGAATCTCTTCCCGAAATCCAAACGGTGATGGCCAGTGGAGCGCGCCTGTCCGGCGACGAGGCGCTCGCCAAACAGGTCGCGCCCAGGCATCCCCCGGATGTGTTTGTGCAGTATCGTGACTGGCGGAACGCGCACCCGCAGCCCAAACCGGACGATCCGCCCGCCAAGAGGCGCTCATACGCTCAGGCGCAGCTCGAAGCTGCCACGAGATGGATTGAACTCGCCCCGGACGATACGCTTGGTTACGCCGAGCGCTTTCGCGCGTTGGTCGCGCTCGAAGCGCCCGCGGACGATCTCGGCCGCGCCGGTGACGATCTGCTCGCCGCCGGCTGGCGCAAAGACCTTGGGCCGCATTCGTTTTTCCTGAGTGTCGCGCGTGGGTACCTCGAACGTGGAGTGCTGCTGGACCGGGCGCCCGCGATCCTAGAGGAAGCGCTCAAGAGCTTCGACGATCCCGAGTCGGTCATCGAGATTGACCTCGCTCCGAGCCCGGAGACCACGGCATCCAACCGGATGTTGAACGTGGCGGACCATGCCGAGGCCGTGGCTCTGCTCTCCGAGTTCTATGAGAAACAAGGCCATCCGGACCAAGCCAGGGAAGTGCTCCGTTCTCTCGAAGACTACCTGGCCGCGAAGGCGCCATCGAAGGACGAGAAGAGCCATATGGTTGTGGAGCAATTCACCAACGCACAGTTTGCCTACTGGTTTCGCCTGGCAAGCCTGGCCGATCATGAGGGACGTAAACTCGATGCACTTGCCGCGTACCGCGAGGCTTCCCGGTCACACGCTATTAAGACCGTTCTTGCCGCCGAGCGGCGGTTATGGAAGGAACTCGGCGGATCGGACGAAGCGTGGTCGCAATGGATTAGCGCAACCCCCGAACCGGTCCAGCCGCGAACGCAGGCTGCGCGCGCCGCCTTTACGCCCGCCAATCGCCCATTGCCGGAGTTCTCGTTGAAGGACATCGCCGGCAACACATGGACGCTGGCGCGGTTCAAGGGAAAGACCACGATTGCGGTCGTCTGGGCAACGTGGTGCGCGCCGTGCCGCGAGGAGCTGCCGTACTTCGCAACGCTCGCGGAAAGGCTGAAAGACCGCCACGATGTGCAGGCCGTGTCGTTCAACACCGACGAGAACAGCGGGGCTGTCGAGCTATTCCTGAAACAGCGTGGTTACACTTTCCCGGTCCTGCTGGCCCAGCACTTCGCCGAAGATCTCATGCCATACTTCTCCATTCCGCGGACCTGGATACTCCGGGACGGCGTGCTCGTTGCGGAGAGTGCCGGCTTCAGCGGCGATCGGGAGAAGTGGCCGGACGATATAATCGCTCAGATAAAGTGAAAGCGGCTCTTACTTGCGTGCGCCGCGTTGGGGGCTCTTGACCCGCGACTGCCGAAGCTTGGCCCGCTTGCGTTTCGGCTTGCTGATGAGGAACGTGCCGCTGCCCACGTAAGTCGCGGAATAGGTCTTGTCGTCGGCCAAATCGGATCTCCTTTGCGTTTGAGGGACTACAAGCGATGTACTGATAGCCAATCCCTGATTCTACCGCACGTCGATTATCCTGAGAGTTGGTGCTCCTGAAAAAGTCGATCCTCTGGCCGGCGCTCTTCGCGGCGGCCGCCGCTCTGGTCTTCCCCGCTCAGACGCAGTCCCCGCCCGCGACTGGCGATACCACTCGTGCCGCCATCAACGAGATTATGCAGGATCTCGCGCGGATCTCCGGCCTCCAGCCGCTAGGCCAGGTCCAATACGACCGTATACCCAGAGACCGGGTCAAGGCGTTTCTCGAGGAGCGCGTTCAGGAGACCGTGAAACCGGATGAAATTCTCGCCGAGGAGGCCGCGCTCAAGAAGTTCGGCTTCGTGCCCCAGGATTTCGACCTCAGGAAGACCACGCTGGACCTGATGAGCGAGCAGGCGGCGGCGTTCTACGATTTCCGGAAAAAAAAGCTGTTTATGATCGATGCGGAACCCGATGGGATGGAGCGCGCGGCGCTCGTCCATGAGTTGGCTCACGCCCTTGCGGATCAGCACTTTCACCTCGAAAAGTTCATCGAGCACGCCAACAAGAACGACGACAGCTCGCTGGCGCGATTGGCCGTGATGGAGGGCCAGGCGACATGGCTGATGTCGGAGTATCTGACCCGGCAGACCGGGCAGTCCCTCAAGGATTCGCCGGCGTTGGTCAAGTTGATGAGCCAGGCCGAAGTATCCGAGGGGCGCTTCCCGGTCTTCGATCGTGCGCCGCTTTATCTGCGGGAAACGCTCCTGTTTCCCTACACGCAGGGAATGCTGTTCCAGCACGCGGTTTTCGAGAAGCTGGGTTTGGCTGCGTTCGCGGAGGTGTTTCGAAGGCCGCCGGCGACCACACAGCAGATCCTCCATCCTGAGAAGTATTTCGACAACACGAAGGCGCTGCGGCCGGTCTTGCCCGTGATCGAGGATCAGCACGGCTACCGCAGTTTCACCGAGGGGGAGATGGGCGAGCTGGAGCATGCGATTCTGCTGCGGCAATATGTGGGTGAGAACGAGGCCGCCCAGATCGCGCCGGAGTGGCGCGGAGGTTTCTTCCGGTTGTTACAGAACAAAGCCGGCCGGAGGATGGTGCTGGCGTACGCCTCCGAGTGGAGCGGACCGGAGCAGGCGCAGAAGTTCTTCTCGCTGTACCGGAAGATACTCGCCGGGAAGTGGAAGACGTTCGAGGTCGAATCGCAAAGTGAAGGCGCCCTGGCCGGGCGTGGCGATGACGGGTACTTCCTGCTGCGAGTGGACGGCACGAAGGTCACAAGCCTGGAGGGCCTGGCATCGCCGGAACAGGCGTGGCAGGCTCCGCCATCCAGGGGAGCGCAGCGGGCCATGGAACCTGCGATACACTGAAGCACTAGGAGGAGTTTCTTGACACGCCGCTTGTTTGGGTTTGGTATCGGGTTGGGATTTGTGCTCGCTTCCGCGCTGGCCGCCGAGATTCCCCGGAAAGCACCCGAGCTTTCCATTCAACTCCCTTCCGGACAGCAGGTCCTGCTGAGCCAGTTTCGAGGGAAAGTGGTTCTGGTCGCGTTTGTGTACACGACGTGCCCTCACTGCCAGGTGAGCTCGGCCATGATTGAGCGCCTCTACAAGGAACTCGGACCGAAAGGTTTCCAGCCCCTGGCCATGGCCTTCAATGACGGCGCGGAGAAACTGGTGGCCGATTTCGCGCGGCAATTCGGCCTGACGTTTCCCGTGGGCTTCGGAGCGCGGGATACGGTGATTGAGTACCTGCAGTATCCGATGGCGCAGCCGGTCTACGTGCCGCAGATGGTTTTTGTGGACCGTAAAGGCATGATCCGGGCGCAGCACGGCGGCGAGGATGATTTCTTCAAGGACCAGGAAGCGAACCTGCGCGCGCAAATAGAGTCGCTGTTGCAGGAGCCGGCCGGCAAGCAGCGCTCTTCGGCGTCCAAGCCGCACAGCTAGCGTAGCGCTGCACAAATCCTCCTGAATCCCAGAGGCCCGAGTAGGGCGGACGCCCGCGTCCGCAGCCGGCCCCCTGGCCGGCCTTGGGCGGGATCAAGGGGATCCCGCGCGGTCCAGGGGGACCGCCCCACTCATCAGCCGGTCCTTGGCTGGACGCCCCGGGTGCCCTCGCGGAACTTCGCTTCGGCCCAGATCAGCACCAGCAGGACGAACACCATCAGGGTGCCGAGGAGCGGCAGTCCCATCGCAACGCGAATCCCCCACAGATCCGTAAACAGGCCCAGCGACCAGGGCGCCAGCAGTCCTCCGGTCAGCGCGAACGAAAAGATGCCGTTGAAGAATCCCGGATGGTAGTACGGAAAACGGCTGCCGATCTTCTCGGCGACCAGCGGATATACCGAGGCGAAACCGCCTCCCACCAGGAGGATGCCGGCCACAGCCCCGAAACGGTTGTTCGTGGAAATCAGGATGATGCAGCCGAACAGCGCCGCGAGCACGCTGTTCATCAACAGCTTGCCACGGCTGACATAGGGAAGGATGGAAATCACCGTCACGCGGCCAATCAGCAAAGCCAGCCAATAGGTAGCCAGCATGATCAGCGACGACTGCGGGCTGATGCCCAGCCGTTGTATCAGGAACAGAGGCAGCCATCCGGCCACCGACCACTCGTTGCCGAACTGGAAGAACAACAGCAGGGCAAAGAGGATCGCCTGCGGGCTCTTGAAGTCGGAGCAAGCCTGCCGGAACGAGACAGGGGCCGGCGTGTCTTCCGGCTCGACTCGAATTCGCGCGTAGATCGGGATGAAAAAGCCCGGCAGGAGTGCGACCAGGAGCAGGATGCTGGTTACCGTGTAGACGTAGTAGGTGCCTGCCACGAGCAGAGCCATCAGGACGCATCCGCCTCCGAACATGGCGCCGGCGAGGTTGATCGTGGCGGCCGCGTCGCGGCGGTAGAGCGGGGAGATGGCCCGGAATACCCCTATGTTCAGAAGCCCCGCGCCGCACCCCAGCACGTAGATGCCTCCCATCTGCGATGCCGCCGAAGTGCCTGGCGGCAACAACGCGAGGTGCACCAGGGCGCCACACGAGAGCGCGCAGGCGAGGCTCAGGACGACGGATAGCCTGCGGCGGCCGAAGAGTCTGGTCCAGAGCAGGGAAGTACACACGCCCAGGTTCATGGCCAGAAAGTAATTCCCGGCGGTAGTGTAGTCCTCCGTCACGTGGTGATGCCAGACCGGCAGAATCACGCCGACGAACGAGAACAGAAGACCCGACAGGAAGAACCCCGCGAACGCCTTCCACGCCGCACAGGCTCCCTGCAAAGTCCGGCAGACGGCAGGATGTTCGTCGGTGGCCATTGCCATCAGGGTATTGTACTCCTGGTCTCGATCCGGAAATCGGGCGGTCCGCCTCGACCTCTCAAAAGCCGTATGCCGGGCGGCCCGACGTATACGAAAATCGGGAGAAGTGCGGGGGAAAGGCCATGTTTTCTGCAAATCTGAATTGGACGACCGATTGCACAAAAGAGGTGGGGTTAGTAAAGAGGTTCGATCGCTTTGGGGGCAGTTGCCTCTCTTCGGGCACTCTCTCCACCCCGCTCGCTGCGGGGTGTTTCTTTTTGCCGCCTTCCTTGGCCGGTTTCCCCAGTAGTGGTGTGAACTACGCCCGAAGGCGGCTTTCCTTCCAGCCTAGGTCCGCGACCGTGAAGTCCGTTTCTTTACGGTAGCGGCATCTACCTGTAACTGAGCCGCGACCGTAAGGGAGCGGTAGCAACGCATCACGCGGTCGAGGTACTAGAGGCGCCACTCGACCAATGGCGCTCACACCAGCCCTTTGCTGAGGCCTTGGCGGATGCTACAATGATCTCCTTGGATGGCAAGCGCTTACGCCCGCTGGGTGGGCCGCTGGGAGTACCGTCTGGCGACCCGCGACAACAACCGTGTGGTACGGCCGTTCGAATGGGGCCTGGACTGGCTCGGCATTGCCGCCAATGGGGATCCGGGTGCGCAGGTCCGGAAGTACGTCTCACAGGCGCTGGCGGATTCTGACGCCTTCTTCTCGTATCGCACACCGTCGGACTACCGCCTCGACCAAACCCATCTGACCTTTACCAGCCCGGTCGGCAGCCCGTACCCGGAGAACAACCTGGTTCACTCCGAGTTCTTCCCGTGTGCGCGAGACCGGGGCAGGGCGCTCGTCGTTCTCCCCCAATGGAATGCGGAGGAAAGCAGTCACGTCGGCCTGTGCAGGCTGCTGAATCGTTTCGGCCTCAGCGCTCTCCGCATGAGTCTGGCTTACCACGATCGCCGGAAGCCTCCCGGCATCCAGAGGGCCGACTACCACGTCTCCAGCAACGTCGGTCGGACCCTGCATGCCGGACGGCAGTCGGTGATCGATGCCCGCTCCTGTCTGGATTGGCTTGAACAGCGGGGGTACACGCGCCTCGGCATTCTCGGTACCAGCCTCGGCTCGTGTATTGGCTTCATCGCCGCGGCGCACGACTCGCGTGTGCGGGTTGCAATACTGAATCACGTCTCGACGTACTTCAGCGACGTGGTTTGGACGGGCTTCTCCACCCGCCATATGCACGAGAGTTTTGCGGCGGCGATCACCCAGGACGACCTGCGTGATTTCTGGGCGCCGATCAGTCCGGCGGCCTACTTCGACCGGCTGACCGGCCGCGACCTCACGTCGCTATTGATCTGGGCCCGGTACGATACGACGTTCCTGCCGCAGTTTTCGCAGGATGTGCTCCGAACCTTTCGCGAACGCGGCTTCCGGCATGAAGTGGTGACGCTGCCCTGCGGGCACTACACCACCGGCGAAGCGCCCTTCAAATTCCTCGACGGTTTCGCCATGTGCCGCTTCGCGGCAAAGTATTTGTAAAGGTTGGAGGAAACGGCCCGCAGCCGTCTGTCGCGGTATTGGCCATGGCCCGTTATGGCGAGGAGTCCGGTTGCGTCCCTTCGTTCCGTACAATCAGGAGCGGAACGTCCAGAGCATGACGTACTGCATTAATTGTCTGGCCGAAGACAATGTCCTGAATGCCTTTATGCCCATGCGCACCCATCACCAGAAGGTCCGGGCGGAGCTGGCGGGCGAAGCGCACGATTTCCTCTTTGGGATCGCGAGAGTGGGCCACGGCCACCTCGACTTCAAGGCCTTGCCTGCGCAGGCCCTCCAGAATCTTGTCGAGGTAGCGCTCACCGCCCTGCACCTCGGCCGTCGAAGCCAGCGAGCCGAAGATCTGGCTCGTAACCCCCTCCTCGACGTGGAGCAGGTACAGCTTCGCGCCGTAGGCCCGGGCCATGGCCGCGGCGTGGGCGATGGCTACACGGTCACGCTCGGTGTGGTCGAGCGGCACGAGAATCGTGCGGTACGCGGGTGTCGCGGCCTGCGGCGCGGCGGGAACCGGCTCCGTCCATGCGGCGGCCCGGCGGCCGCGGAGCCGGAACCGGCGAGGCAGCCACGGCTCGAACGTCATCCAAACCAGCAGCAGGAACAACCCGATCAGCACGGGCTCGACCAGCATGATGACCAGGTCCCGATGCGGTCCCGAGGCGGCCAGCCACTCGCCAATCGTCAGGTACACCAGCCGGACGTTCAGAACCACGATGATCAGCGCCACGAGCCACGACAAGGCTTGCACCCAAGGGCGGTTCGCGAAGGACCCCATGCGCTTCCGGTCACTCGTGAAATGCACCAGCGGAATCACGGCGAACGGCAATTGCATGCTCAGGATGACCTGGCTCAGAATCAGCAGGCGGAACGTCCCCTGGTCGCCCGCGATGTAGATGGTGATCGCGGCCGGAACGATCGCCAGCGAGCGCGTGGTGAGGCGGCGCAGCCAGGGCCGCATCCGGATCGTGAGAAACCCTTCCATCACGATTTGGCCCGCCATGGTGCCGGTCATGGTCGAAGACTGGCCGGAGCAGAGCAGGGCGATGCCGAAGAGAACACCGGCGAAAGCCGTTCCGAGCAGCGGCGACAGCAACTGGTAGGCCTGTTGAATCTCTGTGACGACGATGTGCCGCTCGAAGAACACCGCTCCGGCGAGAACCAGGATGGCGATGTTCACCAGCATGGCGCCGTTCAGCGCGACCAGCGAGTCGATGAGGTTGAACCTGCACGCCGTCCGCTTATCGGCATCGTTCACCCCGACCCGCCGGGTCTGAACCAGCGCCGAATGGAGATACAGGTTGTGCGGCATCACGGTCGCGCCAATGATCCCGATCGCGATGTAGAGGTTCTGATTCGTGAGCCGCGGTATTACTCCGGTCGCGATCTCAGAGTACACCGGCTTCGCCATCAGGATTTCCAACAGAAACGCTCCGGCCATCACGGCAATCAGGCTCAGTACAAACCCTTCGATCATCCGGATTCCGAAGCGGCTCAACCACAGCAGCATCAGAATGTCGAGAGAGGTGAGCAGCACACCCGGCAGCAGCGGGAGCCCGAAGAGCAGGTTGAGTCCAATGGCCGCGCCGAGCACTTCCGCCAGGTCGCACGCGGCAATCGCGATCTCGCAGAGCACCCATAGCGCGAAGTTAACTGGCCGCGGGTAGGTCTCGCGGCAGGCCTGCGCCAGGTCCCGGCGGCTGGCGATGCCCAATCGGGCCGATAGCGTTTGCAGCAGGATCGCCATCAGATTGGACATCACCAGCACCCACAGGAGCTGGTAGCCGAAGCGTGCGCCGCCCTCGAGGTCGGTGGCCCAATTGCCTGGGTCCATGTAGCCGACTGAGACGAGGTACGCGGGACCCGCGAACGCGAACATGCGCCGCCAGATCGAACCTTGTTCGGTGGAAACGCTCGCGTGAACCTCGGGCAGGGAAGGCGACACGCCGCTCGCGGAGCCAGTGTTCATGAAAGCGTTCAATTATAGTCTATCATCGGGTCTGCTGGTCCCTTCCGCGATCCTGTTTGGTGGGTGCGTGGAAGCATCAGCCAAGCGGTCAAATCCGAGCGTAGGGATACGTCAAGCCGAGCCGCGACTGTAAAGGAGCGGTAACGAAAACGCCCGTCATGAGGTACTTCATCTCTTTCGCTTGTTATGGGCTCCACTTGCACGGCCATGAATCCGGTTCCGTGGACCGGCGCCCCGGAGCGCGCCGCTGTGAAACGCCAACCGATGGACAGGCGCCCGATTGCCTCGACAGAGACCGCCGGGCGGCTGTACTCGATGCTCTGTGCGAGGTTTGTTTCGACCGCGGTTGGAGTCTCTGGGCGGCGCATCTGCGAACCAATCACGTGCATGTGGTCGTGGAGGCAGGCGTAGTCCCGAGAAAGCCATGAACGCTTTCAAATCCTATGCCAGCCGCGGTCTGAACCGTGCGGAGATTGACGGACCGGATCGAAAGCGATGGGCGCGCCATGGGAGCACGCGCTGGCTGTGGAAGGATGAGGACGTCCAGGAGGCTATCCGGTACGTCGTCTCGGGGCAAGGCGAACCAATGGAGGTTCACCGAACAGACGGGCGGTAGGGCGCCGCTCCTTTACAGTCGCGGCTCGGTAAGCACAGTCGCGGCTCGGTAAGCACAGTCGCGGCTCGGTAAGCACGGTCGCGGCTCGGCAAGCACAGTCGCGGCTCGGTAAGCTTCCATCGGCTCCACTTCTATGTCGCGCACCCGCTGGTTGGTTTGGAGCGGGGTGGTGCTTTTCGGCCACTCGCAAAGCGCTCTTCCGTGGAGCAAGGTTCGCTGTTTCAAGAAGTTGAGCTTTGGACGGCGAAGTGCTCCCCGCACGGCGGAGTTCCAGGAGACCGGTTATGCAGCGCGGAATGCTCAAGTTGGCGGCGGCTGGGGCATTGTTGTGCGGCGTCGCGTTGGCGCAGGACGAAGGCGAGCAGGACCACGGGGTTGCCCGCCTCAGTGTTGCCAACGGGGATGTCTCAGTACTCCACGGCGATACTGGAGAGTGGGTGGCCGCGGTGGCCAATGCACCCCTGGTCAGCGCCGACCACGTCCTGACGGCGCCTGGAGCCGCCGCCGAGATCCAGTTTGATTCTGCGAACCTTCTGCGGCTAGGCTCCGATTCCGAGGTTCGGCTGGCCGGCCTCGAAAACCGCCGCTATCAGGTGCAGGTATCTCGGGGGACCGTCATGCTCCGGCTCCTGCGGCCATCGGACGCTGGCGCGGAAGTGGATACGCCCAATATCTCCGTCCGGCCGATGCAGCCGGGGACCTATCGCATTACCGTGAACCCGGATGGGCAGTCGGAGTTGACGGTTCGCTCGGGAGAAGCCGAGGTCGGATCGCCGAAGGGCTCGGAACATCTCTCTGCCGGGCAGACAATGCTCGTCCGTGGTGCAGCTTCCGACCCGGAATTTCAAGTAATACATGAGATCGCGCGGGACGACTGGGACCGCTGGAATGACGAGCGCGATCAGGCGCTCGAGCAGCCCGCGCGTTCCTACCAATATGTGAACCCGGAAATCCCCGGCGCCGGCGACTTGGACAATTACGGCAACTGGGTTTATGAGCAGCCTTATGGCTGGGCGTGGTCCCCGTCGGACGTCGGTCCGGACTGGGCTCCCTATCGCTCTGGCCGCTGGTCTTGGGAGGATTATTACGGATGGACCTGGGTCAGCTACGACCCCTGGGGCTGGGCGCCATATCACTACGGCCGGTGGTTCTATGCGGCGCCGCGCGGCTGGTGCTGGTTCCCGGGGCCGATTCGCGAACGCCCCTTCTGGAGCCCAGGGCTCGTCGCGTTCTTCGGCTATGGAGGCGCGGGCGGATTCCGTCTTGGAATCGGGTTTGGTTTCGGCTCTTTCGGCTGGGTGCCGCTAGCTCCGTATGAACCCTTCTATCCGTGGTACGGGGCCGGCTGGTACAGGGGCGGCTACGGCGACCGCCTCGGCGTTGTGAACAACGTCAACATTATGAGTGCGTACCGCAATGCGCGGGTGATGAATGCAGTGACGGCGATCGATGCAGCGGGCTTTGCGCGGGGCGGGCGAGGCACGGCGATCCGCGTGGCCGATGTGGCGCAACACGCCACCTTGATGCGGGGCCCGGTTCCGGTGACTCCGGTGGCGGCCAGTCAGCGGTTCACCGGCCGGCAGGTGAGAACCGTTGCGCCGCGCACCGCGCCCGCGCGGTTTTACGGCCGGCCGGCGGCCCTATCGAGCCGGCGGGTTCCGTTCGAGCAGCAGCGGGCGAACATGGAACAGTACGTTCGCAGATCGTTGGCGGGGCCGGCGGCCGGGGCCGTTGCCAGAGCAGGTACGAATTCGGGATGGCGTAGCGTTCCCGGCGGCACTTCGGCTCCGCAGGCCGCGAGGCCGAGCGTCCAGAATGGCTGGCAGCGATTCGATCAGCCATCGCGTTCCGCCGGGGCCGGAAATTACGGCGGATCGCGCGGTTACGGCTACAGCCAAACCGTGCCGCAGCGATACGGCGGTAGCGAAGCGCCCCGCGTCAACAATTACGCGCCCCGCTATCAATCTCAGGGCTACAGCCGGCCGGCGATGCCGATTCGGATCAATCCGCCCATCGTGCGCGAGCGTGCCGTATCACGGCCGGAGCGCGCTCCGGCCGTGCAGCGCGGCGGCGGCGGGGGATCCAGTCACTCCAGAAGCGGAGGAGGCGGAGGCCGCGGCCGGTCGCGCTGACAGGTTCGATAGCAAAGTTTCCCTCAGGCCTGCTCTCAGGATGGCGTTCTCTCCGGGGCAGGCCATTTTTTTGCCTCGTCCGGGGAATCCACGGGCTAGGTCTTTAACCGTGAACTCCGCTTCTTTACGGTAGCGGCATCTACCTGTAACTGAGCCGCGACCGTAAGGGAGCGGTAGCAACGCATCACGCGGTCGAGGTACTAGTGAGCTATAATTGCGGTTTTCAAAGCGAAAAGGAGTAATGCTCATGTTACACCGATCGAGGGCCGGGGTAGTCATCACGGCCGGACTATGCGCGCTGTTGTTTGTGCCTTTGGCGCAGGGACAGGACGGGCGCGGTAAAGCACCGGCGGTTACGGGACCGTGGTCGAACAAGAGCCTGTCACCGGACCAGCGCGCGGATTTGTTGGTCCAGGCCATGACGCTGGATGAAAAGATCCAGCTTCTGCACGGCAGCGAGGGCCCGGGGGCGCCCGCGGACCGGACGTGCCGCTCCAATGGCGGCGCTGGATGGGAACCGGGAATCGCGCGGCTGGGCATTCCGGATATCAACAAAGCGGATTCGGCCGTGGGAGTGACGCTCGGCGGGGACGAGAGCCGCTACTCCACACTCCTGCCATCCGCTTTGGGCGGGGCGGCCACATGGAACCCGGACTTGGCGCTGCTGTATGGCCAGGTGATCGGAAGGGAACTGCGCGATCAAGGCTACAACATGTCGATCGGCGGCGGCGTGAACATCACCCGCGAGCCGCGCAACGGGCGCAATTTCGAATACGCCGGTGAAGATCCGATTCTGGCGGGAACCACCGTCGGCATGCTCATGAAGGGCGTGCAGTCCGAGCAGATCATGGGCGATTTGAAGCACTATGCGCTGAACGATCAGGAGACCCGCCGCGATGGCGGCAACGCGATCCTGGATCATCGCTCCATGCGCGAGACCGATCTGCTGGCGTTCCAGATTGCGTACCGGATTTCGGACGCGGCGGGCGTCATGTGCGGGTATAACCGGGTCAACGGCGACTGGGATTGCGAGAACGACTACCTGCTGAACCAGGTTCTGAAGAAGGATTTCGGATTCAAGGGCTGGGTGATGTCGGACTGGGGCGGGACGCACTCGACGACCAAGGCCATCATGGCCGGACTGGACCAGGAGGAGCCGGAGAGCCGGTTCTTTGGCGCGGCGCTCAAAAAGGCGGTGGAGAACGGCGAAGTTCCGGTGGCTCGCATCGACGATGCGGTGCACCGGATTCTGCGCGGCATGTTTGCGGTGGGAGTGTTCGACAACCCGCCCAGCCCGCGCCGCGTGGTGGATGTCTTCAAGGGTCTGGCGGACTCCCGGAAGATTGCCGAAGAAGCCATTGTGCTGCTGCAGAACTCCGGAAACCAGTTGCCGCTGAGCGCGGCGGTGAGGTCCATCGCGGTGATCGGATCGCACGCCGATGTGGGCGTGCTCTCGGGGGGTGGCTCGGCACAAGTGGATCCGCCGGGCGGGGATGCGGCGCCGGAGAAGACGGGGGAGGATCGGCGCGGCCCGAAATATTTCCCCTCCTCGCCGCTGAAGTACATCCGGACCAAGGCGCCGCGCGCCAGGGTCGAGTACAACGACGGTGCCGGCCCGGCTGCTGCGGCGGCGCTGGCGAAGGCTTCCGAAGTGGCGATCGTGTTCGTTACCCAACCGATGAGTGAAGGGCACGACGCGCGGACCCTGACGCTGCCGGACAAGCAGGACGCCCTGGTGAGCGCGGTGGCCGCGGCCAATCCACACACCATCGTGGTGGCGGAGACGGGCGGGCCGGTGGCGATGCCATGGGCCAATCAGGTGAGCGGAATTCTGGAAGCCTGGTTCCCCGGGATCGGCGGCGGCGAGGCGATCGCCAACATTTTGTTCGGCGATGTGAACCCCTCGGGCAAGCTGCCGGTAACGTTTGCCAGGAGCGAGAAGGATCTGCCGCATCCGGAAATACGCGGTATGAGACCGGCGGGTCAGGCCGAGAATTTCTCGGATTGGGGCCACAGGCCGAAGGTTGACATCCCCTACACCGAGAAGCTACTAGTCGGCTACAAGTGGTTTGATGCCGAAGACAAGGAGCCGCAGTTCGCCTTTGGCGCCGGTCTGTCTTACACCACCTTCGCGTACTCCGGGCTGCACACTCGGGCCGCGGGCCACAGCGTGACCGTGTCCTTCGCCGTCAAGAATACCGGCAAGCGCGCCGGCAAGGAGATTGCCGAGGTGTATGCGACGCTTCCGGCCTCGACGGGCGAGCCGCCCAAGAGGCTGATCGGCTGGGAGAAGGTGGAGCTGCGCGCGGGCGAGAGCAAGACCGTCAGCCTCACGATCGACCCGCTGTACCTTTCGATCTTTGACGAGGGCAAGGACCATTTCGAGGTCGCCGGCGGCGACTACACGATCCGGGCGGGCGGTTCGTCCAGGAACTTGCCATTGTCCGGGACCGTGCGAATCAGCGACTGAGCGGAGCGGGTTCCGCCCACAATCGGCGTTGATCGGTGTTTATCAGCGGCCAATCTTGATGGCCGCCGATGGCCGCCGATGAACGCCGATTTTTTTGATTGGCTGGGGCGAAGCGCCCGCCTCCCGCCATCGCCCGCCCCCCGCCATCGCCCGCCTCCCGCCGTCGCCCGCCTCCCGCCGTCAGGGTTGCTACATTGTCCTCATGCTGAATTCATTGCGGGTCTTTCTTCTGGCTGGTTGCGCGCTGGTGCTTCAGGGGGCCACTTACTACGTGGATTCGGCCGCCGGTCAGGATTCGAATGCCGGGACGTCGCCCGCCCAGCCCTGGAAGACGCTTGACAAGGTGAATGCCGCGGAGCTTCAGCCGGGCGACCGGATCCTTTTCAAAAGCGGTTCGGCGTGGCAAGGGCAGTTGGCGCCGAAGAGTTCCGGCGCCGAGGGATCCCCGATTCTCATCGGCCGTTATGGCGAGGGGCCGCGTCCGCGGATCGACGGCGAGGGCAGGGTAGAGGACACGGTCAGGCTCTACAACGTCCAGCAGATCGAAGTGCGCAATCTGGAGATCACGAACCAGGCGAAAACTCCGGCCACACGGCGCGGCGTTCATGTCTTTCTGGACAACTTCGGGGACGCCAGGCACGTGGTTCTGGCCGGTCTGTACATTCATCACGTCAACGGCGATAACCGGCGGAAGGACAACGGCGGCATCGTGATCCGCACCAACGGGGCCAAGACGCCGAGCCGCTTCGATGGTCTGCTGATTGAGCGCAACATCATCTGGAAAGTCGATCGTTCGGGCATCGTGGCGCAGAGTTACCATGCCATGCGGACCCGCTGGTATCCAAGCTTGCACGTGATCATCCGCGACAACCTGGTGGACGACGTGGGCGGTGACGGCATTGTGCCCTGGGCCACCGGCGGCGCAGTGATCGAGCACAATATCGCGCACCGCACGAATCAGCGCGGGGCCAACTACAATGCCGGCATCTGGCCCTGGAGCGCGGACAACACGCTTTTGCAACTGAATGAATCCTGCGATGCCCGCTCGACGCGCGACGGGGAGGGACTGGACTCGGACTTCAATTCGCGCCACACACTCTTTCAGTACAACTACTCGCACGACAACGAGGGCGGGTTCATGCTGATCTGCGCGCCAGGCAAGCGCGACGAGAAAACCAACGTGGGCAACGTGGGCACGCTGGTGCGGTACAACATCAGCCACAACGACCACAACCGTCTTTTCAATATCAGCGGCTACGTCACCGAAACCCTGGTGTACGATAACGCCTTTTACGTCGGCTCCGGCATCGACGTGGACGCGGTGTTCGTGTCGAACTGGAACGGCTGGCCGGAGGACCTGGTTTTCCGGAACAACAGGTTCTATGTCGAAGGCACGGCGCGCTATGGCCACCAGTTGAGCCGGGACGAGCCGGACGGGCTGTACGAGATCGGTCCCGGATTCGCGCCCGCGAAAGGGGTGGTGTTCGAGGGCAACCGGTATTATGGAACGCACATCGACCGGCCCTCGGATCCGAAGGGTGTGGTGAAGCGGGCAGTGAAGCCGAGAGTGCGGGACTGGAACGTGCCGCGCTTCAACCCCTCCAACCCGGCTGGCTTTGACGAGTTCTTGGCCAGGCATCGGGCGTGGATGCTGAAGCTCTTTGAAGAGGAGTTCGGCAAGCCGGTCAAGCTAGGTCCCCGACCGTGAAGTCCGTTTCTTTACGGTAGCGGCATCTACCTGTAACTGAGCCGCGACCGTAAGGGAGCGGTAGCAACGCATCACGCGGTCGAGGTGCTAGGCCGCTAGCCGTCGGGTGGGGTGGCAGCGCGCGATTTTCCAATAGTGGCGGGTCAGTTGAAACTGACCCACCATCATCTCAGTTGACATAATATCCGTTATCGGAAGTTGGACATACTATCCGCCGACCCGCCGCAAAACACAGCCGTCAGTCGTCCGGCATCGTACATCCAATCAGAAGACCACAACCGCGAAGACACCGCGGTTTGAATTCAACTCAAAGGGGCAAGAAACCGATGAAGACAATGGCTGCGAAGGTCCTAGGGCCACGCGATGGCAAGACCGGGTTCCTGGGAACCATCGGGGTCCGGTTCATGATTGACGGCGACGAGGCCCACGGTGGGTTCTCCCTGGTAGAACATCCTATGGCGCCACGCGCTCTGGCTGCCCCGTTGCACCGGCACACGCGCGAAGACGAGTACAGCTACGTTCTGGAGGGCCGCGTCGGCGCGCTGCTGGGCGACGAAGTGCTGATTGCCAGTCCCGGCGATCTGGTTTTCAAGCCCCGTAACCAGTGGCACACCTTCTGGAATGCCGGCGACGAACCTGCCAGGATTCTGGAAATCATCTCCCCAGCCGGCTTCGAGCGGTTCTTTGGCGAGCTCGTCGAGCTCGGAGGCGTCACCAAAGCCCCACCCCAGATCCTGGCTGAGCTCTGTGCCCGCTACGGTCTGGATTTGGACCCAGGGAGCGTTCCGGGCCTGGTCGACCGTTTCGGTGTGCGCTTCCCCGGCGAGCCGATGTAGCGCTGAGCCACACACACAGCCGACGGAAACGAAGTCAGCGGAGTCGCGGCCGGCTCGGCTGGGCCAGCGCAAGCGCCGCCCTCACAGCGCCGGGCACTTCGGCGGGACTCGCCACCTTCACCACGTCGAAGCCGGCCGCGCGGGCGCTTTCAATGCCCGCGGCCGAGTCTTCTACCACCAGTGGATGTTTCGCTTGGAATCGGCTGGCCGCCAAGAGGTAAGGATCCGGAGCCGGCTTGTGGCGCCGGACATCGGTAGCGGCAACGAGTGCGGCGAAATGCCGCCGGATGCCGGCTCGTTCGAGTAACGGTTCCACCTCTGATGCAAAACTTGAGGTAACAACCGCCAACTTATAGTCCGCTAGTGAGCTCAGCAATTCGATCGTCGTTTGCGGGATAGGATCCGTCGTGCGCGCCTTCTCCAGAAAAAGCTGGCGCTTCTCGGGGTATTTCTCAAGCACCTCTTCAACGGAAACCCGCGGCGCAGCGAGTGCTGCAATCGCCTCAGCGAGCACTCGATCCCTCACACCGATCCCGATCCGGCGATAGGTCTCCCAATCCAGGTCGATCCCGAGGGGACGCACGACTTCGGCCCAGCAGGCCCAGTGAACCGGCTCGGTATCGGCTAGCACGCCGTCGAAATCGAACAGGATGGAGTCGTACCGGCCCTCGGGGCTAGGCACTGGAGGTGTATCCTTCAACGGGACCGGCGGCCTCGGCTTCCCTGCCCCGAACCGGCCCGCGCGGTTGCAATCCTCTTTCCATCAGGCTGGCGCTCTCCAGTCCATATTAGCTGATGGGCAATGGAGCGTCTTATAATGAACCCATGTTGGTTCCTACCGAGAAGATCTGGCACAACGGCACGTTTATACCGTGGGACGACGCGAAGATTCATGTCCTTTCCCACGTCGTCAGCTACGGCAGCTCGGTCTTCGAAGGGATCCGGTGCTACGACACCAAGTCGGGGCCGGCGGTCTTCCGGCTGCGCGAGCACATCCGCCGCATGCTCGACTCCGCGAAGATCTACCGCATGGAGATTCCCTTCACGGCGGATCAGCTTGCGGAGGCGCTCCTCGAACTCGTCCGCCAGAACAAGCTGAGGGCCTGCTACCTGCGGCCGATCGCGATGCGCGGCTACGGGTTGATGGGCGTGCATGGCGGGAACAACCCGATCGAGGTCTTCCTGGCGTGTTGGGAATGGGGCCGCTATCTCGGCGAGGAAGCCCTGGCCGATGGCGTGGACGTGTGCGTGTCGAGTTGGAACCGCCTGGCGCCGAACACGCTGCCCGCACTGTCGAAAGCCGGCGCCAACTACATGAATTCGCAGTTGATCAAGATGGAAGCGGTGGTGAACGGCTACGACGAAGGCATCGCGCTCGATTCGTCGGGCTTCGTCAGCGAGGGCTCGGGCGAGAACATCTTCGTGGTGCGCGACGGCAAGATCCTGACCCCGCCGCTCGGGGCCTCCGTGCTGCCCGGCATCACGCGCGACACGGTACTCAGGCTGGCCGAGGACGCCGGCATCCCCGTCGTCGAGGGGCTGGTGCCGCGCGAAATGCTGTACATCGCCGACGAGGTGTTTTTCAGCGGGACAGCGGCCGAGATCACGCCGATCCGCTCGGTGGACCGCATCCAGGTTGGAGCGGGCCATCGCGGGCCGGTCAGCGAACGCCTGCAAAAGGAGTTCTTCGCCATCATACACGGCGATAAGCCGGACCGTTATGGATGGCTCACGGCGGTCTACGCGCCGCAACCCGTCGGAGCGCGTTAGGCTTTTCCCAGCCGGGCTGCAGCTTCCAGAGGTGGTGTGGCATGAAGTGTACAGGGATTGACGCAATCACCGGCCGGCATCTGGCGGTGACCTTCGGCGCTCGAATCGACGCCCTGGCGAACGCGGACGGTCCGGGCGCTGCGCGGCGCCTGGCGCCCGGATTCATTGACGTACAGGTGAACGGATTTGCCGGGGTCGACTACAACCAGCCGGAGCAGCCGCTCGAGGAGATCGCACGCTCGATTCGCCTGCTTTTCTCCACCGGTGTCACGCGGTTCTACCCCACCGTAGTCACCAATTCCCCCGAGATCATGGCCGGATCGTTGCGCAATCTTGCCAACGCCAAAGAGAAGCTGCCGGAAGGGGCTGCGATCGAGGGAATGCATGTCGAAGGCCCGCACATCTCGCCGGATGACGGACCGCGCGGCGCCCATCCGCGCCAATGGGTGCGCCGGCCCGACCTCGACGAGCTGCGCCGCTGGCAGGAGGCCGCGCGCGGCCTGATCCGGCTTGTCACGCTCTCACCGGAATGGCCCGAGGCGCCCCGGTATATCGAAGGCGCGGTACGCGAAGGCATCGTCGTCGCGATCGGGCACATGAACGCCGATGCCTCGCAGATCGACGCAGCCGTGCGCGCGGGCGCGACGGTATCTACACATCTCGGGAATGGCGCTCACCCCATGCTGCCGCGGCATCCCAACTACATCTGGGACCAGCTTGCCGAGGATCGGCTCTCCGCCTGCTTCATTGCCGATGGCATGCACGTACCGGGAGCGTTCCTGAAAGCCGCCTTCCGGGCCAAAGGACCCGAGCGCCGCTTCCTCGTCACGGATATGGTGTTTCCCGCCTGCTCGACTCCCGGCCGCTACCGCATCGCAGACAAGGAAGTAGAGCTGACACCGGACAATCGGCTCGTGCTTGTGGGAAAGAACGCCGACGAGAAAATGCTGGCGGGTTCGGCGATGCCCATGCACAAGGCGCTCGCCAACGTAATTCGCCTCACCGGGCTGAGCCTGGCCGAAGCCGTCCGCATGGCTACGATTGACCCGGCGCGGGCCTGCAAGCTATCCGGACGGGACGAAGGTCTGGCGCCCGGCCAGCGCGGCGATGTGGTCGAGTTCCGCTATGATGCGCAAGGCCCGGATCTGGAGATCGAAAAGACCTACCTGGACGGGGATCTGGTTTACGAGCGGCAGTGAGAGGACGGGAAACCCTGGGAGCGCGGTCCGGACATCCACCTCCCCCGAGATTTTGATCCGGACCGGGCTCGCAAGAGGCTCTATTTTTGTAGCAGGGTTGCCCCCTGGAATGCCAGCCTCCGAGGGCGATTCCGGGAGGATTTCAACAGGTTTATTCCGGTTAGATTTGTTGGAAGTAGCGCCGGCTGGCTGTGGATAATTTGTAGATAAAACAATATGACCACGAAATGTGCAGGCATGGACGCGCTGACGGGCCGGCCGGCCGCTGTTTCGTTCGGCGCGGTGATCGAGGCCGTCGAAGATGGGAACGGCGCCAGCGCCGGCCGGTTCCTGGCGCCGGGATTCATCGACTTGCAGGTGAACGGATTTGCCGCTGTCGATTACAACCTGCCGGACACGCCGTTTGAAGAGATTGCCCGCTCGATTCGCGCGATGTTCTCGACGGGCGTCACGCGCTTCTATCCCACCGTAATCACGGGATCGCCCGATAACATGGCCGGCGCGTTGCGGAACCTCGCCGAAGCTAAGCAGAGGCTGCCCGAAGGCGCGGCCATCGAGGGATTTCACGTGGAAGGCCCACACATCTCCCCGGAAGATGGCGCGCGGGGCGCCCACCCGCGGCGCTGGGTGCGGCGGCCGGACCTCCACGAATTGCACCGGATGCAGGAGGCGGCGCGCGGGCTGATCCGGCTGGTGACGCTTTCCCCCGAGTGGCCCGAGGCGCCGCGCTTCATCGAGGGCGCGGTGCACGAAGGGATCGTCGTCGGCATCGGACACACGAACGCCAACGCCGCGCAAATCGCCGAAGCGGTGAGCGCGGGCGCGACGATGTCCACGCACCTCGGAAATGGCGCGCAGTCCATGCTGCCCCGCCATCCGAACTACATCTGGGACCAGTTGGCCGAAGATCGCCTGGCCGCGGGATTCATCGCCGATGGGATCCACCTGCCGGCCGCGTTTCTGAAGACCGCGCTCAGGGCCAAAGGTCCGCTACGCAGCGTGCTGGTGACCGACGCGTCGGTGCCCGCCGGCGCCCCGCCAGGACGCTACCAATTCGGCGAGCAGGCGATCGAGCTGAGGCCGGATCATCGCGTAGTGCTGGCGGGAACGAACCAGCTCGCCGGCTCCTCGCTCGAGATGCACAACGGAGTTGCGAACCTGATGCGGCTCGGGGGAGCGAGCCTCTCCGAGGCGATCCGCATGGCCACCGTGAATGCGGCCAGCGCGGGCAAATTGGCCGGCCGGGATGCGGGCCTCGCGCCCGGCCAGCGCGCCGACCTGGTGGAGTTCCGCTTCGACCCGGAGACGTTTGCAATCGAGATCGAGCGAACTTACCTCGGCGGCGCGCTGGTCTACGAGCGGGGCTGAGGAGTGCGCCCGCGTGGCAGATTTGACGGCTTCCGGTTTTCTGCGTCATAATCGCCGACATGCCAAGAGTGAGAGTCTACAGAGTCACGGTCTACGACCCTGAGACCGACAAGAAGTTCCTATCACGGCGCATGGCAACTCGCGATGGCGCAGCGATCATGCACGGCACAATTATCGAGGACACAGAGATCGAGATTGACGAGTCCCAACTGGAGCGCGGCGAGCAGTGGACCCCGATGGATTTCAAACCCTGATGGCCTACGGCTCCGTTAGCCGTATTAGAAAAGCAGTTGATACAGGTCGCCGTTGTTATCCTTGCATGCGCCGGAGCCGTGCGTTGTCGAGGCGTTGGTCACGAACTCACAGTGAATCGTAAACCCACTTCCGTCTCCAGCAAAGAGCGAGCCGCGCCGATCCCCAACACTCATGGTCGTAACCGTTGAGGTCTTGCCCGCCGAATACAGTTGCCCCCAGCCCACGGAAGCGCCTCCGATCGAGTACTCGCCGTCCAGGGACGTGCCGACGGGCGCTTTTCCGACGATCTTCCCGTGTGTGGAGTTCCACTTGAACTTGAACGCGATCTCCATCTTTGTGCCGGTCTGCTCGTTGTAGATTCTGACCTTCCGGCTTATCGCCAGAAGAGGGATCGTCAGCACCAGCAACAAAAGAATCAAACGAGGTCGCATGATCGACTCATTATACACGGGCGGTCTCGATCGCGAGCCGTGCGGCAGGGCCCTGCGGTGCTGCGGAAGTTAGCGCCGGGGCAACGGGCTGGAAGACTCATTGGTCACGGCCAGCTTATTCATCAGGAAAGTTCCTCTCGGGCGCTCCGCCCACGTTACCTTTTCCTCGCCGTCCTCATTCCTTTCCACCGTCAAATCGTCAACTAACCGCGCCCTCAGGCACGGATCATCTCCGCAGAGAACCTCGCCCGCCCACGGGAGACCGTCTGTTGTTTGTCCGAAATGAGCAGCGTACGGGGTTCGGCCATGCTGCGGCCAGGCCATCGCCAGCTGCTCGCTCAGGGTGAAGTATCCACTCGTAATGTGGATCAGCTCGACGAACTCGCGAACGCGGACTCCCCCAAGGCGAGGGCTGAAGATTCCTGCCACTTCCTCTTTCGGGTGTTCAGTAATCCAGTGCCGTGTTACGAGCCAAGCCGCTCTCCCTCGAACCTTCTTCTTGCTCATTGCCAGAGCCTAGCACCTCGACCGCGTGATGCGTTGCTACCGCTCCCTTACGGTCGCGGCTCAGTTACAGGTAGATGGCGCTACCGTAAAGAAACGGACTTCACGGTCGAGGACCTAGCAGGTTTCAGGGGATGAGGACGCGGGGGTACAATCTTATGCGGGAGTTTCCATGACCTCAAGACGTAGCTTTCTGATGGGCGCGGCTACCGCCGCGTCGGCAATGCGGGTGCTTGGCGCGAACGACCGCATCCGCTTGGGCCTCGTCGGCGCGGGGGGACGCGGCAATCACCTGATCGACATGGCCAACCAGGCCGGCGGTATCGAGTGGGCCGCGGTCTGCGATGCGTGGGATGAGAGGCGCGACAAGACCGCCGAACGGCTCGGCGTTCCGGTGAAGCGGTACGGCGACTACCGCGCGCTGCTCGATCAGAAGGATGTCGATGCCGTGATCGCCGCCACCTGGGACCACATGCACTCGCGCATCACCATCGACGCCTGCCGCGCCGGCAAGGACGTGTTCGTCGAAAAGCCCATGACTTCGCTGCCGATGCAGGGCGTGGAGGTCGTCGAGGCGGTCCGTCAAACGAAGCGGATCGTCCAGGTGGGCGTGCAACAGCGCAATCTGGCCAACTTCATCGAGGCCAAGAAGAGATTTTTCGACACGGGCATGATCGGCGCCGTGAACATGGTCCGCACCTTCTGGAACGCCAATACCGGCTACCTGGAAAAACCGCCGGCCGGCACGGAGAACAAGCCCGCCGGGCTCGACTGGGACACCTGCCTCGGCTGGCTGCCCAAGATTCCCTGGGACCCGAAGCGCTACTTCAACCGCTTCGCGTACTGGGATTTCTCGACGGGCGGGCAGACCGGCGGCCTGTTCGTACACATGATCGATGTCGTGCACTGGTATCTCGGGTTGACGCGCGCGCGGTCCGCCGTCGCGCTGGGCGGCATCTACCGTTACAACGACGGCCGCGATACGCCGGATAACATCGACGCGGTCGTGGAGTATCCGGACAACCTGGTCGTGACGTTCGAGGCGACGCTCACCGACATGATCGAAAAGGAATCGGCGGATATCGTGTTCCATGGCTCCAACGGCCGGCTCTCGATTTTCCGTTATGGGTACCGCTATATCCCCGCCGGCAAGGATGCCCCGGAGATCACGGCAGGCCCCGGGTCGGAGCCGGCGCACATGGGAAATTGGCTGGATTGCGTCCGCACGCGCAAGCAGCCGAACGCGGACGTGGTGAGCGGCCACTACTCGGCGCTGTCCTGCCACCTGATGAATATCGCCTACAAGCAAGGCGGCCGCGCTTTCTGGCAGCGGGAGTGGGACGTATAAGGAGCTGAAGGCGCCGCTCCCTGACGGTCGCGGCTCGGTACGGGCCCGCGGCTCGGTACGGGCCCGCGGTTCGGTCATGGATCGGCAAGGAACCGCGCACGTCAGCAAGCGGGGAGTAGTGTAATACTTCGGAGGTTTCGAACATGGCACTTTCGGTAGGCGTCAACATGGAATTCATCCGCCACGAAGACAAATGCTTCGCGGCGGGCGTCGAGCGCGCCGCGCAGCTTGGTTTCCGCTACGTGGAGCCGATGGTTCACAACGGCCGGGAACTGTTGAGCGAGGCGGGCTACTTTCACTCCGTTTCGATGGATGACGAGCCGCTCGAAATCAAAGAGCTCCTCGAAAGGAACGGCCTCAAGGCGTCGGCGCTGAGCGCCCACTGCCCGCTGATGCGGCCCGAGATCAGCGTCCCGTATCTGCAGAAAGCCGTCCGGTTCGCCGCGGCGATCGGCGCACCGGTGGTCAACACGGACGAAGGCATTCGCCCGTCCTGGGTCAGCCTGGATGAGGCCTGGGGCGTGATGAAATACACGCTGGCCACGGCGCTGCGCACTGCTGAGCGATATCACATCTATATCGGAATCGAACCGCATCAGAGCATTTCAAAGACGACCAGCGGTTTGCTGCGCATCGCAACGCTCGTGGATTCACCCTATCTCAAGGTGAACTACGACACGGGCAACGCGTTCCTCGCCGGCGAAGATCCGTACGAAGGGCTGAAGGCCGTCCTGGACCGCTTGATTCACGTACACGCGAAGGACATCGCGATCTCGCACGCCGAGGCCGAACGCGGCAAGGTGACCGGAACACCGGTCGGCTGCGCCTGCGGCGACGGAGTTATCGATTGGACCCGGGTCATCGCCATTCTTCAGGACGCGGGTTTCGACGGCGTCCTGTCGTGCGAGTGCGGCACCTCGGAGGAGGCCAGCCGCAGCCTGCGTCATCTGGAAGGACTGCTCGCCAGAACGGGAGCGCCGGCGCATGCGTAGAAGAGTCGCATTCCTGTTATTGGCGGCGGCCGCATTTGCATCGGCGGCGCCGGTTCGCGCGCTGATATTCAGCGGGCAAAACAATCACGACTGGCGCACCACCACACCCTATCTCAGAAAGCTTCTGACGGACAGCGGCCGGTTCGACGTGCGCGTCGAGGAGGAGCCGGCCGGAGTCACCGCCGCGACGCTGGCGAACTTCGACGTGCTCATCCTGGATTACCAGGGTCCGCGTTGGGGCGAGGCGACGGAGCGGGCGGTGGTCGATTTCGTACGGTCCGGCAAAGGACTCGTTATTGTTCACGGCGCTCTGTACGCCTTCAGCGGTTTCGATATCCTCGGACCGCACCACGTGGCCACAGGCAGGTTCGAGCCCGTTTGGAAGGAATACACCGAGATGGCCGGCGGCACGTGGGCCGGCGCGGCGCCCAAGACCTTTCACGCTCCGCGTCATCTCTTCACGGTGAAATTTCGAGACCCGGCCAATCCGATCGCGCAAGGGATGGGCGGCGAGTTCACAGTTACCGACGAGCTGTACCACGGCGTTCACCTCAGCCCCGATACAAAAGTGCTCGCGACCGCGTATGACGACCCGGCGAACGGCGGCAGCGGGAAGGACGAGCCTCTGCTATGGACCCATCCCTACGGCAAGGGCCGGGTCTTCTACACCGCGCTGGGCCACGAAGTCCCGGCGATGCAGGAGCCGGGCTTCGCGATTACCTTCGTCCGCGGCGCGGAGTGGGCCGGCACGGGCGAGGTGACTTTGCCGCCGAAATTTCCGGAGGCGCGAGCGGCGAACCCGGTCCGTGTGGAGCTGGTTACCGGCGGCCACGACCACGATCCCGAGTTCTACGGCGTCTTCGCGGACCGTCCCGATCTACAGGTCAACGTCAATCCCCATCCCGCCGCTTACACAGGCGACCTGCGGAAAGACGTGGACGTGCTCGTGCTCTATGACCTGGTGCAAACCACCACGCTGGACGATTGGCAGCGCAAAAACCTGCGGGATTTCCTCGAAAGCGGGAAAGGTATGGTAGTGCTGCACCACGCGATCGCCGATTACAACGACTGGCCCTGGTGGTCCGAGCAAGTGGTCGGCGGCAAGTACCTGCTGAAGCCGGAAGGCGAGCGCCCCGCATCGACCTACAAGCACGATGAGGACGTCTACGTGCAGCCAGCCACGGCGCACGCGATCACGCGCGGCCTCACGCCGCTTTACCTGCATGATGAAACATACAAGGGCATGTGGATTTCGCCGAAAGTGACGGTGCTGCTCAAGACGGACAACCCGACCAGCGACGGCCCGGTCGCCTGGATCAGCCCGTACGAAAAGTCGCGGGTGGTATACATTCAGCTCGGCCACGGCCGCTACGCGCACGAGAACCCGGACTATCAGGAGCTGGTCCACCGCGCCATCCTTTGGGCCGCCGGCCGGCTGGAGTAAGCGCCTGTCACAAAGTCCGGTGCTCCCGACCGCTCCCTCACGGTCGCGGCTCGGAAACAGGTTGCCGCGCCGCGGTTGCTCAGAACACCAGCACCTTGCCGGCTTGCGCGGTCCATTGCGCCAGCTCATCGAGCGTGCCGCGGTGTGCGCACTCGAGGAGCGAATCCCCGGTGATGCCGCGGCGCTCCATGCACGTCCGGCACACTCCGATCTTGCGGTGTCCGGCCGAGAACCGGTCCAGCATCCAGGGGATATCGTCGCGGTCTTGCGGCACGGCTTGTCCGCGGACGGCCGACCACACTGCATCGCCGATCAGGAAGACGTTCACCGTATTGTCCTCGTCGGCCGCGGCCGCTGTAGCGAGCCGCAGCGCGTTGTAGCTTCGCTCGGACCGGTAGGGGTGGTCGTTGAGGATAAACAAGTAGGTCATCCTCACCGCAATAGCACGCCGCCGGCGCCGCCGGCAAGGCGGGAGTTCCGGCCGCCCTCAGTGCACCGTATAAGTCAGGCCGGTTGTGAACTGGAACGAGTTTTTCTTAAAGGCGGGGGGTGGATTGTTCAGGAAGGTGTCGATCACACCGGCCGTGAAGCTTAGGCGCTTGTATACCGGCACGGCCAGGCTCGCATTGCCGGCGGCCGCATACGCGTTGAGATTGTTCCAGGCTGGAGTGATGGAAAGCTGCTCGACGAAGGTGATCTGACGAAGGAACTTGCGGCTCCACGCCTCGGCGAACATGGACCCGAACAGGTTCTGGTTCACACTGGATTGCTGGAACTGCTCCTTTTGGTAGTCCGCGCTGCCTTTCAAATCGAAGGTCTCATTCGCGGTCTTGACGACGGTCCAGCCGATGCCGCCGCCGTAGGTCTGCTCCAAGTCCAGTCCTTGGGAGAAATTGTGGTCGTAGCTGAGTTGTCCGAATGCGTAGACGCGCCCGGTGAAATATTCGTCGCGTTCGGCGCCGGCGTGGTAGATATCCGTCTTCAGCTTGGGCGTGTTGGGTTGGCTCAACTCGCCGTAGGAGGTGCTGAAATCGACGATGGTGCGGTCGCGCGCGTCCAGCCAGTTCACCGTTGGGATTGCGCGCACCAGGTGGATTGCGCCCGTGAGGGTCTCGCTGTGCTGGGTGGATTCGACGAGCGACGCGCCGGCAGTGACCGCGCCATTCCATGCTTCGAGAAAGCCGGGAGTGTGGAGCACGTCGCTCTGGAAAGCGGGTTCATCCATCACATGGGCTGCGTTTCCGACGGGGATGTTCTGCGGCGCGGCGCCCGGAGCGGATTCGACCGTGAGCGTCCGGCCGTTCGCCGAGATGGCGCCTTGCGGGACCGTTGAGGAATCCGCGCGCTTTCTTAGTTTGACGCCCTTTTCGATGACCGCAAATTTCTGTGAGGAGTGCAGCTCCTTGATCTTGCTCCACTCGACGGTGATCTCTCCAACGCTGTCACTCTTGAAGGTGACCGTTTCTCCGGTCGCCCGTTCGAGGTGGCCGATGAGCTTCTCCCCGTTCGTCAAGATGAGGATGTCGGGCTGCGGTTTGGGACCGGGCGGCTCAGGCGCAGCGCGCAAGCCGGAGGCTAACATCAAGGCGACGAAACCGAGGCCCACAGCGGATGGTGTCATGCATCCATTGTTTCAAGAAGAAACAGAGAAAAACAGCCCCTAATGGTAGAATTCCGGTTTGGAGACAGGCTTGAAGTCACAAGCTGCGCGCGGCGTGTTTTTAGGGGTGGGTGTCTTTGTGGCGACGATCGCCGTGGTGAAGCTGCTGCTCCATCTCCATGCCGGCCGGCACTACGGCTACTATATTGACGAGCTCTACTATCTTGCCTGCGGCGATCATCTGGCTTGGGGCTATGTGGACCAGCCGCCGCTGATCGCGCTGATTGCTAAATTTTCGCGCACGATGTTCGGCGATTCCCTGCAGTCCATACGGCTGTTCCCTGCCCTGGCCGGAGCGGCGAAGGTTCTTCTGACCGGCCTGATCGCGCGCGAACTCGGCGGACGGCGCTTCGCGCAGGGGCTGGCAGCGCTGGCGTTTCTTCTGGCGCCGGGATTTCTCGCGACCGACAGCTTTCTGTCGATGAACTCCTTCGAGCCGCTGTTCTGGATGGGCTGCGCTTATCTGCTTATTCGAATCATCCGGACCGGCAACCAGAGGCTCTGGCTGTGGTTCGGCGTGCTGGCGGGAATCGGGCTCGAAAACAAGCACTCGATGCTGCTGTTCGGCTTCGCTCTCATTGCCGGGCTGCTCGCGACGCCGGAGCGCAGGCACCTGGGCGGGCGCTGGTTCTGGATCGGCGGCCTGGCCGCTTTTCTGATCTTTCTGCCAAACCTGGTGTGGAACATGCAGCACCATTTTCCGTTCCTGGAACTACAGGAGAACATCCGGCGCAGCGGCCGGAACGCCGGTCTGACGCCGCTGGCCTTTTTTGGCCAGGAAATTCTGGCGATGCTGCCCCTGACGGCGCCGATCTGGCTGGCGGGGCTTTGGTATTGCCTGTTTTCTCAAAAGGGGAGACCGTATCGCGTGCTCGGGTGGGCGTGGCTGTTGACGGCGGGATTGATCCTGCTTCTGAACCCGAGAGTGTACTACCTGTTTCCGGCGTTCCCGATGCTGCTGGCTGCCGGCGCCGTCGAATGGGAAGCGTGGCTGGCGCGGCCGCGCCTGCGTTGGGTCCCGTGGGCCTATGGCGCGCCGATGGTTCTGATAGGCGCGGTTTTGGCGCCTTTGTCCGTCCCCGTGCTGCCGGTTGAAACGTACATTCGCTATTCCCAAGCGTTGCATCTCGAGCCTCCCAAAATCGAGACTTTCAAACTCGGGCCGCTGCCGCAGTTGTATGCCGATCAGTTTGGCTGGGAGGAGATGGCGGCCACGGTCGCGCGTTTCTACAACCGCTTGCCGCCGGAGGTGCGCGCCAGGACCGCGATCTTCGGAGAGAACTACGGCCAGGCGGGTGCGGTCGATTTGTTCGGCCCGAAATACGGCCTCCCGAAAGCCATCTCCGGGCACCAGACCTACTACCTATGGGGACCGCGCGATTACACCGGAGAGAGTGTCATTGTGATGGGCGACCGGAGGGCGAGGCTGGATACTCTATGCGTCAGCGTAGAGGACGCGGGCCGGGTCTATGATCCCTACTCCATGCCGTATGAGCATTTCGACGTATTCTACTGCCGCGGGCTGAAGCGGCCGCTCAAGGAGCTGTGGCCAAAGCTGAAAAGCTGGCGCTGAGTCATTCCTCGCGGCGCCGCTTGCGGACGAGCCAGGGCTCGATCGCGCCAGGGTCGTCGAGGATGCCTTGTTCGAACTCCCGGAACTGGGTGTCGAGCACAACGCGCTCGATGGCGGAGCCGAGCGATGCGTCGCCGGTTTCCGCACGCTTCTGTTCGATCAATTCAAGGATCGCCGCACAGAGTTGCAACCGATCTGTCCCATTGCTCATGACCGACCCCCTACACTACTTTGGATGCGGAAGTTTGCTCCGAGGTCCGGAAAAGTTCGGGCCGCGGTGGGGCAGCCGGGACCGCGCCGGCGGCTTGCGAGAGAACCGAGACGCGCTGAATTGCGCCGTCGTCGTCCACGAAGACCCGGATGGCGGTTTTTGGGGAGAGCTCCCCGTCCTCCCGGGCTGCTGTTCCCAGGACGAAACGGCCGATGAGCTTGGCGTGCTCGAAGTCCTGAAGGAGCAGGGGCGGGAGCCGGATTCGAACATTCAGATTCCGGACGCGGCTGTTTGAAATCGATCATCCGGCCGGGAGATGTGCCGGCTGATTGAGGCGAACGGCTGGCCGCTCCGGCGCACCTGAAATGCGGACTTGCGATTCGGATCGCAGGCGATGCAGGCGCCGGCACATAGTCTCACCAAGCACACATTTGAGCTTCGACCGCACGGAAATGCGCACCGCGAAGGGTAATCGCCTCTCTCGACTCGATCAGGACCGTTAAGGGGGCACCCGGGGTGGTCCGCCCTTCAGGTTGCGCGACCGTGCGGCCCTGGCGGCGTGTGCCCGTCCTGCCGGACCGGCGGTGGTTCGCCGCCGGGGACCTTGTTAGCGCCTCGAAATCGTCTGGCGTTGGGCGCCCTGCCGGACGCCCAACGAGGTGCGAGAGAACAACGGCGGCTCGGTCCCGCACTCCTCACACCGTCCGGGCTGCGACGCGCGGCGGGTGAGAGGAGTGCAGGCTGGGCGGCAGATCCTGGAAGAAGGAATCCGCACGGCGTACGTTCCCGGCTAAAGGGACGTAGCTGTCTGGGGGAAGCTTTGCCGAAAAGGGTCCGCCTCGCCTGGCCCGCTGCTCTCTGCTTTGGTAGTCGACTGCCTCCTATCGTTTCCCGCGCTTCCTCTTATGTCCGGCGCGGTAAGCCCTCTTTCACCCTCCACAGTGCATATAGCCTGCTTCAGATTCCCGAGGACGGGGGAATGCACC
>Ga0326727_10002788_pt1 | contig 58194 bp, 39 predicted proteins | sample MB2enrmetagenome_FD_207643 | JGI IMG/M metagenome (GOLD analysis project Ga0326727, IMG submission 207643) | Lab enriched peat soil microbial communities from McLean, Ithaca, NY, United States - MB29MY | ecosystem: Environmental > Terrestrial > Soil > Wetlands > Peat | place: USA: New York... | reverse complement strand
AAATCCGGCCAGTTCCTGCTGCTCCTCCGCGGTCAGCTCCAACGTGGCTTTGGGACGTCCAAGAGACATACCCAAGGCTATCTCAATTCGGCTACTATTGCAAATTATTTCTGGGACACAACACTAGTTCTCCGTCGGCATATCGACATGGTCAATCACAAATACCTGGGCAGGGCGCTTCTCTTCCTGCAACTTCAATCCCAGTTGCTCCTCGATAGCCGTAAAAAGACCGGGGAAGGCGCTATTGTCGTCCGTCTGGCGGCCTGGTTCGGTCTGCGTGTCATCGGGTGTCCATCGCAGAGCCAAATCGTATTTCCCCGTGATTCCTGTCCCGTCGAATACGGGACGATCCGTAACATAGCGCTGCAGGAATGTTGCGAAATCGGCAATCGTCGCATTTCCCGCAGTCAACCGACCCGGAGAATAGCCGACAACTGGAACTCCATCTGGCGGTCTCGTGCTCCTGGTCAATTTCGCGCCGCCCTTTGCCGGCACGATTTCGTACACGGACAAATCTCTGGTTTCACGGTGAGCCGTGAGGCGGAAGCGATCTGCCAGAAGATTTTGCACCATCTTTTTGAACTCGTCTGCGGACGGCCTTGTTTGGGTTTCCGGATCGCCGACCAGATCGAATTTTTGTGTCGCCAACCACTTAGGCCCGCCGGCAATTTCCTGTTCCTGCAGTCCGTAGGCATACTTGAGCAAATCGACCAGAGAGGTATCGGTCGTCGCGAATCGATTGCCTTGATACTGCATGGTTCGAGATTCATCCGGACGGCTTGGCTTGATCGTGGCTACCTGAAACCTGGGAGTAATTGTGGAACCACCCGAGGGTCCAGACGCGGGAATCTGGCCCGGCAATCGGAAGGCGAGGATCGCCGGGATCGACCCGACAAGATAAAAAGCCGCCACGGTTGACCGGCGCCAAGAGGAGATCATACCCGCGCCCCCGTTTCTAAGATTCGGTCTAACAGCATAGCAAAACCCCGCTTCCGCATCCTACAATCTTTCGGGACTCAAGTTTCGATCTTTCGGGAGACTTCTATGCAAAGCTGCAACCTCCGCGCGCGTCAGCCTCGCGCCTATTGCCGCATCGTTCTGGCTCTTGCCGCGCTGTTTGCTCTGCTCACTGGTTCTGCTGCGGCCAACGCGCAGGAGAAGAAAGCGCCGGTTGCGACTCCCGGCGACACGCTGACCACTCCGGGGCCGCTGGCGCAGAATCTTTCACCCAAGCTCGACAAGCGCGACCTGGCCAAGGCCATGAAGCTCGTGGCCGACTGGCAATTGAGCCGCATGCCGGCTGACGCGCAAGTGGATTGGACGTGGGCAGCGCTGTACGACGGCTTCATGGCAGTTCCCCAAAGAGTGGCCGGCGACAAATACCGGCAGGCGATGCTCCAAATCGCCGAGCAACTGAAATGGCAGCCGGGCCCGCGCGTGATGCACGCGGACGACCAGGCCGTGGGCCAGATGTATATGGAGCAGTACTTCCTGCACAAGGATCCAAAGATGATGGAGGCGATGCGCGCGCGGCTCGATGCGGAAATCGCGGCGCCCGATCCCACCGATCCCAAGCGTCCGCTGTGGTGGTGGTGCGATGCGCTCTTTATGGCGCCGCCGGTGTATGCGGATATGGCTGCCGCAACCGGCGACAAGAAATACCTCGACTTTATGGATCACGAGTGGGACACGACGACGGCCCTGCTCTACGACCGGACAAAGCATTTATATTTCCGCGACGCGAGCTACCTTGACAAGCATGAGAAGAACGGCGAGCCGCTGTTCTGGTCGCGTGGCAATGGCTGGGTGATGGGCGGCATGGTGCGCGTGCTCCAGAAGCTGCCCGCGGATTCTCCGCTGCGGCCGAAGTATGTGGCGCTGCTCAAGGAGATGGCGGCGGAGATGCTTTCGATTCAGAGCAAAGACGGGTTGTGGCGGCCGGGGCTGCTCGATGCCGATGCGTATTCGCTGCCGGAGATTTCGGGCAGCGCCTTTGTGACCTACGCGCTCGCGTACGGCGTGAATGAGGGAATTCTGGATCGCGCCACGTATTGGCCGGCCGTCGAAAAGGCGTGGGCGGGCATGCTGACTCATGTCTACAGCGACGGGCGGCTGGGCTGCATTCAGCCGGTAGGCGCGGCGCCGGGAGCCTACAGCGAAACCTCGAGCTACGTGTACGGCGTGGGCGCGTATCTGCTGGCGGGGTCGGAGATTTATCGGACGGCGAAGTGAGCGTCTGAAGGCGGCCGGTTGAGAGTGACGGTTTCCCAGGTCTCAAAATCGAGACCTGGGGCACCCGGCAATTCGACTTTGCGAGTGTGGTGTCCCCGAAGTTCGTTGCACAAAAGCAGAAAGACAACCGCAGATCCTTCGACTTGTTAGGCGTGCAATCGGCACAATTGCACGCCTAACTGCGCTCAGGATGACAATTTCATTGTGATGCGAAATTCTGATTCACCACGCCAGTTCGCACTGACCACTGATCACTGCACCGGCACCACCGGCGACGCACCATTCAGAAACGCCGGATCCATCTGGGCGATATCGGCGCGATAGCTCACGGTGTTTGCGGTGGGAAAATTCGCGGGCAGCTTTTGCGTGACGCGACCGGTGGCCGCCCACTCCGTGCCGCGCTGGAACGTGGTGATGAAACCGACGCAACTGAGCGCAAACACATCGTGGCCGAGCGTGGTGTGAAAGATTCTCCCCTTGCCGTAGCGCAGAACCATCAGCATGGGTTCGTCGTGGCCGGTGCCCTGGTTGTTGGGGTCGGAGTGCGCGGTGGCCAGCACGGTCATGTTTTTGCCTGGCCCGCGCAACCGGCCGTAGAGCTCGTCGCTGGCGTGCATCCATATGGGAGGCAGTCCCTTGAGGATGGGATGATCCGGCTGGCGTGCTGTCACCTGGAAGGGCAGCCGCGCTCCGTGATGGCCGGCCGGTCCCGGCGAGGAATCGGAAACCAACTTGCCGTTCTGAAAATACCAGTACGGTCCCGCCTGCTCGTTGCGGTTTCGCCAGCCGCCGATGCCGATCATTTCGTTATAAGCGGGCCAGTCAGGAAAGGCATTGTCGGCGGCGTGCACAATCACCAGGCCTCCGCCTCCGGCAACGTATTGCTCGAATTGCGCGCGGAACTCCGCGGGCCAAGTGGGCCCGTCGTAGTTCATCACGATGACGCGATAGCGGCTGAGCTCCGGCTTGAAGTTGCTGAAGTCGGCCTCCGACGGCGGCGCGGTGAGGACCGAAACCTCGAAGAGCCCGGTCTCTTCGAGCTCCTTTTTGAGCACCGGCGTGGTGAGCCGCCAGTTGTGGTACGTGCCGGCGCTCTGCCCGTCGAGTATCGCCACGCGAATCGGAGCCGCTGCACGCAGGGGTTGCCCCGCCGCGCGAAACACCGGAGCGCAGAGCAGGCCGCTTGCCAGGATCATCCATTTCATCATTTGCCCCTCACTTGCCGTTAAAGAGACCTGAATCAGCAGAATATCGCTCCCACGGGCGGGGGAGCGGGCGGAGGGTCAAATAGGCCAGAAAATGCCCGTAAATGCCCTGTTCGGTGAGCGTTACTGACTTTGGTGCTGACCCCCATACGGGGGATTCCGCGATCCGCACCGAATGCTAGTCTGGGGGTGAGCAGCACCGTGGACGTGTAGGCTTCCGCCTGGGATGCGGCCCCGGGACGTGTGTGGATGGACGCGCTCGACCCTCACCTGAGGCGGGAAATCAGCCCCAACATGCAGGCGGCCGCGGCGCTTTGCGCGTGGCCGGGAGCGGAGACTTCCGCGGACGCGATTGTGGGACGGGAGCGGGGATGAAAGTCATCGGGATCAGCGGGCTGGAAAACGCGGTGCCCTTCAAGAAGGCGCACTGGGCGGGCCTGGACGAGCGCGAGTACCGCATCGCCCAAGGGATGGACGCCGCAGCCGCGCTGGTGATCGACGGCAAGCTGGTTGCCGCGGCGGAGCAGGAGCGCTTCAGCGGCAAAAAACACACGGGCGACTTTCCGATTGATGCCATTCGCTTCTGCATCAACGAGGCCGGCATCTCCATCGACGAAATTGACGAGCTTGCGCACGGGTTCGACTACGCTCCCTACCGCGGGCTCTATACCGGCGACGAGGTTTCGACCGAGCTCTACGAAAAGGTTTTTTCGCGCGAGGCGCTGCTCAACCAGGTGCGCCGCGATCTGCCCAATTTTCCTCTCGATCGGGTTCACCAGGTCGGCCATCACCTGGCACACGCCGCCAGCGCCGCGTACACCTCCGGCTGGGACGAGTGCCTCATCGTGGTGAACGACGCCATGGGCGAGATGGAGAGCCTGAGCGTCTACGACTTTCACGACGGCGCGTTCGAAAAGATTCGCACCGTCGCCGCCAACGATTCCATCGGCATTCTCTACTCGCTGGTCACGCTACATCTTGGCTTTGACTTCAACTCCGATGAGTACAAGGTCATGGGGCTGGCGCCGTACGGCGATCCGGCGCGCTATCGCAAGTTTTTTGAGGGGGCCGTGGAGCTTTGCCCCGACGGTTCCATCCGCATCCCCATGCTCAAGCTGAACCGTACCCGCGAAGAACGCGAGAATTACACCGCGACGCGCGCGTATCTCGACCAGCACCTGATTGCGCGCCGCGCTCCCGACCAGTCGGTGAACTCCAATCATGAAGACGTGGCTGCGGCGCTGCAGGAGTGCCTGGAGCGCGTGGTGATGCACGTGTGCGAACACTTTGGCGAGGAGACCGGGCTGCGGCGGCTGGCGCTCGCCGGCGGCGTGGCGCTCAACTGCACCGCCAACGGCAAACTCACGCGCTCGCATCTCTTCGACGAGGTGTACATCCAGCCCGTTGCCGGCGACGACGGCGTGGCGCTGGGCGCGGCGCTCTATCGCACTGCACTCGCGGAGAAGATTCCCAACCAGCGTTTCCCCGCTCCGCTCTTCGGTCCGCAGTATAGCGACGCCGAAGTGGAGGCCGCGCTGCAGCGCTTCAACGGCAAAATCCAGTGGCAGCGCTACGAGACGGTGGAGGAGACCTGCGCTGCGGCGGCCAAACTCATCGCCGACGGGCGCGTGATTGCATGGTCGCGCGGCCGCATGGAGTACGGCCCGCGCGCGCTCGGCAACCGCAGTATTCTCGCCGATCCCGGCCATCCCGAGATGCGCGACCGCATCAACGCCATGGTGAAAAAGCGCGAGGCCTTCCGGCCCTTTGCGCCGGCTTGTTCGACGGAGGAAGCGCATCGCTGGTTCGAGGTCGCGCCGGGCGCGGAATTTCCCTACATGATCAGCATCGTCAACGTCCGCCCCGAGCTGCGCGATCAACTGCCGGCGATTACGCACGTGAATGGCTCCGCGCGCTTGCAAACCGTGAGCGCCAAAGACAATCCCGATTTTCATGCGCTGCTTATAGCGGTGGGCAAGACCACGGGCCGCCAGATGGTTTTGAACACCAGCTTCAATGTGAAAGGGCAACCCATCGTCAACACGCCGGAAGAAGCCATTGCGACCTTCCTCGGCACCGGCATCGAGTGTTTGTTCCTGGAGAACTTCCATGTTACCCGCGCAGTTGCTTGAGTGGAATCGGACCGAGGCCGATTATCCCCGCTCCAGCACCATTGCGGATCTTTTCGCCGCACAGGCCGCGCGTACGCCCGATGCCGTTGCGGTGATTGCACAAGGCCGCTCGCTCACGTATCGCGAACTTGACGAAAGGGCCAATCGCCTGGCGCATGGTTTGCAGCAGCTCGGCGTCAAGCCCGATACGCTGGTGGGCGTGGCCATGGGCCGCTCGGAAACTCTTGTCGTCAGCCTGCTCGGAATCCTGAAGGCCGGCGGCGCGTACGTTCCTCTCGATCCCGCGTATCCCCAGGATCGCCTTTCGCTGGTGATTGAAGATTCCGAGATGCCGGTGCTGCTCACCACCGCCGCGTCGCGCGCGCATCTTCCGCCTGCTGCCGCGGGCCTCACCATTCTGGATGTCGAAGATGTGGACCTCGGGCGCGAGAGCGCGGAAGCCGTCGTCTCCTCGGCGGCGCCGGCGAATATTGCGTACGTGATTTACACCTCCGGCTCGACGGGCAAACCGAAAGGCGTGATGGTCGAGAACCGCAACGTGGTGAATTTCTTCACCGGCATGGATTGCGCCATCGGCTGCGAGGCAGGCGTTTGGCTGGCCGTTACCAGCGTGTCGTTCGACATCTCGGTGCTTGAGTTGCTCTGGACGCTCACGCGCGGCTTCACCGTTGTCGTCCACGGCGACGAAGGCTCGGCGACCATCGCCGATGAGATCACGCGCTACCGCGTCACGCATCTGCAGATGACACCATCGCTCGCGCGCATGCTGACGCTCGATCCCCGCGCCTACGCCGCGCTGGGCTCGCTCAAACAAATGCTGCTCGGCGGCGAGGCCGTTCCCGCGGCGCTCATCCATCATCTGCGCCAGGTCTTCAAGGGCGAGATCCACAACATGTACGGGCCAACGGAGACCACGATCTGGTCCACGACCTGCCGCGTCGAAGATGTGGGTGCGACCGTGTCCATTGGAAAGCCCATCGCCAATACGCAAATCTACATGCTCGATTCCGATCTCAATCCCGTTCCCATTGGCGAGATCGGCGAACTGTTCATCGGCGGCGACGGCGTGGCGCGCGGCTACTGGCGGCGACCCGAGCTCACCGCCGAGCGTTTCGTTGTGATTTCCGCGCTCGGGCCGGATCGCATGTATCGCACCGGCGATTTGGCGCGCTTTCTGCCTGACGGCAACATCGACTTTCTCGGCCGCGCGGACTATCAGATCAAGCTGCGCGGGCATCGCATCGAGCCCGGCGAGATCGAGGCGCTGCTCGAGAAATCTCCCGGCGTCCGCCAGGCCGTTGTTGTTCTGCGCGAAGACCGCGAGGGCGATAAGCGGCTTGTCGCGTATCTTGTCGCGGAAACAGCGGACGTAGCATCCGGAGCCAGACTGCGCGCAGTGCTCGATGCCAAGCTGCCCGACTACATGGTTCCTTCCGCATTCGTATTTCTCGACGAGCTGCCGCTCACCGGCAACGGCAAAATCGATCGCAAGGCGCTGCTCAAGCTGCCTCCGCCGAACTTCGCTTCCGCCGCAGCCACGCACACTGCCGAACCCTCCAGCGAGATGGAGCGCATAGTCGCACGCGCATGGCAGCAGGCGCTAGGCATTCCCGCAGTCGGATTGACCGACAATTTCTTCGATCTCGGCGCGCACTCGCTCACCGTGGCTGAAGCGCATGCCAAGCTGCAGGAAGCGCTGGGCCGCGAGATTGCTCTGCTCGATCTCTTTCAATTCACGACGGTCAGCGCACTAGCCGCACATCTCGACAAGCAATCCGGTGGAGCGCAGGCGGCGGCCAGCCAGCTCTCGGAGCGCGCCGCGCGCCGCAGAATGGCGCGTCAGCGGGAAGCCACAGCGCCATGAAGTCCTCCACCATCGCGATCGTCGGCATGGCGGGCCGTTTTCCCGGAGCGCGCAACACGGCCGAGTTCTGGCGGAATCTGCGCGACGGCGTTGAATCCATTTGCGATTTGACGGACACCGATCTGCTCGCCGCCGGCGCCACGGCTGAGGATCTCGCCAACCCCGACTACGTGCGCCGCGCCGCCATCCTCGATGGCGTGCCGCTCTTCGACGCGCCGTTCTTCGGTTTCAGCCCCCGCGATGCCTCCATCATGGACCCACAGCACCGGCATTTTTTGGAGTGCGCATGGGAAGCGCTGGAAGATGCGGCGCATCCGCCACAGCAATTCTCCGGATCCATCGGCGTCTTTGCCGGATCGGGCATGAACACCTACCTGATCCACAATCTGCTTGCCAACCGCCGCCTGGTTGCATCCGCAGGTCTCTTTCAGCTCAAGCAAACCGGCAACGACAAAGACGTGCTGGCCACGCGCGTCAGCTATCAGCTCGATTTGCGCGGACCCAGCATCAATGTGCAGACCGCGTGCTCCACTTCGCTGGTCGCGGTGCACATGGCCTGCCAGAGCTTGCTCAATTTCGAATGCGACATGGCGCTCGCGGGCGGCGTCACCATCGAAATTCCGCACGGGCTCGGCTACGTGTATCGCGAAGGGGAGATTCTTTCGCGCGACGGCCACTGCCGGAGCTTCGATGCCAGCTCGAGCGGCACAGTTTTCGCGAGCGGCCTCGGCGTCGTTGTCCTGCGTCGGCTTGATGATGCGCTCGCCGATCACGATCACATTCGCGCCGTCATTCTCGGCTCGGCCATCAACAACGACGGCGCGCGCAAGGTGGGTTATCTTGCGCCCAGCGTCGAGGGTCAGGCCGAGGTCATCCGCGAAGCACTGGATTACGCCAGCGTCCCTGCCTCCAGCATCTCCTACGTGGAAACACACGGCACCGGCACGCGCGTGGGCGATCCCATTGAAGTGCGCGCTCTGACGCAAGCCTTTCGAGATTCCGGAGCCCGCGGCACGACGGCTATCGGCTCGCTGAAATCGAACGTCGGTCATCTGGATGCCGCAGCCGGCGTTGCCGGCCTCATCAAGACGACGCTGGCGCTGGAGCACGCGCAGATTCCCGCCAGCCTGCACTTCGAAACGATTAATCCGCACATCGAGCTTGAGGGCAGCCCGTTTTACGTAAACAGCAAGCTTGCCGAATGGCCCTCCGCAGCCACGCCACGCCGCGCTGGGGTCACTTCGCTCGGCATCGGCGGCACCAATGCGCACGTGATTGTGGAAGAAGCGCCTGCGGTTTCACTCACCCGCCAGCAGAAGCCGTACCAGATTCTCATTGTCTCCGCAAAAACCGAAGGCGCCGCCGATCAGGCCTTTGCGAATCTGGCCGCGCATCTCAAAGAGCATCCGGAACTGAACCTTGCCGACGCGGCTTTCACTTGCCAACTCGGGCGTTCGGCATTTCCGCATCGCCGCGCCCTCGTTCTCGAAGACAAGCGCGAATCCATTGCCGCGCTCGCAGATCTCGACCGCAAAAGAATCATTGCCGGGGCCGCAGGACGCACTGCGCCCGTGTTTCTCTTCTCCGGCCAGGGCTCGCAATACGTGAACATGGGCCGCGAACTCTACGAGCAGGAGCCGGCCTTCCGCGAGGCGCTCGACCTTTGCACGAAGCATCTGCGCGAGCCGCTGGGAATCGATCTCATCGCAGCTCTTTATCCGCCGGATGCAGAGAAGGACTCCTGCGCAGAGCGATTGAATCAGACCTGGCTCACGCAGCCCGCGCTCTTCGCGCTCGAATACGCGCTCGCCCAGTGGTGGAGGTCGCATGGCGTTGAGCCCACGGCCATGGCCGGTCACAGCATCGGCGAATACGTAGCTGCCTGCCTGGCCAGCGTATTCTCACTCGAAGATGCGCTCTCGATTGTCGCTGCCCGCGGAAGGCTCATCTACGATCTGCCCGCGGGCGCGATGCTGGCCGTGCCGCTCCCAGCCGCCGAGATCAAGCTGCCCAAGGATCTTTCTCTCGCCGCCATCAACAATCCCGCGATGTGCGTCGTCTCCGGCCCTACGAATGCGATTGCCGCTTACGAAGCGTCGCTCGCCAAGCAATCCATCGCCTGCCGCCGCCTGTTGACTTCGCACGCGTTCCACTCCGCAATGATGGAGCCCATTCTCGCCGCGTTCGAACAACGCTTGCGCGGCATCAAGTTCTACGCTCCGCGCATTCCCTACCTCTCGAATGTCACCGGCACGTGGATCAAACCGGAAGAAGCCACGGACCCGGCGTACTGGGCGCGCCACATCCGTTCGACGGTTCGCTTCAGCGACGATCTTGCCGAGCTTTTCAGTGCGCCCGAGCGCGTGCTCATTGAAGCCGGACCGGGCAATGTACTCACCACGCTCGCACGCCAGCAGGGCAGCCCTTCTGCCAGGGTGTTTCCCTCGCTTCCGCATCCGCGCGAGAACGTGTCCGCGTTGCGTTGCGCATTTGGAACACTGGGCCGGCTTTGGACGCTGGGCGTCAACGTGGATTGGTCGAAGCTCCACGCAATCGGCTCCGTACAACGCGTTTCGCTGCCCACGTATCCATTCGAGCGCCAGAAGTTCTGGATTGAGCCGGACAGGATCGCGCAGGACACGCAACCCGCGCCGGTGCCGGCCTCGCCATCCGCCAGCGTCGACAGTGCCGGCGAGACCATCTCGCTCTATCGCCGCATCTGGACGCCCACGCCTCTGTCCACAACCTCTGCCGCCGAGCCGGGCCCCTGGCTGCTTTTCCGTGACGCGTTCGGCGTTGCCGATGAGATTGCCCGTCAGCTCAAGGCTGCGAAGCAGGAGTTCGTCGTTGTCGAACCCGGCGACAGATTCAAGCAACTCAGGCCCAGCCGCTATGCGCTGCGCCCCGCGGTGCGCGCGGATTACGATGCGCTGGTTGCCGCTCTGCTCGAGTCCGGCGGAGCTCCACGCAAAATTGTTCACCTCTGGTCTCTCGCGGCGGAGGCGAGCGCGGCGCCGCTTGAGGAAACTCTCGAGCGCAGCTTCTTCAGCCCTCTTTATCTGGCGCAGGCGCTCGCGGCGCAGGATCTCCAGGGCATGCAGTTGGCGCTTGTCTCCAACCACATGCAGCAAGTGGCCGCGGAGCCTGTGCGCAGTCCTGCACGCGCCGTGCTTCTCGGTCCCGCGCGCGTGATTCACAAGGAGCTTCCGGGGTTCTACTCGAAAGCCATCGATCTCGACTTTGACGCCGGCAAGACCGCGGAGTGCGCAACGCAAATCGTCGCCGAGTTGAACGGCGCCTACGAGAGCTCCACGATTGCGTGGCGCGACGGCGAGCGCTTCGTGGAGACGCTCGAACCGCTGCAGCTTTCGGCCGCACGCGAGCACCCGCGCCCCGATCACCCGCGTCTTGAGCTTGGCGGCGTTTACCTGATCACCGGCGGACTCGGCGCGCTCGGCCTCACGGTGGCCGAACATCTGGCGCGCGAGTTTCAGGCACGCCTTGTGCTTGTGGGCCGCTCCGCTCTCCCGCCCCAGGCACGATGGGAATCTGCGCTGCAGGATGGCACGCGTTCCGAGGCCGAAAAGGAACGCCTCCGCAAGCTCGTGGCGATTCGCTCCCTGGCGGGCGGATTGCTCGTCCTGCAGGCTGACGTGACGAACCTCGACGAGATGAAGGCCTCAGTCGCGCAGGCGCGAAGGCAATTCGGTAAAATCAGCGGCGTCTTCTACGCCGCCGGCGTGGTCGACGACGGCCCACTGATGCTTAAGACCGCGGCCAGCGCCGCGCGCGTGCTCGATCCCAAGGTGCGCGGAACGCTGGTGCTCGAAGAAGCTCTGCGCGACGAGCCGCTGGCTTGCTTTGTGCTTTTTTCCTCCGTCAGCTCCATCCTGCCGCCCGCGGGACAGGTGGACTACGCCGCCGCCAACGCATTTCTCGACGCATTCGCGCTCAGCCGCAAAGGGCCCGTCACTGCGATCAACTGGGGTGCGTGGCGCGAAATCGGCATGGCCGCGCGCGCGCAGTCTCCTCATCCGTGGTTTGAACGGCGCCTTCTGGAGACGCCGCGCGAGACGGTTTATGCCGGCGACTTCTCGGAGCAAAGCCGGTGGTTTCTTTCCGAGCACAAACTCAAGGGAGGCAAGGCGGTTATTCCAGGAACGGCTCATCTTGAAATGGCTGCCGCCGCTTTCGCGCGCGGCTCGCTGGAGGGAAGCGTCGAACTGCGGAACGTGTTCTTTCTGAAGCCGGTGATAGTCAATTCGGATGAGTCCATCGAGGTGCGTGTCCAGCTTCGGCGCGACGACGAAGGCGCGGAACAAGGGGCGTATCGCTTCTCGGTTTTCTCGCGCAAAGGCGGCTGGATTGAGCACTCCACCGGCATGGTCGCGCCAGGCCAGCCGCAGCCCACTGCGAAAGTGGACCGTGCGGTTATCATGGCCCGTTGCGGCGATCGTCATTTCGTTTTCGACCAGCAGCATCACACGGAGTGGGATCGCCAATTCGACTTCGGGCCTCGCTGGCACTCTTTGCGGGGCCTGCATCTTGGCAAACGGGAGGCGCTGGGGGAGATTCATCTCGACGACACGTTCGCCTCGGATCTTTCTGCGCTTCGCATTCATCCCGCGCTGCTCGATATGGCGACCCAGCCGGCCCTCTACCTGACGGAAGACTACGAACGCTCGGGGGATCTGTTTCTTCCTATTTCTTACCGGCGGATGTGCTGCTACCGCCGGCTTCCTGCCAGGATGTTCAGCTACGTCCGCGCACGAAAAGAGAGTGCGCAGCGCGGGGAAATTGAAACCTTCGACCTCATCATCTTCGATGAACAGGGGCAGGTTCTGGCCGAGATCGAAGGTTTCTCGGTGTGCCGCATCGCCGATCCGGCGCGCGCCATGGAAGAATCCAGTCCGGCACATGACGCTGCCCGCTCCGGCGGCGAGCAGCCTATCGAAATCGCGTCCCGGCCCGGCATTTCACCGCTCGAAGGCGCGCGATTGCTCACGCGCATCCTGCTTGCGGATGCGCCCACCGGAGTCGTTGCCATTCCGCAGCCGCTCGAACCGATCGAAAGCAGCGCTCCAGCGCCGCCGCCGCATCCGCCGGCAGCCGTGCCTGCCTCCGCCGCGGACGCGGAGAATCTTGAGTCGACACTCGCCGCCTGGTGGCAGGACCTGCTCGGCGTCGATCAGGTCAAACCCGACGACGACTTTTTCGCGCTCGGCGGCCACTCGCTGATCGGCGTCCGTTTGTTTGCGAAGATCAAGAAGACCTTTCACGTGGATCTCGAACTGGCCGTACTTTTCGAAGCCCGGACGCTGGACCAACTCGCTGAGGTGATTCGCAAAGCAGGCGCGCCCGCCGGCAGCGAGCAGAGGACATGGTCCGCGCTCGTGCCCATCCAGCCCAATGGCACGCGCATTCCTCTTTTCTGCATTCACGCCGTCGGCGGCGATGTTCTTTTCTACGACCAACTGGTCAAGGCGCTCGGCCCGAGCCAGCCGTTCTATGCTTTTCAGTCTCCGTTGGTTGCCGATCCCGATCGGCGCGATCTCACCATCGAACAGATGGCCGCGCTCTACATCAAGGAGATGCGCGCCTTCTTTCCGCAGGGCCCCTATCTGCTGGGCGCAGCCTCGTACGGCGGCTTCGTGTTGTACGAGATGGCGCGGCAGCTCCACGAGCAAGGCGTGACTCCCGCCGCGGTCATCATGTTCGACGTGCGCGTTCCCGACAGCGGCCAGAATTTCGGCACCGGTGTCAAGCTAGCCAAATTCTGGCGCAACATTCAGGATGGCGGAGTGCGTTATCTCCGCAAGAAGATCGGGGAGAAGAGCGAATACTACTGGTCCAAGTTCATGGAACGCGCCGTGCTTCCCGCGGGCGTACATGCCTCCAAGATGATGGGATGGCCGCTTTCGCCGGCCTTGCGCTTTTATTGGGTCTCGCAGGGCCATTGGTACGCGCTTTCGCGCTACACCTTCAAGCCCTTCCCGGGAAAAATCACGCTGGTGCGCGCCACGGATCAAGGACCGGAGGTGCTCGGCCGCAGAGAGGATTCCACGCTCGGCTGGGGCAGTCTCGCCCAGGGGGGTGTCGAGATCATCGACGTGCCGACGAAGCACATGTTCATGCTCTTCGAGCCGTATGTGGCAACATTCGCGGAGACGCTCAAGACCATCCTGCCTACGTAAGGCATTTCTCCTTCAAACGTAGCCTTCTCAGAGAATGCGGAAGGTTGCGATTTCTTGAGGAAATCGCAACTTGACAGCCGTGGCTTCGGGACGCGTCCGAAGGAGAAATGCTTCAGCGCTCGGTTGCGGCGCAATCCTCGCCGGTCAGGGCTTGGCTCAGGAAGGAAATCGCTCGCGCACCAGTTGCAGCGCTTCTTCCGCCGTTGCGATGCTTCCTTCCAACTGCGCATCCTCAGCCGCGCGCAGCATTTCGCGGAATCGCGCGCCCGGCGCGTATCCCGCGGCAATCAGTTCCCTGCCCGTGATCAATGGTTTTGGCCTTACGATTGCCTCCGGCATCGAGGAAAAACGTTCGCGCACAAACTCCCAGTGCTCCAGATTGCCGCTCGCGGCGAGGCAATCCATGCGGTGCAGAGCCAGGTGCTCTTCGAACCGATCCAGACGGAAGAAGCGCTTGAGTGTGGAAGCCTTCATGCGCTGCGCATCCATGAATCGCATGTGGTTCTCGATGAGCGCCAGCACCTGTCGCGTCTCTTCGTTGGAAAAACGGAAGCGCCGGAAGATTTCCGCGCCGATGGCGGCGCCAATCTCCACGTGCCCGTCGAAGCGGATGCGATCGGGAGCGCGGCGGAAGGTTGGCGGCTTGCCCACATCGTGCAGCAGCGCGCCCCATGCGAGGGTCATCGAGCATCCCGGCGGCAATTGTTCGAGCAGCATCAATGTGTGAATCCACACGTCGCCCTCGGGATGGAATTGCGGCGGCTGCTCCACACCCTTCATGCGCTCGATCTGGGGCAGCACTTCGGCGAGCAATCCGGTTTCGTCAAGCAACTCAAAAGCGCGGCGCGCATGGCCCTCGGTGAGCATTTTTGTGAGCTCGTCGCGCACGCGCTCGCGGCTCACGGCGTGAATGCGAGGGGCAAGCGAGCGGATGGCGCGCTGCGTTTCAGGCTCCAGCTCGAACCCGAACCGCGCCGCGAACCGCACCCCGCGCAACATGCGCAGGTGGTCTTCTTCAAAACGCAGTTCCGGACGCCCGATGGCGCGTACCACGCCCGCATCGAGGTCCGCGAGGCCGCCGACATAATCGATCACCGCGGAACGGAGAAGCCCTGGCTCGGCGCTGCGATGGGCAAAAATCTCACCATCGCGCAGAGGATCCAGCAGGAGCCCGTTGATCGTGAAATCGCGGCGCTGCACGTCCTCCTGCGCGCTCGTGGTGTAGCGCACCGCATCGGGATGGCGGCCGTCGGAATAGGCCAGGTCCGAGCGGAAGGTTGCGACCTCGGTCACGAAGCCGGCATCTTCCGCCTGCGGCGCAACCAGCACCACTCCGAAGTGCGCGCCCACGGCAAAGGTCCGCGGAAACAAGTCCAGCACGACCTCCGGCGTCGCGTTGGTCGCCACGTCGTAGTCCGCCGGCTCGCGTCCCAGCAGCAGATCGCGCACGCACCCGCCGGCGAGATACGCCTCGTATTTGTGGGCGCGAAGCGTTTCCACGATCCGCAAAGCTGCTTCGAACTGGAGTGTCCTGCCCATTGTCGCTGCTTCTATTCTCAACCCGTTTGGCGGAGCAGGCGAAGTGGCAAACCCGGCCCGCGCCACCGAATACACTGGGAATATGCCCAGCTCCGGCCTGATTCTCGGCATTGAAAGCTCCTGCGACGAAACCGCCGCGGCGATCGTGGAGCGTGGCGCGAGGACGGTTTCCTCCGTGGTCGCTTCGCAGATCGCCACGCACGCGCGCTATGGAGGCGTGGTACCGGAGTTGGCCAGCCGCGAGCATCTCCGCGCCATTGTCCCCGTGGTCCGCGCCGCGCTGGCCGAGGCTCATCTTACGCTTGCCGATCTCGATGCCATCGCCGTGACCTCAGGCCCGGGCCTTGCCGGAGCGCTTCTGGTGGGCATCACCTACGCCAAGGCCCTCGCCTTTGCGAATCATCTTCCTCTGATCGCCGTGAATCATCTCGAGGGTCACATTCACGCGGTGCTGCTGAACGAGCGAGAAAGCGAGGTCACTTCAGGCGCTGAGGCTGCAGGCGAGAAGAGCGTAACTTTGAGCGAAGATTCGGCGCAGGCGCTCGTCGTCTCCGGCGGGCACACGCACCTTTATCTGGCTCACCCTGCGCAAGGGACGTGGAACTACACGCTCGTTGGCCGCACGGTGGACGACGCCGCGGGCGAGGCCTTCGACAAGGTCGCGAAATTGCTCGGCCTCGGCTATCCCGGCGGTCCGTGGATCGACGCGCTGGCCAAATTCGGCAATCCCCACGCCGTGCCTTTCTCGTTCGCGCAGATCAAAACCAAAGTCCACCTGGCCGGTAAGGCCCCGCGCACCAAGGCGGCCAAGACCGCGCCCATTGCGCGCCTCGATCCCCACTTTCTCTTCTCGTTTTCAGGAATCAAGACGGCTGTGCTGCGCTACGTGGAGTTGCACGGGATGCGCCCCGAAGCAAGAGCGCGGGTGAGCCGCGTGCTGGCGCATTTTCGCCCGCCGCAGACGCGCGACGAAGCTCTCGCTCTCTGCCCGCAGCCGACGCTGGACCTGATCGCCAGTTTTCAGCACGCGGTGATCGGCGACCTGATGAAGAAAACCTTCGCCGCAGCGGAGTCGCTCGGCGCGCGGCGCATCCTGGTTACCGGTGGCGTCGCCGCCAACCGCGAGCTGCGCGAGCGCTTCATGCGAGAAGCTGCGGCGCGCGGCGTGCGAATTTCCTTCCCTACCCTCGCGCTCTCCACCGACAACGCCGCAATGATCGCAGCCGCCGCGTGGCCGCGGCTGCTGGCCGAGGATTTCGCTCCGCCGGGACTCACCGCCGACCCCTCGCTGACGCTGAGCTGAGTCAAAATCTGTCGCTACTTCCTGGTCGTCATAGGATCGCGCGCGGCCAGTGCCGGCGCGTGCCTGAGGCAACATGAGAACCCGTAGCGGGCGTGTTAGACTTTTTTGGTTCGGAGGACGCATGAGAAATTTCTTGCGCATTGTTGGGCTGGTTGCTTTCCTGATGGTCCTGCCGGCGGCGAACGCCGCGGACGCGAGTGGAACCTGGAAGGGAGCCTTCGATTTTGAGGGCTCGAACGTTCCGTTGACATTCCATTTCACGATTGCGAACGGCGCGGTGACGGGAACCGTGGAAGGATTACCGACCACGCCCGCCGAACTGCACGACGGCAAAGTGGATGGCGGCACGGTAACGTTCTGGGTGAACACCGATTATCAGGGACAGACCTACAAGCTGGTGTTCAAGGGAACGATTTCTGCGACCGGGGATCAGATTGCATTCACTTTTGGGACGGAGGATGGAAGCTGGGGCACGCAGTTGATAGCGGCCAGGAGCACGGAAGCTGCGCCGGCGCCTGCTGCTGCGGATATCACCGGCACATGGAAAGGGAGCTTTGATTTTCAGGGCACGAGCACGCCGCTTACCTTCCATTTGACGAGCTCGGCCGGCGTGGTGACGGGGACGGTGGATGGGTTGCCGACCACGCCCGCGGAGATTCACGAAGGCAAGCTGGACGGCGACACGGTGAGCTTCTGGGTAAATACCGATTACCAGGGGCAGACGTACAAACTTGTCTACAAGGGCAAGGTCTCGGCCGGGCAGATCGCGTTCTCCTTCGGGACCGACGATGGAAGCTGGGGCACGGAAATGACGGCGACGAAGGGGACGTAAGGTAGGGAATCCGGATCAACCATCAAAAATCATGGGATGCTGGACCGCGCACTGCTAGTCTCTAGCTAGCGGGTTCCCCACGGCGCGGCTCAGGAGGTCGTTCATGCTCGACACCGGCGATGCGGGTGGTGTTCACGTGTCGAGCGATGCGCCGGCGCGTGCGGAGGACGAGGCGATCGGGCGGAGTGCGCAGCGCAAAGCTGCGGTGCATCTTCTGCCGGTGCTGGCCATTGGCTACGGCCTGGCCTACATGGATCGCATCAACATTAGTTTTGCGTCGCTGCGGATGAACCGGGACCTGCACTTCAGCGCTTCGGTCTACGGATTCGGCGCGGGACTGTTCTTTATCGGGTATGCGTTCTGCGAGGTGCCGTCGAACCTGTTGCTTCTGCGCTTCGGCGCCAGGCGCTGGCTGGCGCGGATCATGTTCACCTGGGGATTGCTGGCTGCAGCGATGATGTTTGTGCGGACTCCGCTCGAGTTCAACGTACTGCGGTTCCTGCTGGGCGTGGCCGAGGCTGGGTTCTTTCCCGGCGTCATCTATTACCTGACGCTGTGGTTTCCGGCGCGGATGAGGGCGCGTGCGGTGAGCCGGTTCTATATCGCCCTGCCCCTAAGTTCGGTGGCGATGGGCTCGCTGGCTGGGTGGCTGCTGGGCCTGGGCGGCAAGCTGGGGCTCTCGGGATGGCAATGGCTATTCCTGGTGGAGGGTTTGCCAACTGCGGTTTTCAGCCTGGTGATTCTGAAGATGCTGCCCGACAGCCCGGCGAAGGCGACATGGCTGACTGGGGAAGAAAAGGCGTGGCTGGCGAGCCAGCTGAAGGCCGACGGCGAAAAGGCGCACCTGGGACACAGCGCAGGTGTGGCGCAGGCGCTGCTTGAACCGAAGGTGTGGATGATTGGGGCGTACTTCTTCTTCGCGCTCCTTACCAGTTACGCATTCAGTTTTTCCGCTCCGGCGATTCTACAGGGGGCGACAGGCTGGAGCGTCACGAAGGTCGGGTTCCTTGTGGCGTGCTTTGGATTGGCGGGCGCGGCGGGGATGCTGCTGAATGGCGCGCACTCCGACCGCAGCGGCGAGCGGGCGTTGCATTGCATTGTTCCGTGCGTGGTAATGGCTGCCGGCTTTTTGACAGCGAGTTATGCGAAGGAGCCGTGGCTGGTGGTTGCAGCACTGGCCGCGAGTTTCATCTCGTTCATGTCGATGCAGGGTCCGGCGCTGGCAGTCCCCACGCAGTTTCTGGCCGGCCGAGCGGCAGCGGCAGGCATTGCGGCCATGAACACGATCACTATGTTCGCCGGATTCGTGGGGCCGTACTGGATGGGCGTAATGAAGGACGCCACAGGGAGTTATGAGGCGGGATTGAGAGGGCTGGCGCTGCCTTGCCTGCTTGCAGCGGGAACCATGTATGCGCTGACGCGAAGCCTGGCCCGGCGGCCTGTTGCAACCGGGGCGGGACTTGCGGAAGAAGCCGTGTGACGGTGCGGCGCCCCGCAGGGACTGAGAGACCAGGAAAACGAGGTAGCGGGGATCAGAGATTACCGTTGGCCGGCGGGCGTGCTGCGACGGAGCCGGTATTTTCTGAAGCGCCAACCGTAGATGCCAAGGTTGAGGGCGCAGACGGCGACGCCGACGGCGGTGATGAGCCAGGCGGGAAAATTGGGATAGACGATGGCGTCAAGCACGTGGAGCAAGAAGCTGCCCTGGTAGGCAGCGAGGCCGGCGCGGGTTTCGAAATACTGTTCGGCGAGCGTAAGCGGACAGGGCCAGGGGCCGGCTTCCACGGCGATCCCCCACAACAACGAAAGAATGTGCAGCGTGGTCCAGGCAGGGCGACCGCGCGTCCAGAGCGCGCCGAAGATCACCAGCGCAATCCAGAGCAGATGAACGAACAGAACCAGAATGGCGGCCGTCATCATGCGCGCAACCCCGATTCCCGAGTAAACGGAGACAAGGCAGACGCGGCTTGCCGCATCCTACACTGCGGCGGGCAAATCAGTTTGCGAGCGCCTCGACCGACACAAACCCGGCCCAAGGGTCGAGTGGAATTGTCGTCCCGGACGAGTTCGAGAACCCTACGGAGGTCGGCAAAGGAAAATCGCTGTAGGTTTTTCCATCCAGCACCCTGCCGGCTGCTGACTTCCGCGCACCGCCCCATTGCTTGAAAAAGAACGGAACCTTTTGGCGGCTGCATTGCTTCTTGATTGACCGCACCCATTCCGCGCGCATAGGACGTGCACCTGGACCGCTTTCTCCGCCAACAATTACCCAGGCAATCCCGGTCAGGTCCATTTCCCCTAAATCTTCGAGCAGAGGTTCAATCGACAAGAATCGCACCGCGATGGGAGTGTTCTGCAACTTCCGCAGCCTTGGAAGACCGTTTTTCCTGTTCTCGACGCTGACACCCCACCAAATGTGTGAATCCTTAGCAAAATCGTGTAGCGGCCCAGAGAGTAGGCGGCACATGCGATCATGGCGTTTTGTCAATATCTGGAAGATGTGCCAATTCGCTTCTCGCATGACTCGGGCGACCTGAAGAATGTAACTGTCGGGAACTAATTCGTGAAAGAGATCACTCATTGAATTGACGAAGATCTTTCTTGGGCTCTTCCATCGCAGTGGATCTTGGAGCTTTTCAGGAACTAGACGCACATCAAACCCTTGTTCAAATGGATGGCCCGGAACGCCGCGAAAACGCTCCGCGAAACGCTCCGCGTAACAATACTTGCAACCCGGGCTAATCTTTGAGCAGCCGCGGACCGGATTCCATGTTGCGTCAGTCCATTCAATCGATGTGCCAAGCGACATGTTGACCTCCTTCTAGAACGGTAGGGAGCGTTGCGGAGTTGACGAGACCAGACCTTTCTTCCAGAGGTCGTAGGCTTTTGGATGCTTTGAGAACATCGCGATGTAGTACAGGGGAACATTCTTGTCGTGAGTCTTAACTTCTTTCATCAGGTGTAACGGCGTTTCCAAATAACCGACCTCGGACATGCTCCTTGCGAATTCCATTGCGAGAAACTTTGCAAAATCCTCGTGAATATCTGTCCTGCTGTTCCATCGCTCGCGCCACGTTGTATTCCCGATCATTCTGTCGATCTTGCTGTCAGGCTGAAGATAGCGTTCGACATTGCGTTTTGCATCCATCTGTAGGGCTAATAGGCAGAGAAAATCAACCCCATGTGCAGACTTCGATATGGTCTTAAGATCATCAATGTTGAAATCGCAATCAAAAGGGTCGACAAAACATAGAGCCAAGGATTTTGCTGGAATCCGCGAACAGATCTCATCGATGTGCTCTTCAAACTTTCCGGGAATCAATTTTGTATTGAGGTGCGAATAACTCTTCCCAACGCGGGCCTCTAATGCGGAGAAGCGGTCGGGGTCGCTTTCGCAAAATATATAGCTATCGAAGGGAGCGTCAACGGATAACGCAATGAGCGGCGATCCTAAAAGAACCTGCCTACGACCTTCGATTCGGCAAAGTCCGGCACCAGCATAGAGATCCACATAAACCCTCGTCCATTTGTTCTTCATTGCGGATGAAAAAATCTGGCAATAATTGCGAATGAGATCAAACTTATCTTCAGTCCATGGGCCTAAATCGTCTGGGATGAACAGCCCGTCGTCTTCGCCCAATAACGTCTTGTTCTCCATGGGCGCAATGATACTCCACCAAAAAGCAAATAAAAAGCGAAAATACGGCGGGAGTTGTCAAGCCAGTACTGACTATACGTTTATGGGAGAATCCTGGATTATCCTTTTTGGTGTTAAAGGGTTACGGTCGCCGGCAGGATATCTTCCACGTCGACCCATTGCGTGGGGTAGTTGCCGGTGTAACAGGCAGTGCAGTAGCCCACGTTGTTTTCGTCGCGCACGCTCTGGAGCATACCGTCCAGCGAAAGATATGCCAGCGAGTCGGCCTCGATGAAGTGGCGAATCTCCTCGATGGAGTGATTGGCCGCGATGAGCTCCTTTTTGCTGGGCGTGTCGACCCCGTAGAAGCACGGCGAAATGGTGGGCGGGCAACTGATGCGGAGATGCACTTCAGTAGCGCCGGCGCCGCGCACCATGCGCACGATCTTGCGGCTCGTGGTGCCGCGGATGATGGAGTCGTCAATGAGGATGACGCGCTTGCCTTCAAGGAGGTTGTGCACGGGGTTGAGCTTGAGGCGGACGCCAAAGTCGCGCACGCGCTGCTCTGGCTCAATGAAGGTGCGGCCTACGTAGTGGTTGCGAATGAGGCCGAAGCGGAAAGGGATGCCGGCCTCTTCCGCATAGCCGAGCGCAGCGGTAACGCCGGAGTCGGGCACGGGCACGACCACATCGGCAGGCACGCCGGACTCGCGCGCCAGTTGACGGCCCATCTGGTCGCGCGACTCCTGCACCCAGCGGCCGAAGATGCGCGAGTCGGGGCGCGCGAAGTAGACCTGCTCGAAGATGCAGCTCGATTGCGGAATGCCGCTCGCGTACTGGCGGCTGGTGACGCCGTCTTCAGAGACCATGACCAGCTCGCCGGGAAGAATATCGCGAACGAACTCGGCGCGAAGCAGATCGAAGGCGCAGGTTTCCGACGCGAAGACGACCGTGTCGGGCCCGCCGGGATTTTTCATGCGGCCCATGGAGAGCGGGCGGAAGCCGTGCGGATCGCGCGCGGCAAAGATGCGGTCACGCGTCATCATGACAATGGAAAATGCGCCTTCAACCTGCGAGAGCGAATCGGCGATGGCGTCGACCAGCGAGCCGGCGCTGGAGTGCGCGATGAGTTGCACGATGATCTCGGAGTCCGAGGTGGTCTGGAAATACGCGCCGTCGCGTTCCAGGCGGGCGCGCACGTTGCCCAGATTCACCAGGTTGCCGTTGTGCGCGATGGCGATGAGGCCCTTGGTGGAGTCGACACGAATGGGCTGCGCGTTGAGCAGCGCCGAATCGCCGGTCGTGGAGTAGCGCGTGTGGCCGATGGCCATGCGGCCGGGAAGCTTGGCGAGCACATCGTCCGTGAAGATCTCTGAAACCAGGCCCATGCCTTTGATGTTGGCAAGACGCTGGCCGTCGGCGGTGGCAATGCCCGCTGACTCCTGGCCGCGATGTTGGAGAGCGTAGAGGCTGAGGTAGGCTTCGCGCGCGGCGTGGGGATGACCGTAGACGGCGACGACGCCGCATTCCTCGTGGAGCTTGTCGCCAGAAGCGACAAGCTCCAGGGAGCGAGGGAGCAAGCCACCCCAGCGAGCATGAACCGCTCGCCGGGAAACCCGGCAGGGAGCAAGGGAGCGACGTGATTGCGCGTGAAGCTGTGCGGAAATATCGGTGACGCCGGGAACCCCCTGAAACAGCAACCGGCTCATGCGGGGACCTCATCGTGGAGATTGGCTTCAAGCGCGGACGCCCAGAGTGTGCGAAGCTCGCCGAGTGGCGCGGAGATGAAGGTCTCACCGTCAACCAGGATTTCGAGCCGATTGCCGCCCGTGGTTCCAATGCGTGCGGAGAGGAAATTGTACTGGTTTGCCATGGCGTCGATCTCGGCGAGATCGCCGTGAGCCGCGGTGACAATGATGGTGGAAGCGGGCTCGGCAAAAAGACCGAAGAGCGGGTGGGCGAGAAGCGACGGATCCTGCTCGACGGTGGCGCCGATACCTTTAGCGAATGCGGCCTGCGCGAGAGCAACGGCAATGCCGCCGTCGGAGATGTCGCGCGCCGAACGGATGAGCTTGCGCCACGCGAGCACGGCCAGCAAATTGTGCAGGTCGGCTTCAGCATCGAGATCGAGTGCGGGCGGAGTGCCCCAGGTAGCGCCCAGGACCACTTTGGCGAACTCAGACGAGCCAAACGCGGTGAGATTGGCAGCGGCTTCAGCTTCGCTCGCATCCGCCTCCTCACGCGCTCTGGGTTCGCGCTCCAGCGCAGGAAGCGGGAATTGGCTGATCGGCGGAGGATTGAGGGGAACCTTGAGCTTCGGACCCGGCTCCTGGCCGCGCGGAATCGGCCAGAGCAGCACAATGGCGTCTTTCTCGCGTTGGAAGCTCGCGCGCACTGCCTTCGTCGCGTCTTCCAGGATGCCGACAATGCCGAGAACCGGCGTGGGATAAATGCCTTCGCCGCGTGTCTCGTTATACAGCGATACGTTGCCGCCGGTGATCGGCGTGCCCAGCGCAGTGCAGGCTTCCGCAATGCCGTCGATGGCGGCGGAAAGCTGCGCCATGATCTCCGGCTTTTCCGGATTGCCGAAGTTGAGGCAGTTGGTGGCGGCAACCGGAGTCGCACCTGTCATGGCCACTTTGCGCGCGCACTCGGCCACGGCGTGCATGGCGCCGAGTTTGGGATCGAGATAACACCAGCGCCCGTTGCCATCGAGCGCCATCGCCAGGCCGCGTTCGGGCTTTTCTGATCCCTGATCCCTGTTCCCTGTTCCCTTAATCCGCATCACGCCGGCTTCACCGCCGGGTCCCTGCACGGTGTTGGTCTGCACCATCGAGTCGTACTGCTCGTGAATCCAGCGCTTGGAGCAGATGTTCGAGGAGGCAAGAAGTTTTTTGAGGTCCGTCAGATAGTCGCGGTCTTTGGCCAGCTCGGCGAGCGCCTCGGCCGGAGGGTCGAGCGGAACCGGCGCCTTCCATGTGCCCACGGGCCGATGGTAGAGCGGCGCATCGTCGGTGAGCGATTGATTGGGGATGTCGGCGACCAGAACGCCGTGATGGCGGATGCGCAGGCGCGGCTCGGGCTGCACGGTGCCGACAATCACCGCGTCGAGGCCCCACTTCGCGAAGACTCGCAGCACTTCCTCTTCGCGGCCTTTATCGGCGACCAGCAACATGCGCTCCTGGCTTTCCGAAAGCATGATCTCGTAGGCGCTCATGCCGGTTTCGCGCTGCGGAACCAGATCGAGCTCGACATCAAGGCCCACGCCGCCGCGCGCGCCCATCTCGCAGGTGGAACAGGTGAGGCCGGCCGCGCCCATATCCTGAATGCCCACGATGGCGCCGGTCTGCATGGCTTCAAGACATGCCTCGAGCAGCAGCTTCTCCATGAACGGGTCGCCGACCTGCACGTTGGGGCGCTTCTGTTCTGAGCCTTCCGTGAATTCCTCGCTGGCCATGGTGGCGCCGTGAATGCCGTCACGTCCGGTCTTGGCTCCGACGTAGATCACGGGATTGCCCGTGCCGCTCGCCTTGGCGTAGAAGATCTCGTCCTTGCGGACGAGGCCGAGCGCGAAGGCGTTGACCAGTGGGTTGCCGCTGTAGCAGGGCTCGAATTTGGTTTCGCCGCCGAGGTTGGGCACGCCAAAGCAGTTGCCGTAGCCGGCGATGCCGCTCACCACGCCTTCGACGATCGAGTGATTCCTGTGCACCAGCTCGCGATCGGCAGCGCCCGGTTCAATCGGCCCGAAGCGCAACGAGTCCATCACGGCCAGCGGCCGCGCGCCCATGGTGAAGATGTCGCGCAGAATGCCGCCCACGCCGGTGGCCGCGCCCTGGTAGGGCTCAATGTAGCTGGGGTGGTTGTGGCTTTCGATCTTGAAGGCGCAGGCCCATCCGTCGCCCACGTCGATAATGCCGGCATTTTCGCCCGGCCCCTGCATCACGCGCTCGCTCTTCGTGGGCAGGCGCTTCAGGTGCACGCGGCTCGACTTATACGAGCAGTGCTCGCTCCACATCACGCTGTAAATTCCCAGTTCGGTGAGCGAAGGCGTGCGGCCGAGGGCCGCGAGAATGCGCTCGTACTCCTCCGCAGTGATGCCGTGCTGGGCCAGCAACTGCGGGGTCACGGTGGTTGGCTCGGGAACGACGGCAGAGGAGGCGCTAGTCATCGTTGATGCCTCCATTGTCGCATGGGAGTCGCGGGCGCGAACCGGAATGCGGATGTGGAAAGCGGGCAGCAATCGGGCAATTGCCCGCGGCGGGGCAGCCGCTCGCGGTGGGTTGGCCGCCTGCGGTCGTGCTGCCGCCTGCGGCCGAACCGCGCCCATCAAGAAGTGCGGCGTGAGCTTTTGCGGATCGTGTCCGCGTTGGGCCGGGCCCACCAGCGCACTCCAGGGCCCCACGGGCGAGCCACTCTGTGGCAGATAAGGCAATGCCTATGCGATACTTGGGAAGCGGAACCCCTCCCAGGCCGGGATGGCGGAACTGGCAGACGCAGCGGACTCAAAATCCGCCGGCCCTCGCGGCCATGGGGGTTCGACCCCCCCTCCCGGCATTAAATTGTTTATTATCAATAGTTTACTGGATATTATAACTGCCTGTCCTTTGGCGCGTGTATGGAAAACTGGCTGATGGTGGCGCAGACGGCGCTGCAGTTTGATTAAGACAGCGGAGTTAGCTATCCGCCGCGGCGAACGCGCCTGTTAGTAGAGTTAGATGCCGACTGGTGCGGGTGCCTTCGCTGCATTGTGCGATTCGACTTTGCGGCGCTGGATCCAGGCAAGGATGGGTCGCGCGAGCAGCAGGATTGCAAGGACGATCGTGATGCCGATCGGCGTGAGCACGCCGGACTTCACCTGCCACCAGTAGTGGATGACGCCGGCGATCGCAGCTAGATAGACGAGGCGGTGCAGGCGGTTCCAGTTTTTCCCGCCCATCTTCCGGATAGCCCAGTTGGCGGAGGTGAACGCCAACGGCAAGAGCAGAAGCCATGCGGTCATCCCGGCGGTAACGTAGCGGCGCTTGATGATGTCTGCCCACATGGCACTGGGATCGAAGCCCGCGTAGAGCCCGATCCAGGTCATGAGATGAAGCGTGGCGTAGAAAAAGGCGAAGAGCCCAAGCAGGCGGCGGAATTTGATGAGCCAGCTCAAGCGCGGAAAGAGGCGGCGCAACGGCGTGATCGCCAGCGAAATCACCAGCAGGCGCAGAGCGCTGCGGCCGGTGGCGAAGGTGATGGTATGTGTGGGGTCAGGGCCGAGTGTGTTGTTTACGGCGCACCACAGCAGCCATACGACCGGCCCCAGACAGGCGAGCCAAGTGAGCGTCTTGAGAAGGATGAGCGTTTTGCGAGGCATATCTTAGCCCGTCTGCGTGTCAGCACGCTAGCAAGTTAGCGAATTGGGTTACGAATTCAGCGAGTCAGCGGCGGGAAACCTGGGCCGGGTCCTCTTGAATATTTCCCTCGTCCCTGGTCTCTGCTTCTCAGAAGTTCTTCTTCAGATCCATTCCCGTGTACAGTGATGCTACCTGGTCGCCGTAGCCGTTGAACATGAGCGTGGTGCGGCGCTGTGCATAGAAGGGCAGGCCGATGCGGCGCTCGGTTTTCTGGCTCCAGCGCGGGTGGTCGACGTTGGGGTTCACGTTGGAGTAGAAGCCGTATTCGTTGGGGGCCTGGTCGTTCCAGGTGGTGGGCGGCTGCTTCTCAACAAAGCGCACGGTGACGATGGACTTGGCGGACTTGAAGCCGTACTTCCACGGAAGCACGACGCGCACCGGAGCGCCGTCCTGGTTGGGCAGGGTTTCGCCATAGAGCCCGAAGGTGAGCAGGGTGAGCGGATTCATGGCCTCGTCCATACGCAGGCCTTCAGAGTAGGGCCAGTTGATGGTGGCGTCTTCGTAGGTCCATTTCTCGACCTTGGGGTTGTAGTAGGAGAGGAACTGCACGTACCTGGCGCTGGGCAGCGGGTTGCACTGCTTGATGAATTCAGAGAGCGAGTAGCCAACCCAGGGAATGACCATGCTCCAGGCCTCGACGCAGCGATGACGGTAGACGCGATCTTCGAGCGGGCGCAGCTTGAGCAGGTCGTCGATGTCGAAGGTGAGGGGCTTGGCGACCTTGCCCTCGACTTTGACGGTCCAGGGGCGCGTGAGCAGGCCACCGGCGTTCTTGGCGGGGTCGCCCTTGTCGACACCGAACTCGTAAAAGTTGTTGTAGTGCGTGATGTCGTCGTATTTGGTGAGCTCCTCGCCGGTGGTGGTGAGCGGGCTTGGCACGGTCTGCAGCTTGGTGCCCGCGCGAACCGTGCGCGGCGCGGCGAATTGGGCGAGGCGATTGGCGGCAAGTGCCGCTGCGCCTGTGGCGGCCGCAGCCTTGAGGAAGCGGCGGCGCGAGAGATAGCGGAAATAATCTTCGCGGGAGGTGATTTCCGACGAAGGAATGTCGGGCGGCTTGCTGATGAGCATGGGTGACCTCGTATGCCGTGGAAGCGTTGCAACTATTAGACAACTTAGACTGATATGTCTCAACCATCGTTATGCTCGGCGGGCAATGCCCGCCGAGCAGGACGAAGAAGGATCGATTGGCTATTGGCTGATAGCGACGCCGCTAAAGGAAGCCACGCCAATGGAATTCGAGGTCGCCGCAAGCGTCAAATCCCCATGTCCGTCGATGGAGAAGACTGCAATATAAGCCTCGCTACCGGCGGTATAGATCACGGCAAGCCACTTTTTGTCGGGCGAAACGGTGATGTCGGTCGGGGAGCCTGGCAGAGGTACGGATTTGTAAAACACCCCGCCCTTACTGTCGCTGAAAAATTCGGAGATGGCATTGCCCGGAGAGTTGCCCGTGTACCAGACGCTCAGCGGTCCTTTAGCCACCCAGCAGGGCGCATTGGTGGGAAATGACGGCGTCGGTCCAGCGATCGGATAAACATTCTGGTCCTCGTCTACGATCGCGAAGCTGTCAGGACTGTGTGCCGGAGTGAAGCCCAGGATGTTTCCCCAGAACGCCTCTCCGAGGGGCGTATTATTCGCGTCGCTGGGCAGCGTTACGGCATTGCTTGTTCCATTGAGATCGCCATCTCCGATGAGCGGAAGTTGAAGGACGGAACCCGATTTCATCGTAACCGCCGCCCAACTTTTGCCGACCGCTATCTGCGCAGCCGAAGAATCGGGCAGGCCCACAACGGGTCCATCGAGATAGCCCCAGGGCCACGAATGACTCTCGGCACAATTGGCTCCCACGACAAAAAGATGCCCCTGGGTCAACGCCACAGAGTCGGGTTTCACGCAGTCACTCGCCAGGGCAATCGTTCTCCCGACGACGATGGAATTGTAAGCCCTCTCTAACTGGCTGACGGTGTTTGATCCATAGTTCGCTACCGCCCCTAAATCGCCCTGAAATTGCAGAATTCCCGCGTTGCCGCTCGCGCCGCCTTTGCCGCCCGTCTGCAACATGTTCTGCAGCGAGAGCGACGGCGTCCCTTCTGTATTGAGCTCGAAGACGACGACAGCGTTGCCGCTTGTGCTGTTCGTGCTTGTGAGCACCAGTATGCCGCGGCCTTGTTGGCCTGCGGCCGCCAGTGCACTCGTGAAACCTATGGCAGCCAGCACCAAGCCGGAGCGCCACAAGCCGGACATCTGAAGATTTCGAATGTTCATTGCGATTCTCCTTGGAGTTCGTAGTGAAAACTGTGTCCCGGTCACGCGCTTGGGGGCCCGTCGAGGAAGCGGAGCACGTTTACAGGTGGATATTCGGTTTGGAGCGCCGAAAAGTTACGGTCTGTTTCCACAGGCGCCAAAAATTGGCAAATCCAAAACCTAAACGCGGCGATGTAACTTTTGCTAGCTCTCGAGCGAACAAACTAAAACGGCATTGAAGCGCTCTGCTGGGGAGCAAGGTATTGAGGTAAGCGGTTTGCACGAACCTGCTGTCATGGATCAAGATTGCAAGAAGACGATCTCTTGCATGCTCGAAGACAGCAATCTCGAGAATCTGATGGCCCACTATCAACAGGGCGATTTCGACGCTGCCGCGGCTCTCATCGATCGGCTGAGCCCGCAACTGCATCGCTTTTTTCTTGCGCAGTTGGCAAGTCGTGCCGATGCGGATGACCTGCTGCAGGAAACCTGGCTTCGCATTCACAAAGTGAGGCACACCTACCGCCCGGGCGAGCCGCTGCTTCCGTGGCTTTACGCGATTGCCAGGCGCGTTCGCGTGGATCACTATCGAAAATCAATTCGCACCGTTGCCCGCCAACAAGCAATGGAAGATATGTCCAAGATTGCGGCGCCGGTTGCCGCAGAGTCCGGCCGACTGGATGACCTCGCTGCGCTGTTGGCGCCGCTTTCTGAGGGCGAACGTGAAGTAATCGAAATGTTGAAAGTGGAAGGAATGTCGTTGGAAGAGGTAGCACGGGCCACGTCTTCCACGGTGGGATCAGTGAAGCAGAAAGCGCACAGAGGCTATAAGAAGTTGAGAGAAAGGATGAGCGCCACGGCGTTCAGGAAGCGACACAGCGGAGGACTGTCGTGAAAGATGAAGAGATTGACGATGTCCTAAAGGAAACCGCGCGAGGTCCGTATGTTTTGAAGGCAGGGACGCTGCAACGCGTCTCCGAGTCGATCAAAACGTCGCTTCGCCCTGTTCGCCCCCTGCCGCCCACATGGATTTTGGCGGGCGGCCTGGTCCTCGTCTGCGCAGCCGTTGCTCTGGCAGGTGCAGCTCGGGCAGGATTCTACGGGATCGACAAAATGGCCCTTTTAGAGCGTGCGCTGATCTTCTCTACTCTGATTGCCTTCGCCTGGGTGGTGGGAATCGGGTTCGTCCACGAAATGGTTCCCGGGAGCCGGCGCCACGTCGCTCCTGGCGCGCTTTTGGCGATCGTCAGTGGACTTTTGGTTGGTGTATTTGCGTTGTTGTTCCGCGATTATCAGACCAGCGACTTCTTCTCCGCGGGGATTGCTTGTCTTCTCACCGGCCTCCTCTTTGCCGTCCCCACCGCGTTGCTGTCTTGGCTGCTGCTCCGGCGCGGCTTCGCGGTAAATCCCGTATCCGCGGGCTTGGTCGCAGGCACACTTGCGGGCTTGGCCGGTCTTGCGATGCTGGAGCTGCATTGCCAGAACTTCCAGGCGGCGCACGTACTGGTGTGGCACATCGCTGTCATACCTGTGAGCGCTGCGGCAGGCGCGTTCGTGGCATGGGCGCTGCGTCTGAGGGCAAGCTCGGGCAATCGAGAGCGCGCCACTCACAAGTGAGCTAGAAGCTGCCACGAAGGGCCACAACAGGACTTTGGGCGCAGCCGCCGGAAAGCCAGACGCCAGCGATTCTAGAAGCAGTTCCCAGTTGGCGACAACTGAGATTATTGTCTCCAGTCGAGATTGGCAACGCTGATCGTTGCTCTCTCGGTCTTGAAATGCTGTTCAGTAAACTATCCCTATGGCATCTCCCGCCGCCGACAATCAGCCGATAAAGTGGCGAACGATTCTGTGGCTGCGTTCGATCGCCCAATTTCAACAACGCGAGGAGCAGATCTTTCTTCTCCTGTCCTTGCTGATAGGAGCACTTACCGGGCTCGCCGTAGTTGCTTTTATCGTGGTCACAGAGCGGTTGGGAATGCGCCTCTATCCGGTGGGCAGCGCCGCGTGGAGGCGCGTACTTATACCCGTCGCAGGATCGCTAGCCATGGGCTTCCTACTCTACCGCTATTTTCCCAACGCCAGGGGCAGCGGCGTTCCCCAGACAAAGGCCGCCCTCTTCGCACGCGATGGATTCATCTCCTTGCGCACCGTCCTGGGCAAGTTCTTCTGCACTGCTACCACTCTGGCGAGCGGGATTCCGCTGGGCCGCGAAGGGCCATCCGTCCAGGTAGGCGCCGGAATCGGATCTGTTCTTGGCCGCTGGCTCGGCTTGCGTCCGGAAAAGGTGAAGGCCCTGATCCCTGTGGGAGCTGCCGCCGCCATTGCTGCGGCCTTCAATACCCCGATGGCGGCTGTGTTGTTTTCCCTCGAAGAGGTGGTCGGTGATATGCACGCCCCGATTCTGGGTTCGGTCGTGCTTGCTTCTGCTACCTCGTGGGCGGTCTTGCGCCTCCTGCTTGGCAATAACCCTCTGTTTCAAGTGCCGCAATACACTTTGGTTCATCCACTGGAATTCGGTTTCTACGCCCTGCTGGGCATCGCTGGTGGCTTTCTGTCCGTGGCCTTCACGCGGCTCCTATTGGAAATGCGGAAATTCTTTCTGCACCTGCCCAAGAGTACGCAGTGGTGGCATCCCATAGTGGGAGGCGTGACGGTTGGCCTGATGGGATGGTTTGTGCCTCAAGTCTTGGGCGTGGGGTATAGCTATGTCGGCAGTGCCCTGAACGGCTCCATGGCGCTCAAATTGATGCTGCTGCTTGTCGTGCTCAAGCTGTTTGGTGTCACCACCAGCTATGCCTCCGGCAATGCGGGGGGAATCTTTGGCCCGGCCCTATTTCTCGGTGCGATGCTGGGAGGCGCAATCGGTACGGTCGCCCATAGCTTGTTGCCGGGATACACAGCAACTCCTGGCGCTTACGCGCTGGTCGGTATGGGTGCGCTCTTCGCGGGTATCGTGCGAGCCCCTATGACATCAGTGCTCATGATATTTGAAATGACGCGAGATTACGCTGTCATCGTGCCGCTGATGATCGCAAACCTCACCAGCTTTTTCATTTCCTCCCGATTTCAGAAGCAGCCTATCTACGACGCATTGGCCAATCAGGATGGGATTCATTTGCCCAGCCATGACACTCGCGACGAACTCAGCCGACGCACGGTAGCTCAGGTCATGCGGAATTCTCCGCAGACACTCTCCGGGCTAATGTCCGTTGAGGATGCAGTTGAACAAACTCGCCCTGGTCGTTTCCGCATCTGGCCGGTGGCCGACGACGGATACTTTCTCGGGATCTTGGACAGAGAAACCATTGAGTGCGCCGTCGTCGACGGAAGAAAAGAGCAACCGTTGGCAACCCTTGTGGATACCCTCCATGTTCCGCACGTCCACACGGATCAACCCTTGCATCTGGCGCTCGAACGCATGAGCAAGTACCGTCTTGATGTCTTGCCGGTCGTCCACCGGGCGGAGCTTCACAAGCTGGAAGGCGTCGTGACCCTGCCGGATGTGCTGGATGCGTATGGCATCGACGACATTGGATCAAAGTAGCGGAAGATGGCAAAGGCCGTGTCAGGATTCCCAGAATGGATACAAGGGCCAACCCTCATTGTCAAACGAGGAAGCTGACTTCAAAGCGAGATTACTCCCGGAAAGTCGGCTAATGAGTTCGTCCGCCGTTTTTCCCAGATCCAAGAAGGTCGGAGTTCAGAGTCTATTTGTCTAAAACTCCGTGTAGTTGTAGCGTACTCAAGAACCGCGTTTCCTGCGTTTTGGTAGTTTCGAGCGTTTAGTATTTTCAATAACCTGTTTAGAATCAATACGCAACTGCAATCCGCCCCTCCCGACACCATTTACCTATTTTAGAATCAATAGTTTACAGAATTCCCTGCTTCTCTGTCCTCGTAGTGTGCGGATGAAACGTTGCCTGATTGTGGCACATCTGCACTCAGGCAAACGCTTACACGGCACAAGCGGTTCCAGGAGGAATAAATCGGTGCGCATTCTCTCCTAAATGCAAGGGATAAGCTGCTAGCGCCAGAGTGCGGACAATCCGCGAAGGATTCTGCCTGACGTGCCGGATAGAGCGTGTTCCATGGCCATCTTGGTGGCCAGCAGTTGCACGCCGGTTGAGTAGGTTGGGTAGGGATGGATGGTCGCGGCCAGGTCGGCCAGCTTTAGCTTATTGCGCATGGCGATTGCGATCTCGGTGATGGTTTCTCCAGCTCTTTCGCCTACGATACTCGCGCCAAGAATGAGGCCATTGCTGCGTGCAACGATCTTGATGAGTCCAAGCCGGTCATCCTCGTTCACGGCGCGGTCCACCTTGCTGATGTCGAATGTCTTTATGAGCAGATCATGGCTCTTGAACATCGCGCGTGCCTTGCCTTCAGTGATGCCGATCTGAGCAATTTCGGGAGAAGTGAATGTGATGTGGGGCATTGCCGCCGTTGTCCCTGCATTTTTCCCCGGCAGCAGCGCATTGCGAACCGCCTGAAATCCTTGCCACCCTGCAAGGTGCGAGAACTGCTGGCCGCCTATCACATCCCCCGCGGCGTAAATATGTCCGGCAGTAGTCTGGAGAAACTTGTTCACTTCGATGCCGCGCTCTGAGTAGCGCACATTTGCCGCTTCCAAGCCAAGGTTTCGAACCAAGGGCGCACGCCCGGTTGCAATGAATAGAAGGTCGCCGGTCGCCTTGCCCGCAAGAGTTTCAACAGCGATGGCTTCGCCTTCACGATTCAGGATCCTTGCTCTCCCTGCTATGCGCTCGATTCCTTCTTGCGCAAAGATGCGGCTCAACAACTCCTGAACGTCTGGCTCCTCAGCCGGCAGCAGGTGCTCAGCAATAACGGTCACTTCAGAACCAAGCCTTCGGTATGCCTGCGCGATTTCACACCCGATGGGACCGCCTCCAACAACGAGCAAGTGTTGCGGCAGGCGGCCATTCTCAAAGATCTGTTGGTAGGTCATGTAGGGGACATTCGCGAGTCCGGTGATTGCGGGTGTGCGTGGCTCAGCGCCAGTGTTAATCAGCACCCTCTTGGCGCGAATCCGCTCGGTTCCCACTTCAAGCGTATGCGGATCAAGAAATCGTGCAGGGCCGATCAAGACATCCATGTCCTTTTTGCGCAACACTTCCGGCATGGTGGGTTCATAGATTTGCTGGATGGTGGCCCGAAGATAGGCGCGTACCTGGGTCATGTCCGTTGCCGGCGCGCTCACGCCGATTCCATAACGTGAGGCGGTTCGGGCATGATGCGCCACGGTTGCAACTTTGATGAGCGACTTACTCGGCACACATCCGCTCCATGTGCAGTCGCCGCCAATGGGCCCTTTATCGATGAGCGCCGTTCGCGCCCCAAGCTGAACGGCAAAGTCGGCGGCGATCAGACCCGAAGCTCCAGCCCCGAGTATCGCAAGGTCGTATTCAGGCGTGCTCATAACTTTCCTCATTCGGTTGAACTGCAAGGTCCGTTGCATTGTGGAGCAGGAGCAAAGCGCAAACAGCCAAGGCGACTGTGCCCACCAGCAAACCATCGACAGACAGCATCTCTCCGAGCACTCCAGCCAAAAGCGAGCCGCCAATGGCGCCTACGCTGAGCAAGACAGAGTAGATGCCCATGGCTGCTCCCTTTCCTGTGCCGGAGCCAAGAGACTTTGCGAGCCATGCCAGTGCAGCCGGTGTAAAGCCGCTCTCCACCATAATCAGCAATGCCGTTGCCGCCGTGATGGACCAGCGAACCGGTGTCGCAATGTGGGTTGAATGATTGATCGCGAATAGCCCCAGGCAGACCAATGGCATGACCAATAGGGAGAGCCGCATCGCGGCGCGGATGCGCATCCGTGGAAGCACAAAACTCCAGCCGAACACTCCTGTTCCAAAGACGATTGCGTATCCGAGTAGAAGCCACCCCACTTGGACTGGGCTGTCTGCGAAGAGTCCATCCAGATATTGCGAGCTGCTTGGCTTCTTTGTGAGCAGAAATGGGAGCGTGGGACCGAGCCAAAGTCCCACAACAGCATTCACGCAGAGCCAAACCGGAGCCAGGGACCGGACCGAAGGGTCTTTCAAGGCTCGCAACAGGCCCTGCCAAGCGGCGTGGGAGCCATGCGACCGGCTGCCCTTTGCGCCAAAGAAGAGCAACGCCGCAGAGACCAGGTACGCAAGAGCCACAAGGCTGAAAGCACGCGCGTCGAACACCTTCCAGAACTGGCTCCCCATCAGTCCGCCAAGGGCAAGTCCTGCCAGCAGCGAGAGTTCAAAGAAGCTCATCACCCGTGCCCGCAATGCAGAATCATGGGTGGTCGAATCGGCAAGATATGCCAACAGAGGAGGAGTGACGGCCGCGACGCCGATCCCTTCCAAAGCCCTGCTCAGAAAGAACACTTCCACATGGGAGCTGAGAGCGAAGAGCTGAACGGCAAGTGCGCCGGCCAGCGCTCCGCTCACTATCAACCGGCGAGGTGAGACCGCATCGGAGGCTATTCCCATGGGAATGGAGGCGATCAACTCGGCACCGAAAGAAACCGCCCCCAGTAATCCAAGGAGGCCGGCGTTCACGGGAAAGCCGTGTCGGCTCAGGTTGGCCAGGTAAATGCCGATGAGCACGCCGCTGGCGCTACTGGCGATGCGAAGAAGCGCGTGGGCCAGGATTGTGATTGCCAAGCCGTGACATCCGTTGGAATTCATCGTTGCCTTATCCCGGCGGCTCGGCTCGAAATGAGCACATTGGCCAGTTAGTGTGACTCAGAATTTGCAAGCATCGCATCGACGAAGCTGTGCAGCCGGTCCCCAAATCCATCAGGAACCTCGAAGACCTGCTCATCTCCGGTGATGACAAGCATTTTTCGGGTACTGTCGTAGACCGCATTGCAGCGCCGGCAACCGCGCAGATGCTGCTCGATCTTCTGACGCATCTCCGCGGAAGTGTCGCCATCCATGTACTCGGAAAGGTGAGCGATTATCGTCTTGCAGCGAACCATGGATTCATTCCTTTCCAGCGTTCCCAGACAGAACGCTCAGGTTTGGCGAATATGGGTGAAAGGGACTCTCGGAGCATGATTCGTGCTCGGTGCAGCCGTGTTTTGACAACGGACTCATTCATGCCAAGAACCTCCATGGTCTCGGCGAGATTCAGTTGTTGCACATCGCGCAGCATGAACACTTCTCGATAAATCTCAGGAAGTTCGCCGATCGCCCTGCTCACCGCTTCACGGACCTCGCGCTTCTCCACGACCTCGCTTGGCAGGTCACGCCAGTCGGCATACTGCTTTGGGTAACTGGCCATTTCGCCGCTACCGTCCGCAGCTCCCTCGTCGATGGACTCGTATAGATTCTGGCGGCGCTTTTTCCGAATCATCTTCGCCTCGTTTTGAACAATCCGAAGGCCCCATTGCTTGAATTTATCCCTCTCACTCAACTGCGGGAGATGCGTAAAGATTCCAACCATTGCCTGTTGTACTGCCTCTTCCGCGTCTTCCTGGTTGCGAAGAATCGAGAAGGCTTGCCGGTAATACATGCGCTCGTAGGGGCGTATTAGATCGTGAAAGATCTCCCGCTGGCCTGCCAGGAATCTCCGGATCAAGTCGGTCTCGGCTTCGGTCTCGACTGCCTTTTGCACCTGCACCCCCACACATTTAGGGAATCAACCAATGATAACGATTCGCGGTAGTCCAAAACGTTACAACGCGCACGGAACGCCGCCAGATTCTCCTCCGTTAAGAGCCTTGTAACGATTCTCCGCCTCGGAAATCGTTCAAGAGCAGGAGGAATCGAATGAACGGAATCTCAGGGAAATTGATTTTGGGCGGCGTAGCAGGGACAGCCGCCATGACCTTGATGATGTTGTTGATCGCGCCGACGATGGGCGTACACATGGACATTGCTGCCAGCGTGGCAGGGATGGTTCACGCTCCGTGGATGGTTGGAATGGTCGTACATCTGATGATGGGAATCCTCATTTTCCCGCTGGTGTATGGGATTCTCCTGCGTCGCTATCTTCCAGGCCCACTGTTTGTGCGGGGGCTGATCTGGGGTTCCATTCTTTGGATGATGATGGAAGTTGCCGTCATGCCGATGCTTGGCGCGGGCGTATTCGGGATAAATGGCCCCGGAATGATGGGTGCGGTTGCTGCCTTGATGGCGCACCTCGTCTACGGAGGGCTGCTGGGCGTGATCGCTGCGGGAGAAGCAACCCCGGAGCTGCCCAAGCTGGCAAGGGTTTAGTGATCACCTCGTGGCCTTCATTAAGCAAACCGCCCAGTTCATCTGGACGCTCGATGCGCGACTAACCGATACTGGTTGCTTGAGAAGAATGATTGGACGCGAGTTGCCGGGATTGAATCAAGCGGGTCCAGTCGCACAATGAGTCTGAAGGGACAATGATGCCTTTGAAATCCGCAATCGACGTGAATGGCGCATCAGCGTCCCCGCGATCCGTGAAGAAGGACGCAGACTACGTCTTCTATGAACTCACCCGCAGCATCTGTCCGCGGTGCCGGAAAGTCATCGACGCAAAGATTCTACTGCGCGACAACAAAGTGTACATGTCCAAGCGCTGTCCTGACTGCGGCCCCTTTGAGGCGCTCGTCTATGGAGACGCGAAGGCCTATACAAACTTCAGCAAGTTCAACAAGCCGGGGACCATTCCACTTGCCTACGGTACAGAGATCAGAGATGGCTGCCCCCACGACTGCGGCTTGTGTCCTGACCATCAGCAGCACGCTTGCCTGGGCATTATTGAAGTAAACAGCGCCTGCAACATGAACTGTCCGCTCTGCTTCGCCGACGCTCGGCCCGGCTTCAGCTTGACGATGGAAGAAGTGGAGGCGATGCTGGATGACTTTGTCCGCACCGAGGGGAACCCGGAAGTTTTGCAGTTTTCCGGCGGCGAACCCACCGTTCATCCGCAAATCATCGACTTTGTGAAGGCAGCCCGTGCTCGTGGCATCCCATTCGTCATGATCAACACGAACGGCAAGCGCATCGCACACGATGACCGCTTCCTCGAACAGCTCGCCGAGGTTCGCCCTTCGATTTACTTCCAATTCGATGGCTTCGACCGCGAGACCTACCGCATCATTCGCGGCGAGCCTGACATTCTTGAGGAGAAGTTGCTTGCCTTGGATCGCCTGGCATCTATCGGCCTCAATGTCACGCTCGTTCCCGCCATCGAACGTGGAGTGAACAACAACGAGGTCGGGAAGATCATTGAGCTGGCCATCAAGCACCCGGCCATTCGCGGCATCAACTTTCAGCCGGCATTCCACGCCGGCCGCCACATGCAACACGACCCAATGCAGCGCATGACAATTCCGGATATCGTCCGGCTTATCGAGCAGCAGACCGCAGGCAAGTTTGTTGCCAGCGATTTCATTCCGGTTCCCTGCTGTTTTCCGTCGTGCAATTCGGTGACCTACGCATTCATTGACGGCGACAACGTCACTCCACTCTCGCGTATCGTGAACGTCTATGACTATCTCGACTACATAACCAACCGCGTCATGCCCGATTTCAGTCTAGAAATCAAGAAAGCGCTCGAAGGACTCTGGTCGTCTTCGTCCGTATCGGGATCGCAGAAATCGGCGGAGCAGTTCACCATCTCATGCCAGGCCTGTGGGCTTCCCGAAGGCCTCACTATTGGGGATATTGCGAAGAATATGGTTATGATCATGTTGCAGGACTTCATGGACCCGTGGACCTTCAACCAGAAAAACCTTATGAAGTGTTGTAAGGAATTCTTGCTTCCCGGTGGGAAGCAGATTCCTTTTTGCTCTTACAATTCGGTTGGTTATCGTGAGCAGGCTCGTACTCAACTCGACGCGATGGAAGCAAAGCGAAAGCAGGCTCGTCGCGACGGCGTAGCTTATCGTCCAGAACCGGTTGTTTTTGACTTTCACGCTGGAACAGAGCGCATAGAAGCGGGATCGCTGCTCAAGATAGAAGAAAGCCCGCTGCGCTAGGGGATGTGCATGGAAGAGCCAAGCATCAAACAGTGCTGCGCCACGTTTTACGGCAGCGACTTTGCGCGGATCTTGTTGGGAGACAGCTTTCATCCTGGAGGAACCCGACTCACCGAACGTCTTGGGTATCTGCTTACACTTACTCCTGATTCTCATGTGCTGGATGTCGCTTCAGGCCGCGGTGCCAGCGCATTCCACATTGCAGAAAGCTTCGGATGCCAGGTGACCGGCATGGATCTGAGTGAAGAGAATGTACGCCTCGCCACTGCGGATACCGCCCAGCGTGGAATAATCGGCAAGGTGACGTTTCAGCTTGGAGATGCCGAGCGTCTGCCGTTTGATGACGAGACTTTTGATGCAATTCTCTGCGAGTGCGCCTTTTGCACCTTCCCCAGCAAGCCGGTCGCTGCGCGTGAGTTTTATCGCGTGCTCAAACCAGGCGGACAACTGGGACTCAGTGATCTGACGCGAGGCGAAGCTACAATCCCAGGACTTGAAGGACTGCTTTCGTGGATCGCCTGCATTGGAGATGCCTTGCCGGCGGAACGGTATGTTGCGATTCTGCAACAGGCTAGCCTTCGCGTCACACACACCGAAGATCACAGCGACGCGTTGGTTGAAATGGTGCGGCAGATTCAGGCAAAGCTGCTCGGAGCAGAGATCATGGCGGGACTCAAAAAGATAAATCTTCCTGGTGTAGACTTCGCCACCGGAAGGCAGTTTGCCCAAGCAGCCCTCCAAGCCGCAAGCGGCGGCACTCTTGGATACATTGTTATCGCAGCAACAAAGCCGTAATCAGCATCGCCAAGAACACTGTTTCGAAGATCCCTGCCTAGAATTGCCAAACAGAAAATCAGGCGATGTATCAAGTCACCTGAATCTGGAGCCCATTCGCCTCAAATTCCGTGTACTTGTAGCGTACTCAAGAACCGCGTTTCCTGCGTTTTGACAGTTTTGAGCGTCTTGAAAAATCAACAACTTATTTAGAATCAACACGAACCGGCAATCCGACCCCCCCCTCCCGGCACCAATCTAAGATACTTATATTCAATAGTTTAACGAAAATCTTGCACCAAAATGTGTGCATAGGCGCGATTCTAGCCGATTCGCGCGGTTCTGCGCACATTAGATTGCCTTTGGGCCAGACGCACAGCCGCCGGTTTGTTGAAGAGCCTGTCACGACCGCAGCACGCTGATGCGGCAGGGGGGAGGTAGAATCTCAGCCTGCCAGCCCGTGGCCCGTTCTTCAGGACGTCAGCTCACCGCAATATTGGGCACCCTCAATCATGGTAGGTTCACTTCCCGAATCCCGCCGCACCTGCGGATGCCTTCGGTGTGTATGCTGGAACCAACCAGAACTTTGCATCGCGAATCCCAAACATTCGCTGGAGGAGTCGTTCATGAAGCGGCGCAAATCGCTTGTGGCAATCCTGCTCGCTGGCGGCATCGCATGGGGACAGGCGGCGCAGCAGAATTCCGCGCCTGACCACATGGATCGTCACTTCGACCCGGAGGCTGCGGCCCGCATCTTCGACGACCCGGCGCGTGATGCCTGGCAGATGCCCGACCGCGTCATCGCCGCCCTCGCCTGCAAGCCCGGTCAGATCGTCGCCGATATCGGATCGGGAACCGGGTATTTCACGGTACGGCTGGCCCGATCGGTCGCCAGAGTCTATGGCTCCGACATCGAACCCGGAATGGTCAGCTATCTTGCGCGGCGCGCTGTCCGCGAGGGTCTCGCCAATATCGTCTCCCTTCAAGCCAGTGCCGATTCGCCGAACCTGCCGGAACCGGTGGATCTGATTCTGATCGTCGACACCTATCACCACATCGGCAACCGCGCAGCATACTTCCGCCGCCTCACGGCGTCGCTCAAGCCCGGCGGCAGAATCGCCATCGTCGACTTCAAGCCCGATTCGCCGGAGGGCCCACCCGGGGAGTTTCGCTTTTCTCCGCAACAGATCGAGTCGGAGATGTCCGCCGCCGGCTACACATTAACCGCAAAGTACGACTTCTTGCCCCGCCAGAACTTCCTCGTCTTCGCGCCCAATCCATAAGCTGCAGACTCGGCCTCCTGCATGGCTGATTCTCGATCCCCTGGGAGCCACGCCGGTTCTCCTCGATGGTGGGCTCAATACCATGCCTTGCTGTCACCTGACACAGCAGAATGCCGCTACCTGAAATCGTCACTGCAGTTCCCCAAGTTCGCGGCGGATTCTCTGCGCGCGCTGGGCGTCGACTGCAGCCACCTCCGGCGGCAGTGTGGGGCCGTTCAAGTCGGCACGGCGACTGGAACCTCCTCCCGCCGGGCTGGGGTCCGAGAAGGCTCTTGGAGCCTGGGGCGTTTATCATTACCGATCCGCTTGAGTCTTAAAGTCTGGGTTCCAATCGAGGGTGGATGAGCGCATAGGCCTGTTCTCGCCAATTGACACTTCGCTTCCTGGATCGAGGTCCAAGACCGGCGCAAGATTTATTCCAAACGGCCGACGGCTGGGGTCCACGCAGCCTGCTGAAAATAGATGATCGAAGATGATGTGTGGCACCGTTTCAAAAGGCGTGGGTTGTGGCACAAAGCCTAATCCATCTCGGGGCGCTTTTGCGTTGCCACTGGCCTGCCACTCTGTCTAGAGGTTCTAGCGATCATCGTTTGGGAAGCGCATACGCCGAATCAGATCCTTGAATCGAGAATCAGAGCGAAGCGGGTCGAATGCAGGATGCACATTCAAGAACGGCATGTAGGCTTCGTGCTCACGGTAGTCCTTTTCGAGCCAATCCAAGATCTCCCCTTTGGTGCAAAGATTCGCGTCAAGGCAAATGCGTGCTTCGATGATCGAATTACGAACTGGGAAGTCCAAATCGGCTTTTGACCGCTCCAAAGTCCTTATGGCGTCGGCTCTCCTGCCAGAGAGGGCATATCCGAGCGACATCACTTCCGAATCACTGGACCCCCAAATCCGTCCCGCTTCCATATATTCAGCCCCTGCTTCTTTATAGAGATTCTTCTGCAACAGACATCCCGCGAAATTCTCATGTGCAAGCGCGAAGTTAGGATCAAGCTCAAGTGCCCTCTTACTGTCATCAATACATTCGTCGTAGCGACGCGCGTTTGTGTAGATCTCCGCTCCGATTGCAAGCATAAGAGCCGAGAGGGGATCCAGTTCCTGGGCGCGCCTGACCTCGGCGACAGCTTCGTCGTGCCGGCCCATCGCACTCAGGTACTCGGCGTACCAATGGTGGGAAGTGGGGTAGCTCGGATTAAGTTCAATTGCCCGCCGCAGCTCTCTCTCTGCTCCTGTCCAATCCCAATCGCCATAGAGAAGGACAAAACCGAGTGCTGCATGGGCTTCAGCGAGGGAATCATTCAGCTCGACGGCCTTCAGAGCAGCAGCCTTAGCCTTTGGAAACACGTCGCGCGGTGAACCACCGCCGTAAAAGGGCAACAAGCCGTAGCACTCGGCGAGTCCCGCATATGCTGATGCGTACCCAGGATCGTCTGCGAGTGCTCGCTGGAAAAGTTGAATGCTCTTTCCAAATCCCGGCAACGTTCTCCTGTAGCAGTGATATCGAGCTTGCAGGTAGAGTCTATAAGCCTCCGGACTGACAGTGGGTGAACCAGACAGACGCGCCATCTCTTGCGCCGTGAGCTTGATCCTGATTTCCTCTGCGATTGTCCGTGCTAATTCATCCTGCAACGAAAGCACATCTCGGAGATCACGCTCGTAGCTTTCGGCCCAAATATGGCGGTCCGTTTTCGCATTCAGCAGGTTTACTGTGATCCGAACCCGGTCGCCGGTCCGCAATACCGTACCTTCAACCAGCGCATCGACGTTCAGCTCTTTCGCGATCTCCGGGACAGTTCTCTTTGTGCCCTTGTAGTGCATCACGGAGGTCCTCGAGACCACGCGTAACGCTTCAATCTTGCCTAGATTGGTAATCAACTCGTCCGTCATTCCGTCGGCAAAGTAGTCCTGCTCTGAATCATGCGACAGATTCTCGAGCGGCAGAACGGCAATGGACTCGATTTTGGGCGGCGGCGCAAGCCGCGAAGACAGATAATCGCGGAGACTCCCTGCGAAAAGGACTGCGAGCAACCCGCCAACCGCGACAGCTGCCAATAGCGGAACCCATACTCTGTCTCGTCTCCGTTGCCGGCTTTCCGCGGTTTCGGGGACTGCATGGCCGCGGGAATTTCGACGCAGTCCCAACAGCCCGTTCTCTCCGTTGTTTAGAGCCGAGGCCAGGCCTGCTTCTGCTGAAGGGTTTTCTGCGTCGGGCGAAAGGAGCGTTTCGCCGCTCGCATTGGAATGCAGTTCTGAGCCGAGAATCTCAATTGGTGCGATGAACCGGTATCCGTGCCTGGGCAGGGTTTCAATGAAACAGGGCGAAGTTGCGTTATCCCCTAGGACTTCTCGCAACCGTTTTATAGAAGTGTTGACACTGTGTTCGAAATCTACGAAGGTATTTCGCGGCCAAAGCCTCTCTCGTATCTCTTCGCGCGTCACCAACTCCCCGGGGTGTTGAAGCAGCATTGCGAGGATTTGGAAGGGCTGACCATGAAGCTTGAGTTTCAATCCATGTTTACGCAATTCCCCCCGGCGGAGGTCCACTTCGAAGACGCTGAAACGAACTCGTGAGGGTCGGCCGTCCTGCTCGTGCATTGGGGACTTCACCTCATTTTTGCCAAGAGTCTACCACCGTCTCACGACGGCGCAGAAATCGGGAATGTACTTTGAGATTTAACGGCAATGGTTTCATAGAGTTATGGCTATATAAACGTTTTACTCTGCTTCAAGAGGGCGTGTATTGACGTCCGCCGTATTTCAGCGCAGTTTCAAGGCCACAAGAATACAGATGGGACGATTGAGTGCCTGTGATCGCGCCGCCCTTGGCGGAGTTTGAAGGTACGGAGTCGGTCGCTTGATATGCCAGGCTTGGCGCGATTTCACCTCCCAATCGACAGAGAAATTCTCGACCTGGTCGACATAGCACCACGGAGGGATCCAATGAGACTCTTCAAAGCCTTCGTCTTGATCGTTGTGGCTTTCTGCGCATCCTTTGTCTGGTCGCAGGCGCCATCAGAAAATAACGACTCGTATACCAACCTCGGCCATTTCAAAGGGGGCAAGTGGGCCGAAGACTGCAATATCAACAATGCCGGAATCGTGGTTGGGTTTGGCAGTATTCCGAAAGGCTACACTCGCCCTCTATTTGTAGCTGCAACTGGTCCCAGTGCGGGACAGTGGTTTGACCTGGGCACCTTGGGTGGCGAACGAACGGACTGGAAAGTTATGGCCATGGGGGTGTCCGACACTGGCATCATCTCGGGGCACTCGGCACTCCAGAACGGTACGATCCACGCATTTGTCTGGACACCCGATGCCGGGATGTCGGACATCGGAACTCTGAACGGAGACGCTTACAGCGCGTCAAGCAACATGAACCGCATGGGCACAGTTATCACCGGATGGAGTGGCCCCAGGTTTCTGGACTTCAGCGATCCGAACGTGACGACATCAACACCGGTGGTGTGGACTCCTAGCCCGAAGTGGGAGGGAGGAAAGCTGGTCACAGTCTGGAGGATTCAGCAGCTCGATACCACAGGATTTGAATCCGACAAGCTGTGGCTTCCAAATGCAGCCAACGACTACGCACAGGTCGTGGGCTTTTACGTTTCTCCCGATGGCCTGGATATGCCGATATTGTGGACTCCTGGTCCCGGCGGCTGGAGCGTCTCGCAGCTTCCGATTCCAGATGGATTCGCCCAGGGTGGTGGCGAGGATATTAACGATAGAGGCGAAATCGCAGGCTGGGTTGCTGCGGCGGACTGGAGCACGTGGTTTCCGGTGGTTTGGAAACCGTTGAATGCTTCGCGAACAGACTACACAGCTGTCGTTTTGGCTCCTCTGGCCGGATCTTCCTGGGCTGAGGCCAACGGCATCAATGACCTCGGTGACGTTGTGGGCGACAGTTTGGATGCGAGTGGAAACGCCGATGTAGCCGTGGTATGGAAGCTCAGTGCGCCTGACACCGTGCAGTCGCTTAGACTGCCCGGCGCATGGAATGTAGCGTCGAAGATCAATGACCGTCGCATGCTTGTGGCGGCATATGCCAAGGATTGGAGCTACGAGTACAAGAACGAAAACGTGGTCGTCGTTCAGCTTCACTGACTCGCTGATTGAGCGGCGCAGATCGAGAACGATGCCGCCTAATCGCATGTGCGTGTTGTTCGTATGTCAAGAACAGATCCAGTTTCAAGGAGTTTCGTCATGATCAAACATCGAATTCTCGCCCTGGGATTGCTCGCCCTCGGCATGTTAGTGGTCTTAGCGGCTAGTCCCGTCACAACGACGTCGCAAGTCGCCGCCGGCAACGGGTATGTGTGCTCCGTTGCGACGGTTACTGGGTCGTGGGCATTCAAAACGGATGGGTTTTACATGCAGTCAGGGTTGCTGGACGGCAACGCCTTGGGGATTTTCGAAGTCTTTCCCGACGGCAAGCTAAAGGGCAAGTATGACTGGCAGGGGGTAAACGGGTTCTATCCCGGGACCGCGTATGAGGGAACGGTGCGCGTGAATCCAGATTGTACCGGCACCTTTCGCTTTCACGATGTCGGAAGCAACGATGTGGTCACACAAAGCATCGTTATCGCTCGTAGCGGGCGGGAAATCCTGGGCATGATGCAGGATCCTGCCGCCGACGTGGGAACGTTCAGAGCAATACGGTTGATTGAGGGCGACTGACGATGGTCTGGCCGGTGTTTTGTGCCAGCGTGAGTGTGAATGTCGCGGTGCTTTAAACCCACATTTCCATCTTGAGTCCTAATTGTGAATCCTCGGATCGTCGCAATCCTCAATGTTTATGAGGGTGCAAGCGCGGCGAAGACGTTCCGGGGGTGTGGACCCAATGGGTGCGAAACAGAACCGGCCTTTTCACTTTTCCTTCAACTCCTCGCTCAAGGATCTGAAGACGAACAATACCACGTTCAATCCTCTCGCATGAAAGGAGCACAAGCGATGAGAAACATTCGCAAGATCTGCCTTTTCCCAATGCTGGCATTCGCAGCTATCTTCTTGCATTCAGCATTTGCATCAAACGACTGCCAAAAACCGGCGCAAGCCGAAAAGAACCCCTTGCACAGCACAATCATTGTCAAGAGGACCTTCAGCCCTCAACTGGCGTCAATAATCAGACAGTATCGACAACTGGTGGTATCTGCGAAGCTTTGGCGAAAGCCGGGAAAAGCAACAGTCAAGGCGCCGCCGATTAAGAGAAGCCCCTCGAAGGCCGAGGTCACTCCACCACCCAAGATGATCGCTAGAAGCTTCCTGTCAGCAGCCAATGATGCTGATGTTGTCTACCAGATCAAAGTGACGATGATTGACACTGAGAAGAGCGATGGCTCGAAATACGTGAGCCAGACCATTGAAGTGAACGGAAGCGACAATAGTCACTACACAGACACAATAACGCAGACCACTGCCCCAGATGGGAGCACAACTGAAACACAGGATGTCTCCTACACCGCACCTGACGGCACAACGACCAACGAGAACTCTAACTCGGAATCAGGCCCCGGGGGAGGAGGAGAAGATGAAGATTGCTGGGCCATGGAATGCACCCCGTATGACAACTGCTGTGAGAAATGCAAAGACTACTCCCCGGTGTGCGGGGGCGGGGTTGAGTAAAGGGACGATTTAGCCAACACATAGTCGCGAGAATCTGAGGCTCCCGAACTGGATAGGGTTTGTGGGGGTATCCGTCCAAAAGGGGCAAGCGCCTTAAAGGGATCGAAGTTTTTGTATCAAGCGGAATGTTAGTCTTCGGCCATGACCGGCCTATTGAGGGCAGGGGATTGAGCCGATGAAATACAAGTGTTCTTCTGTGGAGCAGATTGCCGGGGAGCTGAAGCAGGCCGAGGCAGGAGTTCCTTTGGCAGAGGTGATTCGCAAATAGGCGGCCAGGGCATTCCGAGCAGTGCGTGAATCTCGGAGCCGCGGGCTTCCGATCAGTAACGGGAAGTCGGCAAGTGTTCGCCGATCTGCCTAGGCATGCTCCTGGGTTGACGAGCACAGGCCAAAGCGCTCATCGAGGCAGTTTTGAGGTACTGTTTTCGATCACCGCGCGTCTAGTTTGGCATTCAGAGATTTGGCGAGTTGCCAAGGACACTATTTCGATGACCACTGCTCAGAATTGCCAACCAGAAAATCAAGCGATTTATCAAGGCGACTGAATCTGGAATCCATTCGCCTCAAATCCCGTGTGTGTAATACGTGTGTGGAAACTGCATTTCCTGCGTTTTGATCGCTTTGAGCGTCTAATGTTTTCAATAACTTATTTAAAATCAACACGGGCAGGCAATCCGACCCCCGGCACCACATGTTATCTATTGTATTATGAATAACTTAGAGCGTCTTGAGCGCCCCGGGGTACTCGTCGTGTGTGTTTTTCTTGAGATTTCTTGCTCAGGATAAGAACGCCATAGTGGTTTAGCTTGATCTGTAATCGTCGCGGCCGATTCTAGTACCTAAATGTAAGCCGCATGCCGTCCTTTAGCGTTGCCCAATCCCATCCCCGAGTACGCTGGCCCCGCGAACTTGCTCAAAAGCGGACTTCGCGGGAAGTTCGAGCATTGCCATTGAGCCAGCGCCTCCGCATTGAGCTTGCCAATCCGATCGTGAGGGCCGACGACGAAGAGGAGAGAATGAGGCAGTTTCAGTTGCGGTCGGCGTTGACGGGTTCGTTGGCCGCGGGGTCGAGACGGAGAGCACACCAGTTGCTCCGGCCCAAGCAAACCCGCAGTCGCAAGCGTCGCCGCCACCACCGAACCCGCCTCCGCCGTCGCGAGCCAGCGGCACCTTCGCACCGCAGCTTCGGCCAACGTTAGCCTTTAGTTTGGTTTCTACGGCGCAGTTGCTGAACTGGATGCCAGCTGAAGCTCCTGGAGAGCCTGGGTTATGAAGGGCAGTGCCTTGTCTCTGCGCCCACCCCATGGATCTTTCGCATTCTTGAAATCGGTTTGGGCTTTGGTCACTTGCGTGATTGCTGTCTGCATTAATGACGGTATGTCCGTCGTAACTGGATTCATTACTGGGTTGCCGGGAGTCGTTACGCCGCACACGTCGAGCGCTTGGTCGATATAATTGATCGCATTCGCCAGGTGAGGGCCCCAATTAGGTCCCGCCATCTGCAAGTTCGCCCTGGCGTCCTGCAACATCGCGATTCCGTCCGCGATCATTGGAGGGCCTGGAGGGTTCGTACCTGCCGTCGCCGTTGCGGGCGGACCTGAATTGGGCGGCTGGCTGGCGTTGGGCGTCCCCCCTGCCGTGGAAGGCGGAACAAAGACGACCGCGAAGACCGTAGCCGCCTTCGGTGCGGTGCCCATGACTGCTGTTCCCTTCGGCATTTTCTTGCCGCTGGGAACGCAGGCGACACCCAGCGTAGGCGCAGGACTCGTATTGGCTTCAAACGGAAAGGTAAAGGCAGTGCCATTGAGCCGCGTTCCCTGGCATACGAGCGTTGCGCCTGCGGGTCCAGCGCCGCTTGTGTTGGCTCCCCCTGCCGTGGAGGGCGGAACAAAGACGACCGCGAAGACCGTAGCCGCCTTCGGTGCAGTGCCCATGACTGCTTTTCCTTTTGGCATTGTCTTGCCGCTTGGAACGCAGGCGACACCCAGCGTAGGCGCAGGACTGCTATTGGCTACAAACGGAAAGGTAAAGGGAGTGCCATTGAGCCGCGTGCCCTGGCACACGAGCGTTGCGCCTGCGGGACCAGCGCCACTTGCGTTGGCTCCCCCTGCCGTCGGCGCCGCAACGACAATTACTGCGCTAGCCACGGAGAGAGGCACAGTGGCGGTACCGAAGACGACCGGACCTACAGGCGTCGTCGTGCCTTTCTTTTTACAGGCGGCACCCAGGGTGGGCGCAGGATTGGCATCGGGCGCGAAAGCGAGAAAGACTCTTTGGGAGCCCTCGAAATAGCCCGAGCACACCAGCGTGCCCTGGGCGTCAAGCACTTGTGTCACGCAGGCAGCGGTGAACAGCAGCATGCCCGAAAAAATGATTCGATTCGACATAACTCCTCCTTACCCATGACTGTTGTAGGACCCCCGTGGACCTTGCATTGTCGAATGCGGCCCAGTGAACGCTCCGGAACCACCGGCCCGTTAGAGCATTTTCGGAACACGTAGACTTTTTACAGCTGTGAAAGGTGGGCCGCCGCGGCGGGCCAGTTGAGTGTGTGCATTCGGTCTACACGAATTCCAAAAATGCTCTAGCCTTTAGTGGGGTTTCTTCGGCACCTTTGCTGCGGTGGCTGCCAGCTGAAGCTCCTGGAGAGCCTGGGTTATCAGTGGCAGTGCCTTGTCTCGGCACCCACCCCCGGGGTTTTTCGCATTCTTGAAATCGTTCTGGGCGGTGGTCAGTTGCGTGGTTGCTGTCGTCATTAATGACGTTTCGTCCGTCGGACCCGACTTCATTTCTCCGTTGCCGGGAGTCTGCGTTTGGCCGCACGCGTCGAGGGCCTGGTCAATCAGCTTGATCGCCTTTACCCGGTGTCCGCCCCACTTATCTCCCGCCTTCTCGAGGTTCGCCTTGGCTTGCAACATGGCCGCAATTCCGGCTTTGATCGCCGGAGGAAGCGTTCCCGCCGGCGCCGCACGCGGTCGATTTGGCTTGGGTTGCTGCTGCTGGCGGGCGTTCGGCGTCGTGTTCGAGGGTGTGTTTGAGTTTGGCGTGCCGTTTTGCGTTGTATTTGGCGTAGAGTTCGGCGTCGTGTTGGTCTGTTGTGCCTGCAACCGCGCACCGGAAAAAGTCAGGCCCGATACTGCCAGCAGCATTAGTGTTCTGGAAATTCCCTGAATCATTGTTTGTCTCCTGGATTGAATTCAGAAAAAGCCGCATCTTTGGGGGGCCTTTGATTTGTCCCGGAATCTGGTAGTGGGTCATTTTGAATCGACAGGCCGGGTCTTTCACCACAACCATGCAAAAACATAGATTTGCGCGAATCGAATGCTGAAGGCGATGAGGATTGAAAATCCTAACGTATGGTCTGACCGATAGAGGGCTACAGTTTTGATGACCTCGCTGGGAGTTTGTAAGAGGCCAAGAACTGCAATGGCGAGCCATCCCCACCTCCACCATTTCCACTTGCCTCTGACGGAATCTTTCTTTTGATCGGGCTGATCCACACCAGGCATACTTGCAGACTCTCGGGCCGGCGAGCAAGGCAAATTATGCTACGTGCTTCAGCCCATCCAAAATGACCCACTACCCGGAATTTCGACGCCGCTATCAGGGGATAGGGCGAGAGTATACTCCTAATCGCCTATTTTCGACCACAGCGCCCGGACTGTACCCCGGCAATTGGCCTGCCACCGAACATTGTCGTTTGAAAAATTTCAAAAATCGTTTGACAGCGGCGGGCGGACGCACTGATAATCAGCGACACTGAATTCGGCCCCTCCAATCCCAAGGAGGTCCCCATGCGCCCCAACGCATCCAGGCCCCGAAATGCAATTTTGAGGAATTCCGGCGGCTTTCCGCCGGCACTCGTTCTGGTCATCGCGGCATTACTTGCGGGGGCGCATGCGCAGGCTCCGGTTCCGGCTGCAAAGCAACCCGGCCCCGCTCAGCGTCCTGCAAGGCAGATCACACAGCCGAACGCAGCCGCGGCGCAAAGCCCTGCCGCGGCTCAAACCGCAGTGCCGGGTACGGCGCCGATAGCCGAGCCGATGTTACGGCAAAATCTAATACAGGATCCGCTTCGAGTCGCAATAGATCAAGCAGTACAAAAGGGAAAACAAGAGGCAGCGGCGAATGCAGCCGCGAAGCCAGCCGCGAAGCCAGCCACGAATCCAGCCGCGACCCAGACAACGCAGACTGCACCTGGAAACGCTGCGCCAAGCACGTCGCCGAACGCAACCACGAACGCACCCCAAAACACCTCGCCAAACACGTCGCCGAGCACAAACCCAACTTCGAGTGGACCGCCGGCCGTGAACGGGGCCGCCAATCCAAATCAACCCGCGGCCGCAATGCTGGTCTGCCAGGGCACGCGGCCCAATGGCAGTAACTTCACCTTGCTGTTTGATCCCAATGCCAGTCCTGCGCCTGCGGCGGGTGACGCCTGCATACCGACCGGCCAGCCAAAGGCGGTGGGACAAGCAGTCATGAGCTCGGCGCCGAAGACAGGTCCAGCCCTCGCGGTCGTTGTTCCGTCCACCCCGGCAGGGGGAGCCACCACCACGGCAGGGGGAGGCAACGCAAATGCCGCTGGTTCCGCAAGCGCAAGGCTCGTGTGCCAGGGCACGCGGCCCGCCACTGGCGCAGCCTTCACCTTGCTGTTTGATCCCAATGCCAATCCCGCGCCTGCGGCGGGTGACACCTGCATACCGACCGGCCAGCCAAAGGCGAAGGGAAAAGCAGTCATGAGCTCGGCGCCGAAGACGGGTCCAGCCCTCGCGGTCGTTGTTCCGTCCACCCCGGCAGGGGGAGCCACCACCATGGCAGGGGGAGGCAACGCAAATGCCGCTGGTTCCGCAAGCGCAAGGCTCGTGTGCCAGGGCACGCGGCCCGCCACTGGCGCAGCCTACACCTTGCTGTTTGATCCCAATGCCAATCCCGCGCCTGCGGCGGGTGACACCTGCATACCGACCGGCCAGCCAAAGGCGAAGGGAAAAGCAGTCATGAGCTCGCAGAAGACGACGGGTCCAGCCCTCGCGGTCGTTGCTCCGTCCACCCCGGCAGGGGGAGCTAACACAAGTGCGGCTGGTCCCGCAACCGAAAGGCTCGTGTGCCAGGGCACGCGGCCCGCCACTGGCGCAGCCTTCACCTTGCTGTTTGATCCCAATGCCAGTCCTGCGCCTGCGGCGGGTGACGCCTGCATACCGACGGGCCAGAAAATGGCGAAGGGAACAGCCGTCATGAGCTCGCAGAAGACGACGGGTCCAGCCCTCGCGGTCGTCTTTGTTCCGCCCTCCAAGGCGGCGGGGGCCAACAAAAGCCACAACACAAAATAAGGCGCTCAGCCTTGGGAGGTTCGGATGCAGGCCAACACAGCATTTGTGCTCCGAAATTCAATCCAGCATGGAGTGCGCTGGATTCTGCCGTCACTCGTCCTGGCCTTGGTCGCCTTCCTGTCTACTACCCGGCCCGCGCTGGCCCAGAACAGCACGCCCATCTGTGTGCCCGTTAATTATCAGCAGAATGGGGTCTACTTGTGCGAGATTTGGGGGCCGGTCGAAGTGCATCTGGTGTTTAACGATGCGAACGGCAAACAGCAAGACTATTCCCTGGCGGAGGCGCCGCCCGACATTCTCTCGAAGCTGCCGCTAGCTTTGCAGGCGGAGAGCAAATTGCCCTTGTTGAACCCTAATGTCAGGTATTTCGATGGGCAGTGGCTCGCGAATCGTGACACCATTTGTAAGGAAGTGGTCGCGAATGTCGAGCAGGCTATGCCTTACGGCCAAAACAACCAGGCATACAATGTCTCGTGCCGGCCCTTTAAGTACGGCTTTATGTCCATAGGGATCGATCCCATGGCAGCGTCGTATTTCACGCAATACAACAGCCAGGGAGCGGAGGTCATACCCGCGGGGGGCTATCCGACGAACAAGGTGCGGCAACTGCAGATATCATTAAGCGTTCCTTTGAATGTCGTTCCCATGACGATTACTTCGCCCTGCACTTGTCATAGCTCAAGCGTGACTTGTAACCAGGATCCGCAGTTCACGATGTCCTTCGAAGCGACGTTCAATGTGGTGGCAAACAGTACCGCGCTGGATGCATGGAAGTTCGGCCCCAATCCCCAGATGAAAGTCGAATACTACGCAGGCATGGATGGCCTGGGGTGGACGGATGGCAAGGACTATGAGGCACAGGTCGCGAAGTTGGAGTCGACACTCGAGAATCAATTGGCCGGAGTAGTGGTTACCCTCGCAGCGACCGGTGATCTTTCAATACCTGCTGTCGTTGCAGAGCTTGTCTACGACCTCTTCAAATATGGCATCGGAGGGCTCTATGAGGCGACCTGCGATTCCAATCTGTATAACACGGTCGATGCATATCTTTCCGGAGAATACAACACAACCACAATCAAAAAAATGGCGAACCAGGCCAGTGCGGCGTTCAATACTTTGTTTTTAGCTTTAGATACGGCAAGCTCAGTTGGTTTTACGGACCTCGAAATAGAAGGGGTAGGGGATGAGAAGAAGTATAAAACAGCCCTCCAATTCCGGCTTATCTATCCGGCTCCCGCCAAACCCAAACTGGAAAACGTCGCAGCCACCTTGAATAAAGGAATCCATCTGACCCCACCCTCGATCGGCACGGGAGGGCAGCAAGTCAAGCCCGGAGTTCCTTTCCTGGTGAGTGGCAGCAATTTTCGATTTGCCTATACCAATGAATTGGACATTAGCTGGGACAAAACCGTCTTTGGAATTGCCAAGTCGCAGTTGCAATGGGGGCCAAAGGGCGGCACAATGCAAACCGTCTCGATTCCTGCTGTGGACGGTTACAAAGCCACCAACCTCAAGCCGGCGACGGCGTATCAATTTCGCGTGCAGGAATGCGATACCATCACCTGCTCGCCCTGGAGCGACGTGTTTGAGGCATCCACTGAGTCCAGCGGGAGCGGTACCGTCAGGCTATGGTTGGACGACAACACCGCGAAGCCAATCGGAACCGCCTCGCTCGGCGCCGGAGGCGGTGTCGTGATCACGGCGACGATTCCGGCCGGCACTGCAGCGGGCACCCACACGCTGAACGCCGCCACCACCGGGACCACGCCAGAGGCGAGTGCCCAAATCACCGTGGCTGGCGGATCCGGCGTCGGCGCCACCATCGCTGTGATGAATACGACCACGCATACCGCGTACGCGCCGCCGATCCCCCCCTTCCAGTATCCCAACACGCTCTCGCTTCGCGGCGACGGCTTTACCCCCGGTGCGACGGTGACCGTGTATCTCGACTCCCCGTCGGGCCTGAATCTCGGCACCGCCGTTCCGAACAAGGCCGGCATCTTCCTGGGGAATATCAAATTGCCCTACAATGCAACAAGCGGATCCCACCAACTGGTCGCTGTCCAGGGCACGATTCAGGCCTCAGAGGAAGTGACTCTGGAAGCGCCGCCAAAATAGGACGACAGGAGCTCCTCCTATTCTTTTCAGACCCTCGTGTACTTGTAGCGTACTCAAGAACCGCGTATCCTGCTTTTGACAGGTATGAGCGTCGATAGTTTTCAATAACTTGTGTGTTATCAACGCAATGCCGGAATCCGACCCCCCTCCCGGCACCATTTCATTTTCCGGGCCTGCCATCGATTTATACTCGAATACCAGCGTGACACCTAGCCGACGTTCATAGGACACCGGATCATGATGCCGGATCACGACGCATTTTGGGGTGAGTTGCTGACCTATGTCGAGGCGCATAGCGTCATACCCGTTGTGGGCCCGGAACTGGTCATCGTCGATCATGACGGACGACGTGAGCCCTACTATCGATTGCTGGCGCGCGAGCTCGCGAAGCGATTGAAGCTCGACGATCCCGGTGAAGCTGCGACGCTCGACCAGGTGGTGGGAGCTTATCTCGCCAGGCCCGGCAGCAGACGGCAGTCGGTCTATCGCGAGCTGGGCGATATCGCCGCGAAACTTCCGGTCGACATTCCGCAGCCGTTGCTGCAGCTCGCGGGCATACGCGACCTGAATCTATTCGTAAGCTTTTGCACCGATAATCTTCTCGCTCAGGCGATCAACACGGCGCGTTTTGGCGGACGCGCGGAAACCCGCGAATTGTCGTTCAATCCCAGCGAAGCCGGCGACCTGCCCGACGGCGCGCGCGATGTGCCGCTGGTTTATGGGCTGTTTGGACGAATATCGGTGCTGCCCAAGTACGTGGTTGCGGAAGAGGACGAACTCGAGTGGGTGACCGCTTTGCAGATTCCGGAAAAACGTCCGGAGCGGCTCTTCGATGAACTGGGGCGCAATCACTTGCTGTTTCTCGGCTGCCGGTTTCCCGACTGGCTGGCGCGTTTTATCATTCGCACGGCCAAGAACAGTAAGCTCTCGGCCGAGCGCGGCTTTTCGGAATATTTAATTGACGCCGACGTTGTAGCCGATTCGCCCCTGGTTGCTTTCCTCACCAGCTTCAGCCGCGAGACACAGGTGGTGGCGCTGGACCCGCTGGCCTTCGTGGCCGAACTCGCCCAGCGCTGGCAACAACGTCAAGGGGGCGACGCCGCGGCTAAGACGCCGGAACCCGGTCCGATGCCGGAAACCATGCGACCCGGCAGCTTATTCATCAGCTATGCCAGCGAGGATCGTCCGGCCGCACTGCGGCTCGCGGCGGAACTGCAGGCCGCCGGACTGCCGGTCTGGCTTGACCGTCAACAACTCGATTGGGGCAGCGACTACACAGCCCGCATTCGTCTCGCGATCCAGCAATGCGCCCTGTTTGTGCCCGTGCTGTCGCGCACCGCCGAACAACGCACCGGATTCTTTCGCAAGGAGTGGTCCTGGGCCAGCGAGCGGAATCTGGATTTTACCGGCAGCAGCCTCGCGTTTTTGTGTCCGTTGGTGATCGACGATACCCCCGTGGTGACCAGCAACGAGATTCCCCCGTCCTTTAAGTCGGTGCACATCGAACAAGCCCCGGCCGGCAATCTGCAGGCGCACCAGGCGGAAGCCATCGTCAAAGCCTTCAACGCCATGCGCGCCCGCCTGCAAGGTAAGCCATGAGCGAGCTTCCCATCATCGACGCCGAACGCCCGTGGCCGGGTTTGTTGCCGTTTACTGAAGACGCGCGCAAGTTCTTCCACGGCCGCGAAGCCGAAACGGATGACTTGTTTCGATTGATCGAGCGCGAACCTCTCACCGTGTTGTTCGGTCAATCCGGATTGGGAAAATCCTCGCTGCTGAATGCCGGCGTATTTCCGTTACTGCGCCGCGCCGGTTACCTGCCGGTGTACCTGCGCCTGAGTTTCGACGCTGCGGCGCCTGTGCCCATCGTGCAGGTCTGGCAGGCCCTCATGGACGAATGCGCCGCCCACGAGGTAAGCGCGACCGCGATCCTGCCGGGCGACGGCTTCTGGCAATATCTGCATCGCCCCGGCACACGGTTCCTCAACCCCCATGGGCGCCCCGTCGTGCCCGTGCTGGCCTTCGATCAGTTCGAGGAGATCTTTACGCTGGGCCGGCAAACACCGGAGCAAACCGCGCGCACGCAGGTGCTGCTGCAGCAGTTGGGCGAACTGATTGAGAACCGATTGCCACCCGCGCTGGAAAGCGAACTCACCGAGCATCCGGAGCTTCTCGATCAATTCGATCTGCTCGGCCAAAACATCAAAATCGTGTTCACCTTTCGCGAGGATTATCTGGCCGAATTCGAAGGCCTGAAGACCCTGATTCGCCCCATCATGCAAAACCGCATGCGGCTGGCGCCCATGCGGGGCGACCGGGCGGCCGAGGCGATCCGGCAGGTGGGCGCTGGCCGCTTGAGCGCAGCCGTCGCGGCCCGCATCGTGAGGTTTGTGGGCGGCGCGGCGACGGGCGACGCCACACAACTCCAGGAGATTTCGGTGGAACCCGCGCTGCTTTCGCTGGTCTGCCGCGAGCTCAACGAGCAACGCATTGCCCGCCGACAAACAGAGATTAGCGCCGACCTGATCCACGGTGAAAACACGCAGCAGATTATCGCGCAGTTCTACAGCCAGGGTTTTGCCGGTTTGGACGTCAGGGTGCGCTATTTCGTCGAGGATCGGCTCCTGACCGCCGCAGGCTACCGCGACAGTTGCGCTCTGGAAAATGCTCTGACGGAGCCCGGCGTCAGCGAAGAGGCCATTCAGACCTTGGTGGATCGACGCATCCTGCGTCGCGAGGAGCGCGGCGGACTGGTTCGCCTAGAGCTGATCCACGATGTTCTGGCGATCGTGGCCAAGGCCAGCCGCGATGCGCGGCGTGAGGCTGAGGCGCTCGAGGCCGCACAGCTGTTGCTGGCCAGGCAGCGGCGACGCCAGAGAGTCGTCGCCGCGTGGGCCGCGGTTCTGGTGGCGGCGCTGGTGGGGGTTTCCTGGCTGGCGGTGCTTGCCAGCCGGGGGAAAAGGGAAGCTGTCCTTGCTCAGCATCGAGCGGATCGACAGGCCGAGTTGGCCCTCCAGCAGCAGAGGTTCGCGCAGAGCGAGAGCGCCCGGGCGCTCGGCGCGGAGCAACTCGCCAAGTCAAAACAGTTGCAATTGGCGGATGCTCTGGAGAAGGCAGACGTAGCCACCAGCAAGGCTACGAGTGAGGCAGCGCAAAAGGAAAAGCAGCGGTGGCGCGCCGTCGTTTGGGCAGCCGCCGCCGACGAGCAATTGGACTCGCATGGCACCGGTGAACAACTGCGCGCATGCGTCGATTCCACCAATCGCCTGAACGACGATCCGCCGCCGCTCGCATCGCTCGATTATATGGTGGGAGTCTGGCATGTGGACCAGGAGGTTTCATCGACGGATGTCGATTGGCGCAGCGATGGCACGTGCGTGAACAGGCATCTCTACGAAAACGGCCATGAGCTCGACCTGACGGGCGACCGCTGTACCTGGACCTACAAGACGCTTGCCGAGCATGAATTCGAGATTGATTGGCAATCCAGCAAGCTGGGACCCGAATATCCAAAGCAACTGATCTTCAAGATCCTGAGTCCCACACGGATTCATAACACCAACATTAATTACGACGCGTTTCGCGTCATTTGTCCGGCTCAGGAGCTCACCATTCGCCGCAGCGAGATTGCGAATTTCGAGAAGGAAGTCAATGCACACCCCGGCGACCTGACGCGTCAAGCGGACCTCGCAAGCGGATTCAACAAGCTGGGAACGGCGTTGGCCGCTCAAGGCGATTCTGCAAATGCGCTTATAGCATTCAATAACGAGCTCTACGTTTACCAGAACCTCGAAACCCGAGACCCAGGTAATAAGACCTGGCAGCAAGAAACAGCGCAGTCGTTCGAGCAGATCGGCGATATCGAATTCTCGCAGGCCAAAGCATCCGATCAGGCCGGCAACGCACAACAGAGTTTGCAGCAAACCGGGGCGGCGATCGGGGCTTACCAAAAAGGCCTGGCGATTCGCGAGCAATTGCTGCACGCCGCTCCCGCAGACATGGATGCGCTGTTGAACGCGGCACACGCATCCAACCGACTCGGCATTGTTCTCTATTGGAGTCGCCACCAAAAGGAGGCGGCCGATGCGTTCCGGGAATCGGTGCGGCTGCTGCAGAGCATCATTGATACGCATCATGGAAGCACCCAGATTCGCGTGGAACTCCTCTGGGGTCTCTATTCTGTGAGCCAGGTGTCAGGCGATGCGACCGAAGCCAGGGACGCTCTGCGCAAAGCGATCGCCATCGCGACGGAACTGGAACGCGAGCCGGATGTTCCCCCGGAAATGCCCGGAGCGGTTACGTTCCTGCAGGACGCGCTCGCCAAGCTGCCCAAGCCGCACTGACTGGCCGCACCATTCCCGTGGAGCTGCTTTGCGCCCGGCTCTCTTCTCGTCTAAGCGTAAGCGTACGCCGAGTCCCTCTGGTGCTGGGCGAGGGTGTGGTTTGAAGATCGCTGCATGGGACAGGCAGATGAGGCGGGTTCTGGTCGGCGGGTTCGAAGGTGGCGGTCGGTTTCAGAGAAGCG
>Ga0326727_10002786_pt1 | contig 58207 bp, 39 predicted proteins | sample MB2enrmetagenome_FD_207643 | JGI IMG/M metagenome (GOLD analysis project Ga0326727, IMG submission 207643) | Lab enriched peat soil microbial communities from McLean, Ithaca, NY, United States - MB29MY | ecosystem: Environmental > Terrestrial > Soil > Wetlands > Peat | place: USA: New York... | reverse complement strand
GCCGTATATAAGCTGGAACAAATCCCGGAAAATCGTATGCGTTCTTAACCCCGCGCTGGAACGCAAACGTGCGAATGTTGTTCCCGTAGTCGAACGTGACCGCGCCCATCTTCTGCAGCCGCAGCATCCCCTCCACGTGCCGAGCCATGGCATCCAGCGACCGCTCCTGATAAGCCTTCGGATCGTTCTTTCTCAACTCAACAGCCGCTTCGAACGTCATGCCATTCGGCACATATCCATTCAGCGGATCGTGCGCCGAAGTCTGATCGGTAAGAATGTCCGGCACCACGCCGCGTTCGGCCAATTCCGGAATAATGTCCGCGCAATTGCCCACCAGCCCGACCGAAATATTTTCTTTTTTGCGGACGGCATTCTTAAGAATGCGCAGCGCCTCGTCCAGCGTAGTAACCAGAAAGTCGCAGTACCCAGTCTTAAGCCGCTTCTTGATGCGCTCCGGATCGACATCAATCCCCAGAAACGCCGCGCCCGTCATGGTAGCCGCCAGCGGCTGCGCTCCGCCCATGCCGCCCATCCCGCCGGAGACAATCAGCTTGCCTGAAAGGTCTCCGCCAAAATGTTTGGCGCCCGCCGCGTTGAACGTTTCGTAAGTCCCTTGAATAATTCCCTGCGAGCCAATGTAGATCCAAGATCCCGCCGTCATCTGCCCATACATCATCAGCCCGGCGCGCTCCAGTTCGTTGAACTTTTCCCAATTGGAAAAATGCCCGACCAGATTCGAGTTAGCGATCAACACGCGCGGAGCATATTCGTGAGTCTTGAACACGCCCACCGGCTTCCCCGACTGCACCAGCAAAGTCTCGTCGTTTTCCAATGCCTTTAACGCCCGGACGATAGCGTGATAGCAATCCCAATTGCGAGCCGCCTTCCCCGTGCCGCCATAAACAACCAGATCCTGAGGCCGCTCGCCAACCTCCTCGTCAAGATTGTTCATAAGCATGCGCAGAGCCGCTTCCTGCTGCCATCCCTTGCAGGAAAGCGAGTTGCCGCGAGGCGCGCGAATGCGAGTGTAAGAAGATGTTTGAGCTTTAATATCAACGGGCATGAGCATATGGTAGTTCGGAAGCTGCGGAATCATCAATCACTCTCTCAGTTTTGTCATCCCGAACGAAGTGAGGGATCTGCAGTCCTCCGCTGAATACGCACCCTCCCACCCCTGTCATCCTGAGCGGAGCAAGAGCTTCACGAAGTGAAGCCCTTGCGGAGTCGAAGGACCCCTACCCGGTCCGAGCCATCAACGCCCGGAAGATTGGGACTGGTGCAGCTTTCGCCAATACGCAACAGCGTGCGAACGACGAGTGGAGATCGAGTGCGAGTGGACAGCAGGAAGGCGCGAGCGAGCGGCAAGGACACTCTATCCAACTGTCGAACTGCCCCACTCAAGTCAAAGGACGGCTTGAATGGGCCACCCCGCCACACGCCACACAACACAAAAACCGCGTTGTATGGGGGACTCGGCTAGAAGTGGCAGACCAAACCCGCTATTCACAACTGTGGATGGAATTTGCGCCGGGTCCGGCGATTCACAAGCCGCCAACGAATCGACTGGATTTCCTGCTGCGCATGATCGGAGGTTTCCATCCAATCAAATCCGATTGCATGCCCGGCGAGAGGGGTCCACATTTTGTCCAAGTACTCCTTGACAAAAACCTCCGCTCTGACGAGACGGTCTGCAATGTCGTCTACGACGCGCATTTTTTCGCGGACAGAATCGGTCAAAATAGCCGTATCGACGATCATGGCATCCAAATATTGAAAATTCCCAGCGAGGCGATAGGCATGGTACAAGCCTGAGGGTGTGACCCTCATGGACATAGGCATCTCCTCATTGCCCGTGGGAATGATGCGCCCGCTCGTTTGAATCAGTCTCTTATTGATGGCGCGCGATACCGCGAAATCTATTCGGTCCGGCGAGAAGCCAGTCGCTTGCAGCGAATCGTATAGATATTGTGTCTCTACGAATCCGTCGTTGCCTCTCATATCCGCGAAGCGGTCCAGGAAGCCGACTACCAACGGCAACAAAAAATGCTCTCGGCCATCGCTCGAACTTATGTCGAAGATGTTGGCAACCAGAGACCGACTAGGGTCGAAGTGTAGGGAGTCGCCGTAGATGATTGCCCGTATAAACTCATGCGGAGAGATGATGTACCTTTGACCTCCCTCCTCCACATTTAGCATTCGCTCCGTGTTGACGTGGCCACTGCCAATAAAAGTGTTCAGCAGCTCCAATGCCGCACGAACATTGCCACCTGAAAGGTTCTCCAAGAGTTCAAACAGTCGAGCATCTCTCTCCAATGATCGCAGCAACACCCGAATCATCGTAGTGAGGTTCTCCAGCTTTATGCCCACGTGCTGCAATCTTGTGACCGGTATTTTGCCTGTAGTGACCTTCAGAGCGAAATTCAGCCTCTTCCTAATTACCTCATCGATGCTCGGCGGTGAAATGGTAAATGCTTTCGTGTAATAACCGCTGAGGGCGCCTCTTCGTTGACTACGATTGAAAGTTTCAGGCCGTAGAGATACGAACACGAGTGCAGGCCATTGTTGGGACATTTCCTGTGCCATAATGAAAACGGCTTCTTGTGTAAGTTCATCACGCTGGTCTGCATTGTCGAGAAAGATGATCACCTCGGTGCGGCGTGTGTTAACAAGATTGTTAAGTGAACGACGCAGGTGCTCGCTGCTGTTCGCGGTCAGCCGAGTTAGTTCCGCGAGCTCCTCTTCGGCATACCGTTCGGGATTCTTATGCTTCAGTTCACCAAATATGCTCGTCTCTAAACGCTTGAGGTCAGTAGCGTATGTCGTACGAACAAAAGCAGCTTCATTGATGTCGATGTTGTAATTCTGCCTCAGTTGCTTATCAATTTCGTCCAGAACATAAATCCGTAAGTCGATCGCCAGTGCCGCCTGACTGCCCAGGTTCAGATGTATCACGATTGACCGCTCAAAGATTGTGGCAGCGTCAACCTTGATCAGATTTCTTATGAATGTGGTCTTGCCGACTCCAACATCACCGAGCAAGAGAATGGGTCTTCGTGCAAACGTGACGCTCATCAGCTCTTGAGAGACACCTGTCTTGCCCACCGCTGGAATTACAACTGGCTTAGCAGCGTCGTCAGCAAACATCGCGGCATACCGCGTCTCCAAGATCTGCTTCGACGCCAGCGAGAACTGAGCCAATGCGCCACTTGCCGTATAGCATTCGGCCAGAAAAGTAGCCTCAAGGTCAGGTGAAGGAACAATATCCTCGAGAATTATGTCGCTAAGGACCTGCAAGTCACTTTGGATTACGTTGCGCTCGATGACGCCGGGGTAGGGCTTTATCACAACCGACAGTTTCTCCGGCAACGTGGGCGCACCTGTGGTTAATCGGTGCAGAATACGCTTTTCTTCGATACCTGGTTTCGACAATGCATTCCAAAGGTCAATGAAGCGATTTCTCATATCCTCCAGCGACGAAAATACCAACGCTCGACCCTCCAGGGGCGGAGTCGCGTCATTCCTTGATCCGAGAAACGCTACGACTTGGTGCCCGTTCGTGACAACAGCAAAAGGAACTCCTCGTTTCTGGCAGTAGCCCGCCGCCTGAGCAATTGCAATTTCAATTTTCGGGTGTATCTTCAGCAAAGCGTTGATGCCCATCTCTAGCCTTGTTTGTCCCGCCGGCAACTCAAACGCATACCCTTCGCGCTTGGCTTCGACAATGAGCACCCGTCGAGGCGCTAAGAATATGTAGTCCGTATATTCTCCATCATGTGCCTCCTCGAGAAAGGCGTCGTCTTTACTCCACCCCAGACACTCAAAGAAGATGGAATCAATCAGCCGGAAACGAGTCGTGGCCTCATTGCGAGTGCCTTTGTTCTCGTCATACCAATGTTCGAGCTTACTCAGTGCACTAAAGCCTTCCTCGAAGGTCATGGTCCCCCCTTGTTACGCTCGGTGCCCCAGGTTCGCGACCGTCTTTTGGTCGCTAACCTGGGATCACAGCTTTTTTGCAATCGCCGCACCGGTCACTTTGTGATCTTAGTCCTTGACAGCCTGAGTTATACTAGTAATATCGTCACAATTAATTTCAAGCGTGCGCTTGCCTCCAAAGGCGGCCAAACGCTTCTGGACAGTCCTCTCAAAATCTGTGCCGGAAACAAGCGCTCTTTGACATTTTCGATTCCCCGAGCAGGGCTTGACAAACTGGTCGGGACGGAACGGGGGTAAGATGACAAGAAACAGGTCGAAAACCCATAAGTCCTTATTACGGAATACTTTACCCGTAAGTCGTTATTTTTGAAATCTTTGCAAAGCTAGCCTGCCAACCCGATGATTCTAATAACGTTAAGAGGGGGGTGGGGGGGTAGGGGGGGGTGGGGGGGTAGGGGGGGGTGGGGGGGTAGGCCTGACCAGGAAAATCAAGGCATTCCCGCAGCGGCGTTGGCTCGACAACGACCAGGCAAGCAGAATTTATTTCCGAGTAAAATCTACTCCCACTCAATCGTCCCCGGAGGCTTAGAAGTAATGTCATAAACCACCCGGTTAACCCCGCGCACCTCATTCACAATCCGATTAGAGATAGTCTTCAGCACCTCATAAGGCAGCGGAACCCAATCCGCCGTCATCCCATCCTCCGAATGCACGGCGCGGACGGCGCAAGTATAAGCATAAGTCCGCTGATCTCCCATAACTCCGACCGACATCACCGGTAAGAGCACAGCAAACGACTGCCATATCTTCTGATAGAGCCCCGCCTTCTTGATCTCGCCAACGACTATCTCATCGCATTCGCGGAGTAAGTCGGCACGTTCCTGAGTTACTTCCCCCAAGATACGCACCGCCAGCCCCGGTCCAGGAAAAGGTTGCCGCTGCAAGATGTCCTCAGGCAGGCCGAGATCGCGCCCAATCCGTCGCACCTCATCTTTAAATAAGTCTTTCAGCGGCTCGATGAGCTTAAGCTTCATCTTCGCCGGAAGCCCTCCCACATTGTGATGCGACTTGATGACCTCGGACGGCCCGCGCACCGAGCGCGATTCGATCACGTCGGGATAGAGCGTTCCCTGCACCAGCCACTCGACTTCGCCCTCTTCTTTCAGGATGCGATTCGCTTCGGCATCGAACACTTCGATGAACTCGTTACCAATAATCTTGCGCTTCTTTTCCGGATCGCTGACTCCCGCCAGTTTCCGCATGAAGCGCTCAGTGGCATCGACCGCAACCACGCGCAGTCCAAGATGGTCGCGGAGATTCTGCTGCACTTTCTCAAACTCATTCTTGCGCAACACGCCATTGTTGACGAAGACGCAAGTGAGGTGCGATTTCCCCGACGCGTCGCGGAGGGCGCGATCCACCAGCACCGCTGCAACCGAAGAATCCACTCCGCCCGAAAGCGCGCAGATCGCGCGCCCGCTCCCGACCTGCTGTCTCACTTGGGCGACCGTCGCATCAATAAAATGTTGCGGTGTCCAAGAAGGTTTTGCGCCGCAGATATTCACCGCGAAGTTGCGCAGGATGTCCGAGCCCAGCGGCGTGTGGTGCACCTCAGGGTGAAACTGCACCGCCCACATTTTGCGCTCAACATTTTCGATAGCGGCTACCGCGTTGGCAGTCTTCGCCGTCAGCCGGAAACCCGCAGGCAACTCTTCAGCCGAGTCGCCATGCGACATCCAGACCGCAAGCAGCTTAGGCAATCCTTGAAAAAGTAGCGAGTCAGATTCCTGGATCTCGACTTTCGCGTGCCCGTACTCGCGTTTAGCGGCCGGACGCACCTTACCGCCCAGCGCGTAAACCATGAACTGCAGCCCATAGCAGATGCCCAGCACAGGGATGCCAAGCTCAAAAACACTCTTATCCGCCAGCGGCGCGTCGTTATCGTAGACGGAAGACGGCCCGCCCGACAGAATGATCCCCACCGGAGAGTAGCTGCGAATTTCTTCCAGCGTGGCGTTGAACGGCAGCACGACGGAGAAGATTTTCTGTTCGCGGATGCGGCGCGCAATCAACTGCGAATACTGCGCGCCAAAGTCGAGGACAACGATGGATTGGGTTTCCACGGATGAGTGTCTCAGATCAGAATCATTTAGTCATTAAATCATTTGGTCATTGAATCATTTGAGGTAGTGGTTGTCATTGACCCAATGTCTCAATGACTAAATGATTCAATGGCTCAATGACGCTACTTGACCACGATATTCACCAGCTTCTTCGGCACAACAATGACCTTCACCACCTGCTTGCCAGCAATGGCCGCGCGTACCTTCTCGTCGGCGAGCGCCGCTTGCTTGATTTGATCCTCGCTGGCCCCCGCCGATACCACCACCACGCTGCGCAGCTTCCCGTTGACCTGCACAGGAATCTCGATCTCATCCTCCGCCGCCAGCGCCGCATCGTACTTCGGCCACGGAGCCTTCAGCAGATTGCTCGTCTCGCCCGTCATCTCCCATAGTTCGTGCGCGATATAAGGCGCCATGGGCGCCAGCAGCAAAGCGATGTTGCGCTGCACGTCCGCGATCAGCGAAGCGGGAACTCGTCCGCCAGCGATCGCCTCTTCCGCTGCATAAATCTCATTCACCAGTTCCATGATGGCCGCAATGCAAGTGTTGAAATGCCAGCGCCCCTGGAAATCGTCGCTAACGCGCTTGATGGTCTGGTGCAGTTTGCGCTGAATCGCACGCGCCTCGGGTGGCAGCAACCCGGTTTGTAGAGACGGGGCTTGCCCCGTCTCCGCGTGCCCCGCCGAATCCGCGCCGATCCGCATCGCAGGATTCCGCAAGAAGAACCGATACACCCTCCCCAGAAACCGCTGAACCCCCTCAATCCCCGATTCCTGCCAGTCCAAATCGCGATCCGGAGGCGCCGCAAACAAGCTGTACATCCGAGTCGCATCCGCCCCATACCGCTCAACCATCTCGTCCGGCGACACCACGTTCCCCAGGTTCTTCGACATCTTTGCGCCGTCTTTAATCACCATCCCCTGCGTAAACAACCGCTTCACCGGTTCGTCGTTTTTCACCAGCCCCATGTCGCGCATGAATTTCGTCCAGAAGCGCGAATAAATAAGGTGGAGAATGGCATGTTCCACGCCGCCAATGTATTGATCGATGGGAAACCAGTAAGCAATGGTTGCGGAGTCAAACGGCGACCTGTCATTGTGCGCGTCGGCGTAGCGATAGAAGTACCACGATGAATCGACGAACGTATCCATGGTGTCAGTCTCGCGCCGCGCCGGCCCGCCACACTTCGGGCAAGTCGTATTCAGAAATGACGGCACATTCATCAGCGGTGATCCGCCCGCAAGCGTGATCGGCACGTTCTCCGGCAAAATTACCGGCAAATCTCTTTCCGCCAACGGCACCACGCCGTCCTTATCGCAATACACCATCGGAATCGGCGTTCCCCAATAGCGCTGCCGCGAGATCCCCCAATCCTTCAGCCGAAAAGTGACGGTAGCCTTGCCAAAACCTTTTTCCTCGGCAAGCGCCGACATGTTAGTAATCGCGTCCTCGCAGCTCAGCCCATTGAACTCGCCCGAGTTCACCAGGATCCCATCCATGGTCGTAAACGGCAGCGTTGGTTCGGCCATGGTTTCTTCCGGATCGCTCGATGACGGCAGAATCACCAGCCGTATCTCCAGTCCGTACTTCTTAGCGAACTCATAGTCGCGCTCGTCGTGCGCCGGCACGCTCATAATCGCGCCCGTGCCGTAGTCCATCAAAATGTAGTTCGCCACCCACACCGGCACCGCTTCGCCGTTGTACGGATTCTTGGCGTAGCGTCCCGTAAACACGCCATGCTTCTCGATGTTGCCGATATCGCCCGCTTCTTTAGCGCGGCGCTGCTCGGCGACCAACTCATTCACCTTGACGCGCAGTTCCGCGTCGCGGGCAATCATGTCCACCACGATCGGATGCTCAGGCGCCAACTGCACCGAGGTCGCGCCGTAGATCGTATCCACGCGCGTAGTAAAAACCGTGATCGTCGATCCCGCCGGCCCCACCGTTCCGCCCAGGTCGAAATCCACCAGAGTGCCTTCGCTGCGTCCAATCCAGTTCTGCTGCATGATGCGGACTTTCTCCGGCCATCCCGACAGCTTCTCCAGATCGCGCAGCAACTCATCCGCATACTTCGTGATCCGCAAAAACCATTGTTCCAATTCGCGCTGCTCAACCGGAGTGTCCTCATGCCGCCAGCACATCCCGCCCACAACCTGCTCATTCGCCAGCACAGTGCAGCACACGGGACACCAGTTCACCTTGCTCTTCTTGCGATAAGCCAACCCCTGCTCGTAGAGCTTCAGAAAAAACCATTGATTCCAGCGGTAGTAATCCGGCAGGCAGGTCGTCACCTCACGCGACCAGTCATAAGCGAACCCAAGGCGCTTCATCTGCACCTTCATGGCCGCAATATTCCCGAGCGTCCACTCCTTAGGCGGAGTGTTGTTCTTGATGGCCGCATTCTCCGCCGGCAGCCCAAACGAATCCCATCCCATGGGATGCAGCACGTTGTACCCGTTCATCCACATATAACGAGCCAGCGCGTCGCCAATGGAATAATTGCGCACATGTCCCATGTGCAGCGCGCCCGAAGGATAAGGCAGCATCTCCAAAACGTAATACTTGGGCTTGGTCGGATGAGCCTCGGCAGCATACAGCGACGGATCGCTTTGCCAGCGCTCAGTCCACTTCTGCTCAATGCGCTGCGCGTCGTAACGCTCATCGTTACGTTCTGGGCGTGTGGGAGGGATAGATTTGTCTTCCTGTGTCATAAAAAGGATAGTGCAGCAGTGGGTAATCTTTGATTTTACAACGCCCGATGGAGTGTGTGGTTATGTGGTGGGCGCATGTTTGGCGCGCGCCCTCGCCATCGCACTTAATCAGCGACCGAGCGGTGGTGGCTAGTGCGTTCCGGAGTTTTCACTCCCTCGCCATAAATCCTCGTACGAACAAGCCGCGGCGCAGTGCTGGCCGATGGTTGCTTCCTGACCTTGTTCGGCCTGAGTGTCCTGGATCTCCACCGTGGAACTGCGCAACGACAGCTTGATTTTCTGTCCATTTGCCACTTCGATCGGTTCGCCATAGGCTGCGACTGCCCTTAAGAACTTTCCGTCACTCCAGCCTGAGTTTCCAAATGGCGTTAGGGCATTGAGCAAATCGAAATTCTCTCCCGCCAGCGCGCGATAGTGTCCAGGAGCCACTCCGCGAATCTCGAAATAGCCTTCCTGCGTGAGGGAACCGGTCACCACGCCTGATCCATCCGCCGGAATGGGATCCGGAATCAGAAAGACGTAGGGTGTCACCGCCATGTCGGGCCCGCACGGTTCGTCGTTTCGATGTTCCTCCGCGAGCGGAGCGCTGGGCGCCACAGCGGCGTCGACCTCCCCTCCGTTGCCGTTCACCACCACGGTTAGCTTCGCCGATTGCCCCTCATGCAGCGTGATGTGTCTGCCTTCCAGAGGCTGACCATCCAGCAGCATCGTCTTGATGTACATGGGCACGCTCAAGTTGACGTTGATCTGATAGGTCCCGGCCTCCACGTCGTCAAAGATAAACGTGCCTTGCGGAGTCGGCTTAACCGAGCGCGGGCATAACTCGTTCCCCACCGACAGGCTGACGGACTGCGCCTCTACCGTGAATCCTTTCCACTCTTTGGAGATGTCTTCGAAACTGATCTGCCCGGAGACGGAGGCGACTGCTCCCGGTGCAAGAGCGACATCGTTCAAATCGCGGTCGGCGACGACAATCACCTGCGAAACGACGAGACGGCTGGGCGGACCGCCACAAGGCCCGGACCACATCCTGAGCGGTTCTCCAAAGGCGCTGGTAACTCGAATCCGATAATGGCCCGGGCGCACTGCCGGAAAATCAAAATCACTTCCAGGCTTAATCGAGTGAGAGTTTCCTCGCCACTGCTCGGCGCCGGCCGCATTTGTCTCCACCAGCGAGACGTAGAAATGATCTCCCAATTCGTGCGCGATCGGTGCAACCAGCCGTCCGCGAACATGGTAGGTGGGAGAGCTTCGCATCTGAATGTTATGGACGCACTCGCTATCGGGAGCCGCGCCAACTTCAATCGGCTGGGCCCCATCCAGATTCGGCGAAGACGGGTAGTAAGTCAGCCTCTGCACCTGTATGTCGCCGCTCGGGGCCATGACGGAAGAGTCGGTCCAGATGAAGTACTGTCCCTTCTTCAGACCGAGAAATCGGAAATTGCCGTCGCCGTCCGTGCTGACACCGGGCTGCAGCAGTTGGCCGATTTCATGCGAGCGGAACCAAGCAAAAACCGGGGCATCGGCGAGCGGTCGCCCGTTTTCATCGGTGACTCCGCCGCAAATGCCCGGTTGTTCTGGAGAGGACGTCAAGGTCAAACCTGCAAGTTGCTGGCCCGCCTTCAGCGTAATGGCCTTTCCCTGCAGACCCGGTTCGGACGCTCCGTACTCGGAGAGAACGTAGCCCGGCCCTTGTGTGAGGAGGAGATAGACTCCGGGGTCGACGTTGTCGAAGTGGAAAGTGCCATCGGGCATGGGCTTGGTTGAGTACTCGTAGGAGCGATCGGAATTGAAGCGCACCGACCACAACTTAATCCACGGCGCGGAGCCGGCCGTCACGTTGGTGACTTTCCCCGATAACGAAGCTTTTGGATGCGCCCACGGCTCCAGGTATCGTTCCACCGGCTCGTTCGGCAGGAGGTGGCCGCGAGCTGCGCTTTGGCCTCCGCTCAACAAAACTGTCAGAGTATGCGAGCCGGTCGAGGAGATTTCGATCTTCCGGGAAGCTACCGGATTCCCGTCCAGCAACATGGATTTCACGTACACCGCGCCGCGCAGGAATGGATAGATGCGCACGGTGTATGTTCCGGGAGCAACCTGGTGGAAAGTGAAGCTTCCGTCCGGCCCCAGCTCCATCTGATGAAATTGACCGTCATCGTCTTTCTGAATGCTGAGGTGCGGTTTGTCCCGTGATGGGCAGGCTGCGACGGGAGTAATGCTCTCCAGTTTTACTTGTCCCGATAGAGAAGCCATGGGATCGGGGACGAGCGTGATCCCGTTCACATCGGCAGCCAGCGTAATTTCCCGCGAAGCCAGCACATGAAATTCAGAGGGCGGTCCTGCCCACATCGCCGGAAATCCCCCATTGGCGAGGACCAGGCGATAGTGCCCCGCGGGCATTCCCGTGAGGTCAAATGACTGTCCCGCACTCAACTGCGCCCGGGCCCCTCCTCCTGGATACGCTCGTGCAGCCCCGCTGCGGCTGACTTCCAGGAGTGAAAGGACAAGATTCTGTCCGGTCAGAGATGGATCGTTTGCGATCTTTCCTCGAATATGGAATGCGTAATAGCCGAGTCGGGGGCCGATGCGAATGTTCTCCTGGCATCCCGTGCCCGTAGCCGCGCCCACCTCCACCGGTTCGGCGTTCGCCAGACTCTCAGCTTCAGGCTGGCTCAGAGTGCTGGAGGAAACAAACCATGTCGACATAGCTGCCTGAATAAAATACTCTCCCGGCCCCAGATCGAGTTTGTAGTTGCCATCGTCGTCGGTCACGGTCCGCATGTCGTCCCCATCGTCGAATGTCAGCCAATTTGTCCCCTTGCGGTGGGCGAAGGAATAGATTTCGACTTTCAGCGGCTTGCCATTCTCATCGGTCACCTTTCCGCAGACAACCTTCTTGGGCGTCAGCGTGACCACGACCCCTTTGCGGTGCTCACCCGCGGCGAGACGGATGGGAGTGCCACTGTCTCCATCGACGGCGCCGTATTGGTAATCGAGAAAGTCCCCGCCTTTCGCCAACAGCAAGTAGGTTCCCGGATCGACATCCTCGAAATGGAAACTGCCGTCCGAATCAAGGGTTGCGGAATATCCGTCGTATCGCCCCATTAGACTCTGGTCGACAGCCTTTAATCTGACCACCACACCGGAGACTGTCTGGTTGGTGACTCTTCCAGAAAGACCGCTCTTCGCAGACGCTTCCGCGGGACCTCCGTCCAACCACGAACAAAGGATGAAACCGCACACGACAAAGCGCAGGATGACGGTGACGATACGGTTAAGCACGGGTCGCCTCTTTCCGATTTTATGCGTCAAGCCAATATTTCGATGTTATGAAGCCGCAGGTTCCCTCTTGGTTGCTCGACAAAGGGTGCCCCATCCTAACGTGGTGCCTTTCGACGTTAGGGTGGGATTCCACCGCCGCCTCCGCCCACCCGTTTGCTCCGTCCCCCACCGGACGTTAAACTGAATACTCCGGGGTGTTCACAATGCTCGTAGTCATGCAGGCGCAGGCCACCGAAGACCAGGTCCGCGCCGTTTGCCAGAAAATCGAATCGCTCGGATACCGCGCTCACTCCATGCCCGGCGCGCAACGCACCGCCATCGGCATCACCGGCAACCAGGGCGAAGTCGAGCCCGGCGCGCTCGAAGAAATGCCCGGCGTACAGGAGGTCATCCGCGTCTCGAAGCCCTACAAGTTGGTCAGCCGCGACACTAAGCCCGACAATACGATCGTCAAATTCCCCGGCTCATCCGTCACCATAGGAGGCCGCGACCTCGCCATCATCGCTGGCCCCTGCGGCATCGAAAGCCGCGATCAGGCGTTCACAACTGCCGAGCGCGTGGCCCGTGCCGGAGCCCAGTTCTTCCGCGGTGGCGCCTACAAACCTCGCACCTCTCCATATTCTTTTCAGGGCCTCGGCGAAGAAGCCCTGAAGATCATGGTCGAAATCCGAGACCGCTTCGGCCTGCTCATCGTCACCGAAGCTGTCGATTACGAATCGCTCGCCCTCGTCGACCAGTACGCCGACGTTATCCAGATCGGCGCCCGCAACATGCAGAATTTCTCTCTGCTCAAGCGCGCCGGACGCGCCCACAAGCCCGTTCTGCTGAAGCGCGGCATTTCGGCGACGCTCGAAGAATTTCTCATGGCCGCCGAGTACATCATGAGCGAAGGCAACTACAACATCATCCTCTGCGAGCGCGGAGTGCGCACCTTCGCCGACCATACCCGCAACACGCTCGATCTCAGCATTGTTCCCGCCGTGCAGCGTCTCAGCCACCTGCCCATCCTCGTGGATCCCAGCCACGGCACCGGCAAGCGCAACAAGGTGACGCCACTCTCCCGCGCCGCCGTAGCCGTAGGAGCCGACGGCTTGATCGTGGAAGTTCACCACGATCCCGACCACGCGCTCTCGGATGGCATGCAGTCGCTGTTCCCCGATCAGTTCGACGCGCTCATGGCGCAAGTCAGGCAGATCGCGGCGGTGTTAGGACGAGGTGTCCCCGCTTCGAATCGGGTTCGTGCCGAAGCGACAAGTTCCGCGGACTGATGCTGGGCTGACCTGCATCTGATACTCTTTTGCCTTCAGCGAGGCTAACCCGCCCTTGAGAAAAGTTCTTCTATTCGCCGTCCTCGTGCCACTCGTCGTGGCCGCCGGCTGGTATTACTTCCACGAGCGCGTTCTCCCCGGCTACGGCCCGCTCTACCGCGAATTCGCCTATGTAACCAATGGCAAGAGCAACACGGTCACCGTCATCGATCTGCGCAGCTTTCGTCCGGCCAGAACTCTGCAAGTGGGCGTTGATCCCACGGGAGTTGCCGCCAATCCCAAGCGCAATGAGGTTTACGTCGTCAATGCCGGCTCTTCGAACGTCAGCGTGATCGATGCGGAGCGGAATAAGGTTGTCGCAACCATAGGAGTTTATGGGCGTCCTTTCTTCATCGATGTTTCTCCTGACGGACACCGCGCCTACGTTGCCAATTCCGGGTCTGACAATGTTTCGGTGCTTGATCTTGACCATCGCAGCGTTGCAGCTACGCTTCGTGTTGGCGGAAGTCCTGGCCTGGCTCGCGTTTCGCCGGACGGATCGACGGTGGTGGTCAGCAATCGCGCCGACAACACCGTCTCGATCATCGACACGGCGCGCCTCGCCGTGCGCTCCGCCATCGCGATCTGTATCCATCCCGAAGACATCGCTATCTTGCCTGATTCCAGCAAGGCTTTCATTTCCTGTTCCGGATCGGGTCAGGTTGCGAGCATTGAACTCAAGAACGAACTCAAGAACGTCAAGAGCGACAAATTGCTGGCGCTCCTCGATGTCGGGCAATCTCCCGTGAGCCTGGCGCTGAAACCGGACGGCGGAGAACTCGCCGCTTTCAACTTCGACGCCGGCAGCATGTCGATGATCGAAACCACGGGCAACGAAGTATCCGGCAGTTATCTCGTCGGAGCCCAGCCCGCGCGCGGCGTCATTTCGCTTGATAACTCGCGCTTATATATCTCGAACTTCGGATCGAATAACATTGCGGTCTATGACATCGACTTAGGCAAGGTCATCGCTTATCTCCCCGTAGGAAGCCATCCCGACGCGCTGGCGCTCTCGCAGAATCAAAACTACCTGCTCGTCCTCGACTCCGGCTCCGGAGACCTCGTCGTCATTCAGAAACGCACGCCGAGGAAGAAATTTGAGCCGTCCGAGTATTCCCTGCTGACCATCATCCCGGTCGGCATGCAACCCAACCAGATCGTGGTGAAGTCGTTCCTGGCCACGAAGCTCGTGGACGGCCGCTAGGCAAGTTAAAGAACAGCGCCGCGATAGCCGCACCCTGTCGTACACCCAATCGCATCCGCAAAATGCCAGTCAGACGTTACACTAATCAGGTCGCCCCCTGCCGCGCGTGGCGGCGTTCACGCCGAGCCTTGGCGAACGACGAACAGCGAACGACAGCAACTGACGAAATGATCAAATCGCCCCGAGGAACCCGCGACCTTCTGCCGCCCGACACAGCGCTCTGGAACTTCGTCGAAGCCGCTGTCCGCGACGTCTTCCGCGCCTACAACTTCCACGAAATCCGCACGCCCATCTTCGAGTCCACCGAACTGTTCGCCCGAGGCGTAGGTGAAGAGACGGATATAGTCGGCAAAGAAATGTTCACCTGGGAGGATCGCTGGCGAACGCTCGACTCTGGAGACAATCTTCCTCCGGGGCCTCAGTTTGAGGATATAAAGCAGCATACGGACGCCATGTATGATGCTTCTCGAAAGCGTGGCCAGTCCCTGACCCTGCGCCCCGAAAACACCGCCGGAGTAGTCCGCGCTTACATCGAGCACAAACTTTGGGACCGCGGCCTCAACAAACTCTTTTACATCGGCCCGCAATTCCGCCGCGAGCGTCCGCAAAAAGGACGCTACCGCCAGTTCTATCAAATCGGAGCCGAAATCATCGGCCCCGCCGCCGCTGGCAGCCAGTCTCCCGCGAGAGACGCGGAGATTCTCGAACTCCTCGCTACGCTGCTTGACCGCGTCGGCATCACCAACTGGACTCTCGAACTGAACTCGGTAGGCTGTCCCGCCGACCGCGCAAAATTCAACGAAGCCCTCCGCCAGGCGCTAGCACCCGTAGTCGATAAAATGTGCGCCGACTGCCAGCGCCGCGCCGTCACCAATCCGCTGCGCGTCTTCGACTGCAAGGTTCCCGAAGACCAGCCGATCATCGAAACTCTTCCCACCATCACCCAGTTTCTGGGCGAAGCCTGCAGCACCCACTATGCCGAAGTAAAAGAAATCCTGAAGGCCGTCCACATTCCCTACATCGAAAACCAGCGCCTGGTGCGGGGTCTGGACTACTACACGCGCACCGCGTTTGAATTCACGCATGGGGCACTGGGGGCGCAGAATGCGATCCTCGGCGGCGGACGATACGACGGCTTATCGGAAGCGCTCGGCGGCCCGCCGGCTCCGGGAATTGGGTTTGCGATTGGCGAAGATCGCCTGGTGCTTTCACTGATGGAGACGGCATCAGCGGAGTCGGTCATGCGCAAGCCCGACGTCTACATTGCTCCGCTCGGCGCGGGAATGAATCGCGAAGCGGCTCGCTTGGCCCGCGAACTAAGGCGGCACGATCTGGCGCCCGATCTCGTTATTGAACTCGGCGACGAATCGTTTCGTCTGAAAAAGTCGTTCGAGGCGGCCGACAAAATGGGGGCGCGCTATATTCTCATCGTCGGCGAAAACGAAGTGGCGGCAAATGCCTTCGCGCTCAAGCATCTGATTTCCGGCGAGCAAGTCACAGTTCCTCGCGCGGAATTGACGCAACGGATTCTACAAACGAAGTAAGATGGTGCTTCAACCGACGAACCTCAGGAGACAAACATGCGAATCATTTCCCTGCTCTGTGCCGCTATTCTCACTTCCAGTCTGGCGTTGGCGCAAACTTCCAAGCCGAACTCCGCTTTCGACGAGCAACTCATCGATCAGCAGAAGCAGTTCCTGCAGGCTATCCAGAGCAAGAACTCAGCCGCGGTCGCCGACGCCATCGCCGACGATTTCATGGGCATGGAAACCAACGGCGACTTATATGACAGAAGTGAAATCGTCGATTCCGCGCACCAGGGACTGCCCAAAGACACGCGCACCTACGATTTCTACGTCGTCAAACTCAACGATGACTCCGCCGTCGTCACCTACAACCTGATCGTTCCCGGAGAACATCCGCGCTATCGCCACATGGCCGACACCTGGGCAAAAGTCGATGGCCGATGGAAACTGAAATTCCGCCAGTTCACGCCCAACCTCTGGACCGTAAACGATCCGAATTAACGGGCCGCGCGAGACCCGACCTCGGAGTGCACGAGCGACGTACGCCGCTATTTGGACCCAAACATGGCCCACCCGCTGTTGCGCAGGATGTAGTATTCGTTGACTGGGCGGTCGTCCTGCATAGCGCGCACATCCCTATCCAGAGAGATCAGCCGGTCGAGCGGAACTTCTTTCTTTAGAATGGCCGCAAACTGCTCTTCCGCGGTTGGGAACGGTCCCCATTCCACCAAGTCAGCGGCCGCACTCGCCGGCATGCGTTTTGCCAGGTCAGCCGCGGAGCGGTCTGGTATGGGCTGGCGGCTGGCGAGAAAGTGGTATCCCCAACCCTCGATTCCAATAAACGCGCGAACGTAGGGGAACGACTCTTGCAAGGCACGTGTAATGGCAACCGTCGTCTCTGGGTCTCCGCCGGGATACCATTGTTCCAGAATGCCGTCCGGCCGCAAGCGTTTCTGGGCGGCGGCATAGAACTCGCGCGAGTACAGCATGCTGGAGCCGGCGGCCTGAATCGGCGGGGGCGGATCAATAACGATCACATCGTACTGTCCAGTGGTGCGCTCCAGAAAGCGCCGGCCGTCGTCAGCTACGACGTGCGAGCGCGGGGACTTCAACAGCTCCGCGCCGTCTGCGTGGTAGTACCAGAAGAGTGCGGGAACGCTGGGGACAAGGTCTATCGCCGTGGAATCGATTCCCCAGGACAGCATGGAACGATGAGTTGTCCCCATTCCGAAACAAATGACCAAAGCGTTCTGCGGAGGATGATCGAGGAAAGCCATGGGCATGGAGGCCATGAATTTGGTGATGGGCGTCAGTCCGGTCATACTCACGCCGTTAACCAGAAGCCGCTTCTGCATTCCCTGGCCGGTGGCAATGACGGTGGCCGTGCTGTCTCGACGTACCTGCGCCTTCGGAGCCTGCAGCACGTAGCTCTGCGTTTTGAAGATCAAACCGAACGATGCCAATAAAATCGCGCTGAAGGCGATGGCACGCGAAGCGGTGAAGCGCTTTGCCGACCCGGGCTGTCGGAATAATGAGAACGATACACCGACCAGCAACCAAGGAAGAGCAAGCGTCGCCACGGCGTAGCGCTCATCAAGGTAGGGCAACAAGACAAACCCCGCAACCAGTGGACCGAGGATGCAGCCGGCGACGTTCACCGCGTATCCGACCCCGGCTCGGTTGGGGTCGCCTTCGGAGAAACGGTCGACCAGCCTCGGAGTCAGAAACCCCAGAAGAGCGCTGAACGCCGCAATACCCAGCGGCACGCGCAGCCATGGCAGAATCCCCAGGCGCAAGTCGGCGGAGAGCAGCGGGATTAAGGCCGCAAGCCACACGAACAGCCAGACCGAAGATCCCTCGATACTTTGCCGGCTAACTTGCCGGCGGCTCCAGAGCCGGTAGACGCTTGATCCGATGAAGGTCGCGGCCAAGTAGACGGCGAGGATGGTTGCGAAGGAATACACGAATGTCCCGACATAGGGCGTGTACTGCCTCGTCCAGACCACCTCCATCCCCATGCTGGTCAGCCCGGTGGCAAATAGCAGCCAGAGCGTGCTGTCGCCAAACATCTGACGCAAGGTGAGGGTGGTTTTGCGAGCGGCATCACGTTCGTCTTCGTCAGTGCGATTGCCCATCGCTTGCGGCTTTAGCGTGCTGGCAAGCGCGAAGGCAGCAACGCAGATCGCAACATTGAGCCACATCCCAAATCGCAGCGTGCCAGTGAAACCGAAGGCTTCGACCAGCAGCAGGGGAATCAGGGCGCCCACCACTGCTCCGAACACATTGGCGACATAAAAAAAACTGAAGGAGCGGCGCGACTCGATGCGCTTGTCGCTGCGAATGGCAAACATGCCTAGGGGTATCGTGGCGCCCATGCAGGCGCACCACGGAATCAGTGTGCAGGCCAGCCAGCAACCGGCGGCAACGTAGTAGCCCGATGACGACAGGGATAGGCTGCCTCCCATGTGCTCCAGCACGAAGCGGCCGGTCCGCAATTCCCACGGCACGACTACGGCCGAACCGCCAATCAATAACTCGGCAATCGCATAAAGTCGCAACGGGCGGGAGGTGAGACGCTGTGCCCACTTGCGTACCAGTCGCCCGGCGAGCCAGGAACCGGTGCCCAAACCTGCCATGAACGTGGAGAGCACAATCGACACCATGGCCGTGGTGACACCAAATTGCGCCATGGCGAGGCGAAGCCAGATCAGTTCGTAGAGAATACTGCAGAATCCGGAAATGAAGAAGAAGACGAAATACCAGCTCCGGTCGCTGTCTGCAGCCGCCGCTTCTGCCGGTCGTTCCACCCATGGCTCATTGGGAAGAACTTCCATCGCTGTCGGCATCGTCTCAGTGCTCACAAGTGGCTCCGTTTGTGCGCGGGAACTCGAATTATGCGGCTCGTTGGGCTTCCAGGTAAATCCGAAAGAATGCTCGCTCAATTCTTGCAGAAAGCCACGGAGGGCAGGTGATGTAAATTGCCGTCATAGTAACGAGAGTCACCCGCGCGGGTTCAGGGGCGAGGCGCGCATGAAGCGAGAGGGTTATGCGCGAAAAATGCCAACATCGCAGCGTCGCTCTGACGCGGTACCCATTTATAATTTATAGTTCGGCTCATCACCGTAGTTCCAGCTCGGCAAATTTCAGCAAGGCAAATTCGGTTACACAAGGCAAAAACGTGCTCGACTTATTAGGCGACCTCAGACGAACTCATATGTGCGGAGCTCTTCGGCTCTCCGATGCGGGCAAAAAAGTTGTGCTCATGGGATGGGTCAACCGGCGGCGCGACCTGGGCCAGATTATCTTTGTCGATCTCCGCGACCGCACCGGCGTGACGCAAGTCGTGTTCAACTACGAACTGAACGCCGCCGTGCACGAGAAAGCGGAAGCGCTGCGCAACGAGTTCGTAATCGCGGCCATCGGAACCGTGAAGCGCCGCGATGCCGACACCATCAATCCCAATATTCCCACCGGCGAAGTCGAGTTGGTGGTGGACGAGCTGCGCATTCTGAACGTGTCGAAGCCGCTGCCGTTCTTGCCTTCGGACACGGTGCTCGCCAACGAAGAAATGCGGTTGAAATATCGCTACATCGATCTGCGCCGCGACGCCATGCAATTCAACATCGAGCTGCGGCACAAAGTGGCGATCGCGATCCGCGACAACCTGGCTTCGCAGGGCTTCTTCGAAATCGAGACGCCGTTCATGACGCGCTCCTCGCCCGAAGGCGCGCGCGATTATCTTGTCCCCAGCCGGGTGCAGCCAGGATCGTTCTACGCCCTGCCGCAATCGCCGCAACTTTTCAAGCAGATATTGATGATCTCGGGTTTCGACAAATATTTCCAGATCGTGCGCTGCTTCCGCGACGAAGACCTGCGCGCCGACCGCCAGCCCGAGTTCACCCAGATCGATATCGAAATATCCTATGCGCAGCCGGAGCGCGTCTGGGAAGTGGTGGAGAGCTTTCTGACCGCGGCGTTCAAAGCGGCCGGGCATGAGATCAAGACGCCTTTCCCGCGCATGGATTTCGACGATGCCATTCGCCAATACGGCATCGACAAGCCCGACCTGCGCTTGCCGGCGTTTACCGAGGTCGGCGATTGTTTTACGCCCGCCGATCTCAATCAGCTTGCGATCGACAAAGCGCTGCCCGTGATTGCCATCCGCATTCCGCACGTCGGCGAGCTTTCGCGCAAAGAGCGCGACGACATCAAGCCGCTCTTCGTCGCCAAGGGCGGAGCGCGCGTGTTCGAAGACTTCAAGCGCATCGAGAATAAGTTCCCGGAGGCCGGTGCGAAAGTTCGAGCGCAAGCTGGCGCCGAGGCCGACGATCTGCTGGTGCTGGTGGTGGGCTCGGCGCAGTCGGGAGCATCCGCAGCCGCGCATCTGGCCAGCAAGCGCAAAGTGACGCCGGCGGAAATGGCGGTCTACGCCTCGGCGGGACTGCTGCGCGTGGCGCTGGCGCAGAAATATTCCGATCGGCACAAGCTTTTCCAGAAAGGCGACTATCGTTTTCTGTGGGTGACGAACTTCCCCATGTTCGAGTACGACGAAGGCGAAAAGCGTTGGATGGCAGCGCATCACCCCTTCACCTCGCCGCACGAAGAAGACATGGACAAACTGGAAACCGATCCGGCCATGGTGCGCGCCCTCGCCTACGACGTGGTGCTGAATGGGACGGAGTTGGGATCGGGCTCGATCCGTATTCACCGCCAGGATCTGCAGAGCAGAATCTTCCACGCCCTCGGCATGACGGATGAAGAAGCGCGCGCGCGTTTCGGCTTCTTCCTGGAAGCACTCGAATACGGCACGCCCCCACACGGCGGAATCGCGCTCGGCCTAGATCGCATCGTGATGATTCTGGCTGGAGCGGATAGTCTGCGAGAAGTAATTCCCTTCCCCAAAACCGCCGCCGCCAAGGACCTAATGATGGAAGCGCCCACGCCCGTGGCGGAGGGGCAGCTAAGAGAGTTGGGGATTGGGGTGGTAGTGAAGAAGTAAGGCGGGTGCCCCACATATTGCGCCTTTTGCGATGTGTGGGTTCAACTCTTCGCCCAGGCGGCCAAACGCGCCACCCTCACCAGAGTCCCGGAGGGACGGCCCCGGCCTAACCCAACACGTGCGCCGGATCGTAAGCAATGCCGTACCTCCCCAACAATTCAACAAACTCTTCTTCATAATTCCGCCTGGCATGATGCGCGGCCTGATTCTCGATGTATGCGACGACGCCGTCCGTCTGCGATGCGCTCACGCTGAAGGCGCCGTAAGACCGAAGACCCCGCGGATTTAGGCGACCTTGTTCCCGAGGAGCTTGCGCTCGGCTCGGTGCATCGCCTCATAGATCTGGTCGAAGCTCTCGATGGCGAACAGGACCTTCTGCAGTTCGTCCACCTTCACGGGCGTGTGCAGAACTTCATCGAGATCGAAGTCGCGGACGCGGCACTTGCCCTCGATCACGTTGTTCCCTTCGCTCTGCGAACTAACGACTCCGCTGCCGTAGAACTTGATCTTGCCGTCCTGCCTGATCAGGCCAAACTCCACCGTGAACCAATAAAGGCGGCCCAGGCGCTCCAGGATGTCGTGATCGTCCACGCGGGCGCAGACCGCCGCGTAGTACTGCACGAAGTCGCCGAAAACTTTGTGGGTGTGCATCGGCACATGACCGAACACGTCGTGGAACATGTCCGGCTCCGGCGTGTAGTCAAGCGCCGTGCGGTCGCGCAGCCAGGTCGTGGTCGGGAAACGGCGCGCGGCCAGCATTTCGAAGAACGCTTCGTGGGGCATGAAACCGGTGACCGCCTGCGTGCGCCATCCGGAGCGCGGCTCCAGGCGGTCGGCAATTTCGCGGAGGCGGGGGCAGCGGTCCTCCATCAGCCCGAGAATGCCATAACCTTCCAGGTATTCGCGGCACGCCCACTGCTCGATCTGCGCCCAGCGCCGCCGAACCAGCTCAGCCCACACCGCATGTTGCTCAGGGGTGTAGGATCCATAGTCCTGCTCCATCAGAAACGGCTTGGCAGCGACCAACGGCGGCTCCGGCATGGCATCCTCTCTGTGGGATTTCCCCGATTCCGAACCAGGCTTCAAGCCGCGAGCGGGGACTCTCAAACTCCGCTTGGGCGTGGATTTTCCGGCGAGTCGTCCCCTATCCACAACGGACACCCACATCTTAGCAGGAGGCGCGAACCTGGGGCACACACTTTGGAAGATTCATCGGAGATACTCTTAGCAGCCTGGCGCAAGCCGCTGCGCGACCAACTGCTCAATGCGATTGAGGACTTCGTCCTCGCTCAAGTTGGTCGAGTCGATCACAATCGCATCCTCCGCGGCCACCAGCGGAGACGCGGCACGGGTGCGGTCGCGCCGGTCGCGTTCACGAAGTTCGGCGGCCATGGCCTGCGCCGGTGCGCCCTTCACTTGTTGCTGGTCGAGCCGTCGCTGCTCGCGAATCACGGGATCGGCGTCGAGAAAAATCTTCAAATCGGCATCGGGAAAAACTTTTGTCCCTATGTCGCGGCCTTCCATCACGACGCCGCCGCCGATGCCCATCTCGCGCTGCCGCGCTACCATCCACTCTCGCACCTTGGGATGCACCGAGATGCGTGACGCCGCCTCGGTTACGTCGCGCTGGCGGATTCTCTCCGAAATATCTTTTCCGTTAAGCAGGACACGATTGCCGCCGACGGAGCGCTCGAGGGTAATGCGCGACTCCTGCGCCATCTTCAGCAGCGCAGCTTCGTCGTCAAACGAAGAGTCCTGCTCGATCGCGCTAAGCGCCAGGGCGCGGTACATCGCTCCGCTCTCCAAATTCACGTAGCCGAGTTTGCGCGCCAGCCGGGAAGCGATCGTGCTCTTGCCGGCTCCGGCCGGACCATCGATGGCGATGATGAGTTTGCGTTGGGATGGATCAGTCATTGGCGACGAAGTGCGATTCTACATGGCTCTTGAATGGAAAACTACAGGTGCAGGGCAGGCTGAGCACGGGAATCTATAGCAGGAATCGCAGCCGACGAAGAGCACTGCCGAGCTTCGCTCGACTTGGACGGGCGAGGGCGCCCGTCCCCACACTACCCTACGTCACCCGTTCTGGGCGGCGATTCTTGGGAACGTACACCTGCTTGGGCGGAGTCACTTGCAGCAGCGACTTGCTGCCTACATGCACAAAGCTCAATTCGCGCGCCGAAAGCAAGGCGTGGATGGCTTCTTTCACGCGGGTTCGCGGGACAAAATTTGCCAGCAACTTCTCGACCTCATCCTCCTCCACCGCAACCACGCAGTCGAGATATTTCGAGACCAACGCGGAGAGCGCTTCCGGCACAGAAATCCCGACGCCCTCGCGCACCACATCGGGCGCCCAGCGCGACAACTCGTCCCACACCGAGCCTTCCTCCACCGTGTAATCAACGCGTGTGATGCGCAGCTTGGCCCACAGTTCGCTCAGCGCGCGATCGAGTCCGGCGTTGGAAACCGACCCGCCCAGCATCACGCCTAATTTAGTCTTTGAAATCGGTCCACGCTGCCGGATGATTTCGAAGGCGTCACAGGCCAGCGGCGAGTAGGGAGATCGCGGTCCCGTTGCAGGCGGCAGCTTTGGATTGCGCTCGCCCACCAACGAATAGAAATACGGGAACACCGAGGGCGCGAGCAGGAAGGCATTATTCTCGTCGATCAGCGGAGCTTCGTAGGCCGCCCGGTCGCGCAGCGCGCGCACCATCAGCTCGGTCGCTGCCTTCGCTCGCGGATCGTTATAAGCGTGCTGGCGCGTCGGCAGCTTGTCATCCGCTCCAACCCAGGCTCCGATGAAAGTCGGCAACAGGATGGCAGGCCGCATCGGATACATCAGACAAAATCCCACCGACTCGAGGAAGGCGCGCGCTTCGTCAAGAGTGTGCACCGGCTGGCCGTCGAGCCGCCACTTTTGCGTGCGCGTTTGCTGAAGTTCCGGGTCGGTCATGACTTCTGATTAGAACACAGCCTTGCGCTGTTCGCTGATCGCTGTTGGCTACCCGCTTCGAGCTCTTGGCGAACCGCGAATCGCGAATAGCGAACAGCGAGCGCCCTAGATCCTCTTGAATGCCTTCTGAATATCCTGCATGGAATAGCGCAGCACCACCGGCCGGCCGTGCGGGCAAGACATTGGATGCTCGGTCTTTGCGAGCTCTGCCAGCAGCCACTCCATTTTATTCTGGTCGAGGGGCATATTGACTTTGATCGCGGCGTGGCACGCGATGGACGCCGCGATACGCGTCCTCACGGCTTCCAGATTGATTGCCTGGTCCTCGCGCGTGAGCTGCTCCAGGATTTCGTTCAGCATGTGTTCGATCTGCGCCGCGTCCACGCCCGCGGGGGCGATCTTTACGGCCACGCTGCGCGCACCGAAGGGCTCCGCCTCAAAACCGTTGCGCGCCAGCTCTTCGGCAATATCGCTGAAGACCGCTTGCTGAGCTGGAGTCAGCTCGATAAGCAGCGGCATGAGCAGGCGCTGGCTCTCCACCTGTTGCGCCGAGCGTTGCCGCAGCACCTTCTCGAACAGCACGCGCTCGTGGGCTACGTGTTGATCGATGATCCAGAGACCGTCTTCGTTGACCGCAAGAATGAAGGAATTTCGAATCTGGCCCAGAGGACGCAGCGTGCGCAGCGACTCCAGGGTCGGAGCGGTTTGCGGCTCCTGAGGAATCGGCGGCGCGCAGCCGTGATCGGGAATCATCTGCGAGGTTGGCCGATCCGCAGCCGCAACCTGCGGCGCGCGTGCCAGCGATACTGCCGCGTTGGCCTCGACCGCAATTCCTCCTTCAAACTCGAGGCGCGCCGTCGCGGGAACTGCCGGCGCCTGCAGCGCGAATCCGGCCGTCGCCGCTGGTTCGTACAGGTCGCGCCACGGAGTTTGCTGCAGACCATCGCCGTTCGCGGCATGGCTGGGCACGGGACTGGTGAGGCCGGGGCTCGCGGTTGGCTGGGCGCCAATTTCGGTCAAGAACCGCGGCACCGGCCTTGCCTTCATTAGCGCCGCCCGCACCGACTCGCGCACGAAGTCGTGAATCACCGTCTGCTGCCGGAAACGCACCTCGGTCTTCGACGGATGCACATTCACATCGACTTCGGCGGTCGGCATCTCGATAAAAAGCAGAACCACCGGATAGACCGTCGGCGGCAGAATGTTGCGATACGCTTCGGTGATCGCATGTTGAATGAGGCGGTCGCGAATCAATCGTCCATTCACGAAAATGTAGATCGAATTGCGATTGAGCTTCTGAATCTCCGGCTTCGAAACAAAACCATGCAGGCGCACTTCGCCGAAATCGACGGCTTGCAATTCCGCCGACGGAGAAGACGACGCTTCGCGGGCGGGGGCGCTCCCGCCACACATCTCCGCGGATCGCCGCCACGGTGGCGGTTGCGGTAGTCCGATACGCTCCAGTGGTTGCACTGCCGCGAGCGGAATCAACTGGTCGAGAGTCTCCCGTCCAAAAACCTGATACACACGTTCGCGATGACCGGCTACGGGCGGCGCCACCAGCAACGCATTCGTTGCCGAGTGCAACTCGAAGTGCTTTTCCGGATGCGCAAGCGCGTAGTGGGTTACTAGCGAAGCGATGTGGGACAGTTCGGTCGACTCCGCTCGCAGGAACTTTTTGCGCGCGGGAGTATTAAAGAAGAGATCGCGAATCGTGATGGAAGTTCCAAGCGGCAGCCCTGCCTCTTCGACGCGGATGATCCTGCCGCCGTTAATTTCGAGGACCGTCCCGGCGGCTTCGTCTTCGGCTCGGGTTTCGAGATGCAGCCGGGCAACCGACGCTATCGAGGGCAGCGCCTCGCCGCGAAATCCGAGGGTCGATATGCTCAGCAGGTCTTCGGTGTCTTTGATTTTCGAGGTGGCGTGGCGCTCGAAGGCCAGCATGGCATCGTCGCGTACCATGCCGCAGCCGTTGTCGGTGATCTGGATCAGCTTCTTTCCGCCCGCCTCAACTTGAATGCGAATGCGCGTGGCGCCGGCGTCCAGGGCGTTCTCCAGCAACTCTTTCACGACCGACGCGGGACGCTCGACCACCTCGCCGGCAGCGATCTGGTTGGCAACTCTCTCGGGAAGAACGTGAATCTTGCCCATGGGATCAGTCCGTGGCCAGTGTGACAGATTCTTAGGCGCAGCGTAAAGGCGGAGCATGGTTCCACGGTGAGGGCGCGTGAGGCTCGCGTGTCGTATAGTTTTCCGGGGGAGTGCTGGCATGAAACATGCAATTTTGGGAGTAGGAGCAATCGGCGGGTTGGTCGGCACCGCGCTGTCATCGCTTGGCGAAGACGTCACTGTCGTGGTTCGACCGGAGAGGTTGCCGAGTTATCCACAAAGCTTGGAGCTGGAGCGTCCGTCGGGCTCTAGCGTTCTCACTGCACCAGCAAAAGCGGTCGCGTCATTGACCGAGCCGGCTGACGTGCTGTGGATCGCAACTAAGACCTATCAACTGCAATCTGCGCTGGAAGCAGTGCAGCTTTCGCCGGGCTGCGTGGTCCCATTGCTCAACGGAGTGGACCACATCGCGGTGCTCAGGGCGCGGTTTGGACGGGAGCGAGTGGTCCCCGCGACGATCGCGGTGGAAGCGGAGAAGATTGCACCGGGACGATTCATCCAGCGCTCTCCGTTCGTTCGGCTCAACCTTGCCGCCAGTGGAGAGCCGCTCTTGAGAGCCGTCGCTGGACGGTTGGGCAATCTCGGATTCACCTGCCACTTCATTCCGAACGAGCAGACTCTGCTATGGGGCAAGCTCTGCGTCCTCGCACCGTTCGCGCTGGTGACGTCCGCATCCGGTATGAACATTGGGGAGATCCTTATGAACGCTGCGTGGAAGGAAAAACTGATCTCCGCGATCGGTGAGGCATGCGTCGTGGCAAACGCAAGCGGCGCAGAGGTGGACGCGCTGAAGCTCCAGGCGAGTTTCGACGGCGTGCCGCCGGGGATGCGCAGCTCCATGCAGAAAGACCTCGTGGCCGGACGGGAACTGGAATTGGATGCCATCGGAGGTCCGATTGTGCGCGGCGGAAAACGCTATGGCATCGATGTGTCGACCACGGTGAAACTTATGGCGGCGGTTCAAAAGAAGACTGCCACGCGATGAAGATCGTCAACATCCTTATTTGCTTGGGCTCTCGCGCAGGAGTTGGTTCTTAATTTTGTCGGGGAGGCGCGAACTGGCGAGCAGTTCGTGCAGTTGCGGCACGGGGATTTCGTGGCTGAATTCCAGGGCGCGGGCTAACGAGAGATGCTCGGTTCGCAGCAGGGCGGCGCGGATTTCTCTGCGGCAGGACCACTTCTCGTGCTGCGCGACCGCATGCACCAGAGCTGCGCTGGCGGCGGGACGAAGCACGGAGCTAATGACGAGAGCTTCGGTGAGACGCTGGTTTTCGAGCGCGGTGCGCATGACTCGGGTTTCACGAGCCACGGTTTGGGCGTCGGCGGCTTTGCCATCGACGCTCTTGCCATCCATGATCTTGCCATCGGTGATTTTGCCATCCATTTTCTCTAAATCCAGCAGGAGCGCAGCGGCTACTCTGCCTGAGGCGCGGCGGGCCAGGGTCAGGCGTTCGCCGATGGTGACCATTTTGAGGCGAGAGATCAGAACATCGTCGGCGGCGACTTTTACATCGGCGGGGACCCAGGGCGACAGCGCAACTTTCATCAGATCGAAGGTGTAGAACTGGCGGGCCAACGGCACGGACACATGGCGCGGTGTGTGCGGATGGCTGACTAGCGCGATCTTTACTTTGCGGCTCTTGAGTGCGCTTGCATTTTTGGCAAGGTGCTCGATAACTTCAGGGTGCAAGTCGGCTTGCTTGAGGAGGGCGAGAGCCAAGTCCTCGGTGAGATTCGGGTTGGCGGCGGTGCGGAGCAGATCGGCGGGCGGGGATGTCGTTACCGATTCCTTTGCGGGCAGCGCGGTTTGGTCTCCGAGAATTTCGTCGTTCGACATTTCGTCTTTGGACATGTCGATGTTCAACCAGCGTGATAGGGCAAGCCCCGTCTCTACAATCGCCTCGCCCTGGCTAGCGCGCCGTCGACGGGATCGGCCAAGTCTTGGCGCACATCGATGCCGGGGAGATCCTTCTGCAGCAAATTGTAGAAAACCTGGCGCACAAGCGGCGACTGCCGAAAGACGCTGCCCGTTGTGGCTACGGGGAGCGTATCCGCGGATGCTTGCGGCGCAAGACGCCGGACGACCGTAGAAGTAAGTTCAGCCAACTTGGTACCGGCGTCGGCGAGCAGGTCGCGGGCGATGCCGTCGGCCTCGTCGGCGGCGCGAAGGACGATGGGAAACAGGCGCGGGAAATCGGGTGGTGGAGTCGAGTTGGCTTGCTGCACGAGTTCGTCGATGGTATTGAGTTTCCAAGCTCGGAGAACCATGGCGGTGAGCGCGGTTTCCATCCCCTGGTCAAGCGAGTTCAGGATGGCGGATACGGCGCGACGGCCGATCCAGTAGCCGGAACCTTCGTCGGAGACGGCGAAGCCCCAGCCCCCGGCGCGCTCAGTGTGACCCGCGGCGTCGCGGCCGTAGACGATAGAACCGGTACCGGCAATCGCGACTACTCCTGGGCCGGCGCCGAAAGCGGCTTCCAAGGCGATCACAGTGTCGCCGACGACTTCGATTTTTGCGCGCGCACTTTCGGAAATTAACTCGGCGAGTATACTGCGAATCTTCGCGGCGATCTCAGGCCGGGCAGCGCCGGTGACGCCGATACAGACGGCACTGACCCGATCGGGAGTCATCTTGGCGGCGGCGCAGACCTGGCGGATGGCAGTATGCAGCGCTTCCCTCGCCTTTTGCTCGCCGAGGCGAATCACGCTGCAGCCGCCGGTCATGGCTTTCGCGAGCACAGTCGTTTCGTCGGCGAGAACGCAGCGGGTCTTGGTGCCGCCACCGTCGATTCCGAGATAGTAGGCCATCACGCTAGTTCTAACACAGGTTCAGCGCAATCTTCGGCGCCGGATTCGGGACGCGAGCATGCTTGTACAATGCTCCGAAACGGTTGTCAGGCGCTGGAGACGCGAGTAACGGCGGCTCCGCATAAAGGAATGGCTTGGGACTGAATCGGATCGACCTGCTGATTATCGCGCTCTACCTGGCGGGAATCACGCTGTTCGGGCTGCGGTTTCGGAAGCGGCAGCGAACGATGCGCGACTACTTCCTCGCCGACCGCGACATTCCCTGGTGGGCAATTGCGTTGTCGATTGTGGCGGCCGAGACCAGCACGCTGACCATCATCAGTATTCCCGGCCTCGCCTACGATTCGAATTTCACTTTTCTACAAGTTGTGATGGGGTACGTGATTGGGCGCGTCATTATTAGTCTTGTCCTGCTGCCGCAGTATTTTCGCGGCGAACTGTATACGGCTTATCAGCTGATTGAGCGGCGCTTTGGTCCGGAGCTGCGCACGGTGACGGCGGGCCTGTTTCTGCTGACGCGGGCGGCGGCGGAGGGAGTGCGCGTGTATGCCGTGTCGATTGTGGTCTCGATTGCGTTGGGCACGGGGCAGGTTGCTTCGATCGCGATCATCACGCTGCTGACTTTGATCTATACGTTTGAGGGTGGGCTGGCGGCGGTGATCTGGACCGATGTGGTGCAGACCTTTATTTATGTCGGCGGAACGCTGCTGGGCATGATTACGATTCTGCATCTCGTGCCGGGCGGATGGACGTCGGTCGAGGCGATTGCGGGCGGGTTGCACAAGTTTCAGGTGTTCGATCTTTCTCTTTTCAATTCGGCAGTCTCGTCGCACTGGCCGCATTTGGATCTTGTGAAACCGTACACCCTGTGGGCGGGGATTATTGGCGGCGCAATCTTCACGATGGCCAGCCACGGTACCGACCAGCTCATCGTGCAGAGATTGCTGGCGGCGCGGAATCAGCGGCAGTCAACGCTGGCGCTGGTGTCGAGTGGATTGGCTGTTTTTTTTCAGTTTGGATTGTTTCTTTTGGTGGGCGTGATGCTGTTCGCCTACTACCAGGTTCCGTCGGCGGCGTTTGGGCGGGCGGATAGGATTTATCCGACGTTCATTGTGAGCCGGATGCCGCACGGAATTGCGGGGCTGCTGATCGCGGCGATTCTGGCTGCCGCGATGTCGAACTTGAGTGCAGCGCTGAACTCGCTGGCATCGAGCTCGATTATGGATTTCTATCTTCGGTTTCGCCCCGTTTCTCGTCCGGCGTTGAGCGAAGTGGGACGGCTTTGGCTGGCGCGGCTGGCGACAGTCGGGTGGGGGCTCGTGCTGTTCGGGCTAGCGGTTTTGGCGCTGCATCGGGCGGGGCGCGTGGTGGAAGTGGGGCTGCAAATCGCGTCGGTTGCTTATGGGGCGTTGCTTGGAGTGTTTCTGCTGGGCGTGCTGACCAAGCGCGCGACCCAGCGTGGGGCGATCGTCGGCATGATTTGCGGACTGGCGACCGAACTTTACTTGTGGCTCGGTTCCCGTGTGGCTTGGACCTGGTGGGTGCTCATTGGGATGTCCGTGACCTTTGGAATTGGCTACGCGGTGAGCTTGGCCTTTTCACCCGCGGCAGAACCTTGAACCACAGGAGGGCACAGAGGAACACGGGGGAAGCCAGCACGATGCCCAGGCTTACTCTGCGTTCTCCGCAAATATCGCCGGTTAGAATGTTTTTTTCGAACGATCGCTCGAGATTATGGATATGCAGGCACCGAACAATCATTCCCGCCCGGAACTGGCACGCGACCTTCAGTTGTCGCATGCCGGGGCAGTGGTGGTGGGGACGATCATCGGAAGCGGGATTTTTCTGGTTCCATCCGAGATGATGCAGGCGGTGGGGTCGGCTCGACTTGTGTATCTCGCCTGGATGGTTGGAGGCCTGCTCTCTTTTTTCGGTGCGCTTACCTATGCCGAACTGGGCGCTATGAAGCCGCAGGCCGGTGGCGAGTATGTGTACGTTCGCGACGCCTACGGGCCGCTGGCGGGATTTCTATATTCTTGGACTTGGTTTCTGATCGCTAAACCCGCTTCGATTGCGACCGTCACTATCGGGCTGGTGCGGATCCTAGAGACATTTCCGATCTTCTCTTTCTTCTCGCGTGCCTGCTTCTCGCATCCATTCACGATTACCTACGGGCAACTGGTGGCGATTGCCGCCACCCTCCTGATTTCGTGGCTTAACTATATTGGCGTGCGCCGGGCGGGAGAATTTCAGTTTCTGTTCACGCTGCTGAAGGTGGCGATCATCCTCGGAATCGTCTTGGTGGGCTTTTCCTATCGCGGAGGAACCTGGGCGAATTTCGCGACCGAGTTTACTGGGGCAAAAGGCGGCGTGGCTGGATTTTTCGCAGCGCTGGTGGCTGCGCTGTGGGCTTACGACGGCTGGAACGATCTGACCATGGTGGCTGGGGAGATACGGAATCCGCAGCGCAATATTCCGCTCGCGCTGATCTGGGGTGTGGCGACGGTGGGTGCACTCTATATTCTGGTGAACGCAGCGGTGCAATACGTGCTGCCGGCGGCAGCGATCGCGGGCTCGGAACGTCCCGCGTCGGACGCGGTGGCGCTGGTGCTTGGGCATGCGGGCGCCAGCCTGGTGTCGGCGGGCATGGCGCTTTCGATGCTGGTGACTTTGAATGGCACCATCATGAGCGGAGCCCGCGTGCCGTTCGCGGCGGCGCGTGATGGATATTTTTTCCAGGCGATTGCCGAAGTTCATCCGCGATTCCACACGCCGTCGGTGGCGATCGTGGCGCAGTGCGGGCTGGCGGTCGGTCTGCTGCTGCTGGGCGGCAGTTTCCGGCAATTCTTTTCTCTGGCGATTTTCGCGGAGTGGATGTTCTACATGATCGCAGGCAGCACGCTGTTCGTTTTCCGCCGCCGTGAGCCGCGCGCCGAGCGGCCTTATCGTGTGTGGGGATATCCGGTGGTTCCAGCGTTGTTTGTGCTGGTTTCCGCGGCCCTTCTTTACTACACGTTCACCGATAATCTGAGGAGCTCAGCTGGCGGATGCCTGGCAATTCTGGCGGGTGTTCCGGTGTTCTACTTTTTTGCGCGGCGCCGGTCGGTGACACCAAAGTAATCGTCCTTTGGTCTGAATACATTACGGGTGGTTACCAAAGGACAGGCGCAAGCGACACGTTTACCCCCCGCCCATTCTCCCCTAAGGTGAAGACTCCAACCCCGAGCGCTCTCCCCAGCTTCGGGCCCCCATTTTTGGAGTCATGAATGCCTACGTACGATGGCGGTTTTCAACTCGGCCTGCTACCGGAAAAGAAGTGGAACTGGCGGACTTTCGCAACCAGCTACGGATTGCTTACGGCCCTGATTCTACTTATGGGGATCGTCGGGATCATGGCGCAAGATACTCTGCTCCCCAGTGTCAATTATCACGTTACCGAGTTGATACCGCGTCCGTCGCTGAGGCCGGAGCCGCTGCCCAAGCCGAAGCCGCTGCCGGTCCATGCGAAGTTGCTGCCCCCACCGCCCGTGGTCGAGTCGCCGAAGCTGATCGTGCCGCGCGAGATCCGCGCGCCCAAGCCGCAGCCGCAGGAAATTGAGCCGCCCAAGGTAGCGATGAACAACTTCGCGCCGGCGGTGCTGAAGCAGACGAGTGGAGCGCGTCCGGTGCTGATTCATACCGGGGACTTCGCGGGAAGCTCGGTGGCGCCGACGGTAAATGCTCCGATTGAGAAGGTACAGACGGGCGGGTTCGGCGATCCCAATGGCCTGAAGCCAAGTGCCAACGGCAAGCCCAATGGCAAGCTGATCGCATCCGCGGCCGGTTCGTTTGACATGCCCGTGGGACCGGGACAAGGCAACGGCTCGGGTGGCGCGAAAGGGATTAAGGGAACGGTGGCGAGCGCCGACTTTGGCACCGGCGTGGCCACTGCGGGCCAAGGAGACGGGCGCAGGAGCGGGCGCGGCAGTGCGGGAGTGCAGACCTCAGGCTTTGGCTCGCAGGAGGTCGCGCAGAACACGCCGCACATTCAGCGCGTGGATAGCGGTCCACCGCCGACGTCGGTCGAGATCACGTACAAGCCGAACCCGGTTTATACGGATGAAGCTAGAAATCTGAAACTGGAGGGCGAAGTCCTGCTCGAAGTGGAGTTCGCGGCCAACGGCCAGTTACATGTTACTCGCGTGGTGAAGGGTCTGGGCCATGGACTCGATGAGGCCGCCGTGGCGGCCGCTAACAAGATGCGGTTCAAGCCGGCTACGCGAAGCGGGCAGGCAATCGATTCGGCGGCAATTGTGCACGTGGTATTTCAACTGGCATATTGAAACTTTGGAGATAAAGAGTTATGCGGAAAGTTATGAGCAACATCAGCAATATGAAATGGATGATTTTGGCTCTGCTAGCGATGACCATGACGGCAGCAGCCCAGCAATCGGTGTCCGTGCCTCAGAACCCACAGCCGACTCCAGCGACGCAACCGGGACAGGCAGTGGCGCAGCCGGGCCAGGCGCAGACTAACCTCGCGCCGCCGACCACCATGGATCAAGTTGTCGACCGCGTGATCCTGCGCGAGAAGGACCTGATCAAGTTCTTGTCGCCGCGCACTCCAATCGTGGAAACCTATTTGCAGAATCTGACCCAGGATCCGCAACTGGGGCCGATTCCGCAGGACGATCATTACTTTCTAGGACGCATGGACCTGAGCGAATCGATCGACCGGAGCGACTACCTACAGGACAAAGGCAAAGACGAAGGCATGGAGAAGCATCTTCTGGGCGAGTTTACGAAGAAGTTCAAATTCCAGTACCAGCCGCTGGGCTTTTCGTGGATGATCTTCGTCGACCGCAACGACTTCGACCGGCAGCACTACGATTTCCACTACGCCCGACGCGAGTTCCTGGGCGACGTGCGCTGCCTGGTATTTGACCTCACGCCAAAGAAAGACGCTGGCCGCGGGCGCTTCCTCGGCCGTATCTGGGTTGAGGATCAGGACTTCAATATTGTGCGGCTGAACGGCACTTACGCGCACCCTTCTCGGAACACTTATTACTTCCACATGGACAGTTGGCGGTTGAACTTGATTCCTGGTTATTGGGTGCCAGCTTATATCTACAGCGAGGAAGGCGACTTCACGGCGGGAGCTAAGAACAAGATCGCGTTCAAGGCGCAGACTCGCATGTGGGGATATAACTTGAAGACAGGAACGGCAAACGACGAACTTACCAGCATTCGCGTGGACAGCGTGAAAGACGACACGCCGGCTGCACAGGATGCTACTCCGCTGGCCGCCGAGCGTGAATGGCAACAGCAGGCGGAAGACAACGTGGTCGAACGGCTGGAACGCGCCGGACTGCTGGCGCCAGAAGGCGACGTCGACAAGATTCTGCAAACTGTGGTGAACAACCTCGAGATCACGAATAACATCGAACTGCCCCGGCCAGTCCGGACGCGGGTGCTCACGACTTCTCCGCTGGAAACGTTCAGCGTCGGCAACACGATTGTGGTGAGCCGCGGGCTGATCGACGTGCTTCCCGACGAGGGCAGCCTGGCCATGGTGCTTGCGCACGAACTGGCACACATCGTTCTGGGACACAACCTGGGCAGCCAGTACGCGTTCAATGACCGCATGCTGTTCTCCGATGAGGGAACTTACCAGAACCTGGGGTTCAAACACATTCCCGAAGAGGAAGCGGCCGCCGACAAGAAGGCCATCGAGATGCTGAAGGCCTCTCCATACGCGCAGAAACTGGAGACGGCTGGGCTTTTCATCAAGGCCCTCCAGCAGCGCGCTCCACAGCTCAGCGCTCTGCTGCAAGCCCACCTCGGCAACAACATCACGGAGAACGGGACGGTGACGCGCATGGCGGCACTGGCCTCCTCGGCTCCGGCTCTGGATTGGAACAAGCTGGACCAAATCGCCGCGTTGCCTCTGGGTGGACGCGTCAAGCTGAATCCGTGGGACGACAAAGTGGAGATCGTAAAGGCGCAGCCGGTCGCGATCACTTCGGCGCGAGACAAGATGCCGTTCGAGGTGACGCCGTTCTTTCCGCGGCTTTCGCGGTACAGCGCGGCTCCGGCTACCACTACGGCAGCGCCAACCACGACGGCAAACGCCGTCGACGCCAGCCCCACGCCGACCAACTGAACCGGCTACCAAGTTGATAGAAGCGCAGGCCGGGACCGGAAGAAATTCCGGGCTCCCGGCCTGTGTCTATTCGGGGCAACGCGCAGGCTGGGTCTCTGAGCGCGCGAATTTGCACTTCAAGCGTTGTGGTCTCCCAGGTCTCAAAATCGAGACCTGGGGCACCCTCTCTGGATACAAAAACACGCGGTCAGCGACCTAGAAGTGTTTTCTCAGGTCGCTGAAGCGACCTACCACCAGCAGTCGCTGCGATGCTGGGGCGGGCGCGACTTCCTCGTGCTCGAGAATCCATGTGTTGTCGTGGGGGATGAAGACGGCGTGCAGACCTGCGGCCAGGGCGGGGTTGATGTCGGACTTGGGGCTGTTGCCAACCATCCAAGTAGTGTCCGCTGGGAGGGCGTACTTGGCGAGGGCGGAGCGGTAAGTAGATTCGTCCTTCTCGGCGACGATCTCGATGGCCGAAAAATATTCTTTCAATCCTGAGCGCTCGACTTTTCCGGACTGCTCGGCGGGGTTTCCTTTGGTCATCATGATCATGTGGTGGCGCTCGCCAAGATACTGCAGAGTCTCAGGCACATCAGGGAGAACTTCGATGGGATGATCGGCGATCTGATGGGCAAAGCTGCGAATGCGTTCGTGCAACTCGGGCGTGACCGGGTCGACGGAGAGCTTCTCGAAAGTCTCAACCAGCGAATGCGCGAAGCTGTGCAGGCCGTAGCCGTGCTTGACGATGAACTCTCGTTCCACGTCGTTCAGCACTAACCGGACCATCTCGGGTGAGTATTCGCGATGGTTCAGGAACGAAATGAACTTCGCAATCGCCCGTTCGAAATAGATGTTGTTTTCCCAGAGCGTGTCATCGGCATCGATGAGCAGAGCCTGAGCGCCATTTTCCCCACGCATATATTTATGATAACGGCTCCGGACCGGATTGGCGGATTTGATAGACTAGTGTTCATATGCAGAATGGTCGTATTAAAACCTTTTTAGCGCACTTCTTAATGCACTGCGGGCCAGTTTTATTTTGTGTTGTCCTGGTGTCAACTCTCGGCGCAGCAGAACAGAAGAAAACTCGGGCGATGACGGGTTCGGCGGCGGGCGGCGCCTCGGCGAACTTGAAGGTCGCGCCTGACTTGGAGCAACGCGTGGCCAGGTTCCGGCGCGTCCAAATGCCCTTCCGGACGGCGGGTCTCAGCGCTCGGGAGCTGCAGTTGGTTCGCAAGCTGGTGGAAGCCTGTGGCTATCTGGAAAGCATTTACTGGCGGCAGAGCGATCCCGAGGGCCTGACGCTGTACCAGTCGCTGGCCTCCAGCCGGAACCGGCGCGATTTGGAACTGCGGAGCTATTTGTGGATTAACGCTTCGCGCTTCGATCTGATCGACGACAATAAGCCGTTTGTCGGGACCGAGGTTATGCCGCCGGGACAAGGGTTCTATCCTGCGACCCTGACGCGCGATCAGGTGGAGCAGTACGTCAGGCAGCATCCCGAGCAGAAGGCGGCAATCTACGATCAGTTCACGATCGTGCGCTGGCACCTGGGAAAACTGGAGGCCGTTCCCTACCGGATTTTTTTCCGCGCTTATCTGGAGCCGGCGGCAAAAGCTCTGCGGGCGGCGGCCGAACTCAGTGACGATGCTGCCTTCGCGAAGTTCCTTCGCTTGCGGGCCGATGCGCTGCTCAGCGACGATTACTTCCCGAGCGATCTGGCATGGCTGGAGTTGAAGAATCCAAAATTCGACATCATCTTTGCTCCCTATGAAACTTACATGGACGGATTGCTGGGCGTGAAAAGTTCGTACGGCGCGGCGGTGATGGTGCGCAATGAGCGCGAGAGCAAGAAGCTGGAGCTGTTCCAAAACTATGTGCCGCAGATTCAGGACGCGCTGCCGCTGGCCGCGGAAGATCGGCCATCGAAACGTGGTCTGGAATCGCCGATGGAAGTGATGGACGCTCCATTTCGAGCGGGAGATATGACGCACGGGTACCAGGCGGTGGCCGACAATCTGCCGAACGATCCTCGAGTGCATGAGCAGAAGGGGAGCAAGAAACTTTTCTTCAAGAATTTCATGGACGCGCGGGTGAACTACATCATCTTGCCGCTCGCACAGAAACTGATGGAGCCGGAACAAGCTGCTCAAGTTTCGAGCGAGGGGTATCTGCTGGGCACGATCATGCACGAGATCTGTCACGGACTGGGTCCGGCGTTTGCGCGTAAGTCTTCCGATCAATCGGCGTCAGATAAACCGGCAGGTAAAGTCGATATCCGGGAGGCCATCGGCCCGGGCTATAGCGGCCTGGAAGAAGCGAAGGCCGATGCGGCGGGCCTGTTCGCGTTGAAGTGGCTGGCGGATCACGACGCGCTTCCGAAGGAAAAGCTGGAGGAATCTTACGCGTCGTATGTGGGCGACCTGTTTCGCGCCGTACGCTTTGGAACGGCGGAGGCGCACGGTCAAGCGGAAATGGCGGAATTCAATTATCTCTCCGAGCGCGGCGCGATTCGGCGCAACGCCGGCGGCAGGTACGCAATCGACTACGAAAAGATGCCGGGCGCGGTGGCGGATGTGACGAAGGAGTTGCTGGAGATCGAGGCTACGGGCGACCGGGCGCGGGCGGAAAACTGGCTCAAGAAGTACGGCACGATGCCAGAGGAATTGAGGGCGTCGCTGAAAGCGGCTGCGGATGTTCCGGTGGATGTTGATCCGGTGTTCTCGTTTGCGGAGAAGGTGCAGTAGGAGAGCTGCGAGCTACGAGCCTCGGGCTTCGAGCTATCTAACGATCATCCGGCTGCACGGCCTCTCTCCAATCACGAACCAATTTTTCCGTAGCTATTCTGGCGGGCGAACAGCAAAACAAAACGCGCATCTTTGCCGGTAAATGGGATGTAGATGTAAAACTGGTCGTTACGGATCGTGTATTTCTGCAGGACGTCGACTTTCTCGCCCGAGAAGAATCGAGTCAGGTAGTCACATTCCAGATTCTTCGTGCACTTGAAATAAGACGGAGCATAGACATGGTTTTGCTGGTCCCAGCCGAAATCTTCAACTTGGTAAAAGGCAAGCTTGTCTGCGAACCTGCCGGAATAGATCACGGTCAGTTCGGGCAAGTCGCTGCGTTGACTCTGGAGAAATTTTCGAATTTCAATAATCCGCTTGTAATCTTCAGATTTACCTGAAGCCAACAATCGGCTGGTCTCCTCCAGAAGGCTGCTGTTAGCCTTGAGCACGTCGTCGGCTTGTGCTCGAACAACTCCCAAGTACCTTTCTTTAGACAAGTAAGTACCAACGAAAATGAGACATACCAACGCCGCAGCAACTACGAAAAATGCCACAGTCCATTTTCTCAATACGCCGCGATGAGAATCGATTTTGAGCTCGCTGATCTTGGCATCAGCAATCAGGCTAATGTTGGTGGCCACATTCAGTAGAACCAGAATTGCCGCGACCCCTATAAGTCCGGCAAAAAGAGCACCCAGAAATGATGTAGTGGTTTCCCTGAAAGGGTCGATTTGCAGGCCCACGCACAACACCAGTACTAAAACACCCAGCAGGAAAAGCGATGTCACCAGAGTGAGTAGAGATAGCGTTGTCTTGGCGATCTGGGCCTTGGTCCCCAGTTGCATATGCGGAGTTCCTCCTTTGAGGAATCACCCGCAATTGTAACGCGGAAGATGGGGTTGCCTGCTCGAAGCTCGCGGCTCGTAGCTCGCAGCCTTCTTACACCCACTCCACTTTCGGCGTCTGCGGAATGATGCCTGCTTTGTGTCCCATGTCGAGCAGGCGCTTCACGGCTTCGCGGCCGTCATCGCCGTAGTCTAGAGTGCGCTCGTTGACGTACATGCCGACGAATTTATCGGCGAGTTGAGAATCGAGATCGCGGGCGAATTGCATGGCGTAGCTGAGCGCTTCTTCGCGATGGTCGATGGCGTACTGGATGCTCTCACGCAAAGCCTGGGTGACGCTGGCTATCGTTTCCGGGCCGAGCGAGCGGCGAATGGCATTTCCGCCGAGCGGCAGCGGCAGGCCGGTAACTTTCTGCCACCACCGGCCGAGATCGACGACGCGGTGCAGTCCGGACTGGTCATAGGTGAGCTGGCCTTCGTGGATGATGAGGCCGGCTTCGTATTTCCCTTCGAGAATCTGCGGGATGATCTGATCGAAGGGGACGACTTCCACCTCGATGCCGGGCGCAAACAGTTCGAGTGCCAGGTACGCGGTGGTCAGCTTGCCGGGCACCGCAATTTTCTTGCCCTTGATATCGTCCGGCGTAAAGGGACGGGTGGAGACGAGCATGGGACCATAGCCGTCACCTACGCTGCCGCCGCACGACATCAGCGCATATTTTTCCTGAATGTAGGGATAGGCGTGGAAGGAAATCGCAGTCACGTCATACACGCCGTCGCCTTCTTGCGCCTGACGGTTCAGGGTCTCGATGTCGCAAAGGGTATGTTTGAACTTCAGTCCGGGAACGCGAACTTTGCTCGTCGCCAAGCCGTAGAACATGAACGCATCGTCGGAGTCCGGGCTGTGGGCCACGGAGATCTCACGCACTGAAGAGGGTACTGTACTCATAAGATCTAATAGTCCTGTTGTACACCTTGGTGCCAAAGCTCCCAGTCGTCACAACCGAGGGGCGATGCTCCACCCAAAAAGTCTCGTTCACTTCAAGCCTTGTCCGCTCACACTGTCAGTTCAAAGCTGCTCAGAACTCCGTTGGTGCCAGCGAGCGGCGACGGCGGCGGCCATCAGTATCTTGATGACTTCCGCAAAGACGAACCAGTAGAGACCAAACCTGATGGCCAGGGAAACGGAGTGCGTGAGGACGGCTAACCAACTGAGTCCACCGGCGAAGAGCACCACTTCCGCAACCATAGCGGAAAACGCGGCCCAAACGAAGCGGCGTGAGCTGTGTTCATAGATATAGCCAGCGATGAAGGCCACGAGCGGATAGGCGATCAGGAATCCACCGGTGGGGCCTAGCAGATAGGCGATGCCGGCGCCCATGCTGAATACGGGCAGTCCGAATGCGCCTTCGGCAAGATAGAGCGTGAGCGCGGCGAAACCGCGACGTGAGCCGAGTAGCAAGCCCACGGCCAGAACTCCGAAGTTTTGCAGCGTCAACGGAACTGGCGTAAAGGGCAAGGGCACGGTCACACGCGCACACAGGGCAACGAAAAGGCTGGCGGTGATGACGATGGCCGCCTGTTTCGCCCATTCCCTTCTCCAGTCCATTCCCCGCTCGATTTCCCCGCCTATGGACTGGGTCTTTTGGCCAAGAACTCCGGTAGCTATCCTTGACATGACGTTCCTTTCTTTTCCTTTTCGTGGATCAAGTCTGCTTCGTGGATCAAATCTGCGAATCAAGCTCTTGGTGGCGAATCAGGCCTTAGGCGGCGAATGATCAAGGCCGTCGAGCTCCGCTTTGTGGGCCGCCAAGCTCTTCATTTGCCGCCGGACCCGCATAAAGATAGTAAGCGCAACCGACACCACGACCGCCGTACTCACTCCTAGTATGAGAAACCACCAGAGCATCCGCACAACCTACCTAGGATAGCAGATGGCCACGACGAAGATGTGCATAGGACAGCGAGGAAGCACGCTCGCTGCGATCAGCTTTTCTTCGCCGGCTTGGCCAGCGCTTTGCGGCGACTCTCCACATTCTTCGAGACGCGTTCCAGACGCTTGCGGGCGAGCTTCGACCCCGTGGCAACCTTCTCAATATTCGCGTACGCCTCGGGATTGTTCATCTTTTCCCGGATTTCCTTGAGGAAGGGATGCACCTTGGCGAAGATGAAAAACAGTTCGCCGCTGCTGGCGAGGAACAGCTCTTCGGAGAGGGCGCCGTGCACTACCAGCGATGCGGCCATCTCCCAATAGCTGCCTACTTGGCGAAGCCAGGCGTTTTCCTGGCTGTCCAACGAATTGACAACCTTCAGGACGTCGTCGGCGCTCTGCGGCCAGAATGCCGCCCCAAACCAGTTTCTTGCCTTGCGCATCTCCGCCTCGCGGCGGAGGTCGTAGAGTTGCAGAATCAGTTGTGCATCGTGCGGGGTTGCTTTTTTTGCCATATTTTCGCCTCGTTGATTTGTTCCCTTCTGCTTTGAAAATAAAACGTCGCTGAACTTTCCTGTTAAGGGCCGGATCTTCGTCAGGCTTTTGAAACCTCTGCGGTTGCGCCTTCAACGGCGCGCTCGTAATCGCATTCTTTATTCGGACACGCAATCACCGTCCCGTCTTTGCGAATTCGTTCCACCAGAAATTCATGCCCGCAATCCGGACACTTCTCGGGGACGGGCTTTGCCGCGGAGGTGAACTTGCACTTCGGATAATTTCCGCAGCCGTAAAAAGTGTTGCCCTTGCGCGCGCGTTTCTCGACCAGCTCGCCTTCCTTGCATAACGGGCACTTCACGCCGATGAAATTCTGCTTCACAAACTTGCACTCGGGATATCCGCTGCACGACGTGAACTCGCCATAACGGCCGTGCCGCAGGATCAGGTTGCGTTTGCACAATGGGCAAGTCTCATCGAGCGGGATATCGGGCACTTTCTTGCCCTGGTCGAGCCGCCGCGTGGTCTTGCAATCGGGATAGCCGGTGCAGGCCATGAACTGGCCGAAGCGCCCGCGCTTCAGAACCATGACGCGGCCGCAATTTTCGCAGTATTCCTCTTGCGCCGTCTCCTGCAAATCGGCTGAGTCGAGGTCCGGCAAGTTGATGGGATTCTCCTTGGTGAACTTGCAGGTGTCGGGATTTTCCTTGTCGTAGGTGCTGCAGGCGTAGAACGAACCGTGCTTGCCCCACTTGATAACCAGCGGCGCGCCGCAGAGTTCACACTTTTCATCCGTCGGCTTCTCCATGCGCTTGATGTTTTCCATGTGCTTCTCGGCGTATCGGAGATCCTTGGAAAACTTGTGATAAAACTCGGTGAGCGCTTCGTTCCCTGTCTGCTTGCCTTCTTCAATCTCGTCGAGTTCTTCTTCCAGGCGCGCGGTGTATTGGAAGTCGAAAATATCCTTGAAGTTCTCGACCAGCAGATCGGTGACGACCAGGCCAATTTCGGTGGGGACGAACTTGCCTCCGACTTTCTGCGCGTACATCCTCTCCTGGATGGTGCTGAGAATGGTGGCGTAGGTGGAAGGCCGGCCGATGCCGCGCTCTTCTAGCTCCTTCACCAGCGACGCTTCGTTGAAGCGCGGAGGCGGCTCAGTAAAATGCTGCTCCGGAAGCAGAGACTTCAGCGTCAGCTTCTGCCCGGCTTCGAGCGGCGGGAGCTTGTGCTTCAGTTCCTCGTCTTCCTCGTCCTTGCTGTCTTTGGACTCTTCATAGACCTTGAGGAAGCCGTCGAACTTCGGGACTGAGCCAGTGACGCGGAACTGGTAGACATCGCTTCCGGACTTGGCATCAATTTCGACGGTCGTCTGGTCGAATACGGCGGGGTTCATCTGCGAGGCGACGAAACGCTGCCAGATCAGTTTGTAAACTTTGAATTCGTCTTCATGCAAATATTTCTTGACCTGGTCGGGGTGGCGCGCCGCCGAAGTCGGGCGAATGGCTTCGTGCGCGGCTTGCGCTTCTTTCTTCTCCTTATATGTATTCGGCGAATCGGGCAAATAATTGACGCCATATTCCCTGCCGATATACTCGCGAACCTCCGTGATCGCCTCGGCCGACACGCGGGTCGAATCGGTTCGCATGTAGGTGATCAGGCCGACGAGCCCCTCATCGCCGAGTTCGACGCCTTCGTAGAGGCGCTGCGCGATCATCATGGTGCGCTTCACGCTGAAGCGCAGCTTGCGCGAGGAATCCTGCTGCAACTTGCTGGTGGTAAACGGCGGAGTGGCATTGCGCCGGCGCTCCTTCTTCTCCGCTGAACGAACAACCCAGGCGGCCTTTTCGAGCACCTGGCGGATCTTCTCCGCTTCCTCGCCATTGGTGATTTCGATTTTCTCTTCGCCCTTGCCGAGAAAGCGGGCGGCAAACGCAGGCGGCTTAGCGGCAACGAGATTGGCATCGATCGTCCAGTATTCTTTTTTCTCGAAGGCTTTGATTTCGCGTTCGCGATCGACGATCAGGCGGAGCGCGACGGTTTGCACCCGTCCGGCGGAAAGGCCGCGGCGGACTTTGTCCCATAGAAGAGGAGAGACCTGGTAGCCCACGAGGCGATCGAGCACGCGGCGGGTCTGCTGCGCGTCGACCAGATTACGGTCGATGTCGCGGGGATGCTCGAAGGCGGCCTTGACGGCGCGCTGCGTGATTTCGTTAAAGGTCACGCGGCGGATGCGTGCGCCGTCGCCGATGTCGTCCGTCTTTGTTTTCTTGGCGGTCTTCTTCCCCTTCTTTTTCTTGCCTGATTGTTCGCCGAGTTCATCGGCGAGATGGGCAGCGATGGCTTCGCCCTCGCGATCCGGGTCAGGCGCAAGGTAGATGCGGTCGGCCGAGAGCGCGAGCTTCTTCAGCTTGGCCAGGATCTTCTCTTTGCCGGGGATGACGACGTATTCGGTATCGAAATGGTTTTCGACGTCGACACCCAGGCTGCTTTTGGGCAGGTCTTTCACGTGGCCGAAAGAAGCATCGACCGTGAATCCCTTGCCCAGATACTTCTGGATAGTTTTCGCCTTAGCCGGCGATTCGACGATGACTAGACCTTTGGACAATGTTTCCTCAGTTTCGCGGTAATGGAATTGAAGCTAGCACGAATTGACGGAATGCAACAACCCGCTCTCAGTTATCAGTTATCAGTTTTCAGTTAACAACCTTCACCTTCCGCATCAGGGACGACAAACATTCGCTTGACCTCAACTGCCTGTGTCGCAAGCCTCTCGTAGTCCGAATTGTTCAAATAATCGAGATCGTGGGCAAGTAGAAGTTGGTACTCAAGTTCGCTTGCCGATCCCATCGCAATCTGCAGAAACCGGGCCAACTCTACATTTCCCTTTTTACAGCAGCCCTCGGCGATATTCATTCCTACGGACGCGGAGGCTCGTCGCATCTGGCTTATCAGACCATGGATTTCTTCCCGCGGGAAAGTCTTGCTGGCAGAGTAGATATCGAGGGTCAGTTTGTGCGCCTTTTCCCAGACAAGAAGACTACGGAGACTTTGCACGAGCCCTCCGGTTCAACTGAAAACTGACAACTGATGACTGACGACTAGAAGCTCTTCACAAAATTTTTCCCCGGCAACTGCCTTATCTTGCCGTTCAGTTCCAACTCGAATAGAGCGGCGAATATTTCGGAGGCTGAAATTTCGTTTTCCAGCAATTCGACCAACTCATCGATGTGCGTGGATTCATCGGCCTTCAACAACTTGAGGATCTTTTTTTCGTGGGGCGAGGTTACCTCGTCCGGGAATAGAGATGCGGTTTCCGGCTCGGCGGATTCATTCGGCTGCATGGCACTGAGCGCCGCCTGCACATCCGCGGGAAGCTCCTCCCACACGTCTTCCCACGTGGCTACCAGTTTCGCGCCCTGTTTGATCAGCGTGTTTGGACCCCAGGAATTCTTGTTGGTCACATTGCCGGGAACGGCGTAAACATCGCGGTTTTGTTCGAGGGCAAGGCGCGACGTGATGCGCGTGCCGCTGTACTCCGCGGCTTCGACGACCAGCACGCCGGCAGACATGCCGCTGATGATGCGGTTGCGGATGGGAAAATTTTGCGGGGCCGGATGAGTGCCGACCGGGAACTCGGAGATCAGTGCGCCGCCGAGGGCCACAATCTGTTCGGCGAGCCGCGAGTTTTCTTTCGGATACATGACGTCGATTCCGGTGCCGAGGACGGCCACGGTTTTTCCCTTGGCGGCGACGGCGCCGCGATGCGACGAGGTATCGATGCCGCGCGCTAATCCACTGATAATCACCAGGCCGCGGGCCGCGAGGTCGGTGGAGAGGCGTTCGGCCATGCCGCTGCCGTAGGGCGTGGGATGCCGCGTTCCCACCATGGCGATGCCCGGCTGCGCCAGCACTTCAACGCTTCCTTTCACGAACAAGACAATCGGCGGGTCGTAAATCTCTTTCAGCCGCAACGGGTATTCGGGATCGCTGAGCGAAATAATTCTGGCGCCCGCCTCGGCCGCGTTCGCGCATTCCAGTTGCGCCAGTTCGAGCGACTTTCCCGTCGCGATCGATTGCGCGGAAACGGCCCGCATTCCAGTGGCTTCGAGTTCGGTCAGGCTGGCATGGAAAACGCGCTCGGCGGTGCCATAGTGTTCGATCAGTTTCTTGATGCGCGTGGGACCCAATCCTGTCGTCAGCGCGAGCGCGAGCCAGTAGGTAGCCTGGTAAGAAGCGGGATTGGATGCGGCAATGGCGACATTCGACATATTGCGTGACCCTCGTGCGGCGGAAGACCCTGGGATGCGAGCTTCGAGCCACGAGCTTCGAGCGAACAGGTTGCCCTTCAGTTTCCAGCTCGTAGCTCGCGGCTCGCAGCTTTTGCTAGGCAATTCAGCATTAGCCGCTATTCAAAACGCTGTCAAGGATGGTGCGCACATCACTTTTGGTATATTCGTAACGTGATGAGCCGGTTAAAGATCTCGGCCATTTCCTACCTGAATACGGCGCCTCTCATGTGGGATTTTGAGCATGCCGAGCCAGGCGCGAACATCGATATTGATTTTGATATTTCCTACACCATACCCTCGGCCTGCGCCGAGGCTTTGCGCGCGGGAACGGCCGACATTGGCATCATTCCGGCTGCGGCTTATGCGACGGTGCCCGATCTCGTCATTATCCCAGACGTGGCGATTGCGGCACGACGGGCAGTGCGGTCAATATTGCTGGTGAGCAAAGTGCCCGTCGAACAGTGGACAACGCAGGTGCGTACGGTTGCGCTCGACACTTCTTCGATGACGTCGGTTGCGCTGGCTCAGATTCTGTTTGCGAAATGGCTGGGCGGAGCGCGCGACTATAAACCGATGGCTCCGGATCTCGATGCGATGCTCGGCGCTTGCGACGCGGCGCTGCTCATCGGAGACCCGGCGCTGCAGGTCGACCGCACGCGCTATTCCACCCTGGACCTCGCTGAGGAGTGGGTGGCACGCACGGGAAAGTCATTCGTCTTCGCCTTCTGGGCCATTCGCAGACAAGCGCTTGCCGGACGAAATGAGCGAGCGATTGCGGAGGTCTTCAAGAAGTCGCGCGATCACGGCCTGTCGCCGAAAAAACTTGAGGCCATCGCCCAGGAGTGGGCTCCGCGCCTCGGCCTCACGCTCGAGGTCGTTCGCGTCTACCTGACGCACAACATCCATTATTATCTCGACCCACCGTGCCTGGACGGACTTAGGCTTTACTACCGCCTGGGCTCGGAAATTGGAGTCCTTCCGCCGGCGCCGAAACTTCATTTTCTGTAGAGCTCGCAGAACCGGCGCGGCCGAGAATAAAGCGCTAACATTGACTTTACGATTGGGAGACCGCCGATGGAACCGTTCCGCTTTCATCTCTTCGTTTGCACACAGCAAAAGCCAGAAGGCATCCCCTCCTGCGCGGCCAGCGGGTCGTTCGCTGTGCTCGACGCGCTCGATCGCGAGATACAAGCGCGCGGCCTCGACAACGATGTGCAACTCACGACTTGCGGCTGCATGGGATTGTGCGATGAAGGTCCGGTGATGGTCGTCTATCCGGCAGGGGTGTGGTACCGGCGTGTGCACGCATCTGACGTATCCGAAATCGTCGGCGCGCATCTGCGCGACGGCAAGCCCGTCGATCGTCTGGTATGGAACGATGCCGCGGCGATGAAGGCTTTGTCGGTCGAGCATCGGGAAAAGTTCCGTGGCGCGATGGCTGCCCGCGATAAAGCTGGGATGCTGCCCGATCACCTTGATCAGATGATCCGCGGCTTCATGCCGAGCCGTTGCATTCTTACGGCGCTTGAACTCGACGTCTTTACCGCCGTCGGGGACAGAGCCAATGCCGAACAAATCGGGACGAGGATCCACGCGAATGCCCGCGCCGCCGGCATGTTGCTCAATGCGCTCGTCTCGCTCGGTCTGCTCTCGAAGAGCGGCGACGACTACCAGAACACGCCCGAGTCGGCACGCTTCTTTGTCCAGGGATCCAAAGACAACCACCGCAGCGGTCTACTGCACACTGCCAACATCTGGCATGGCTGGAGCACGCTGACCGGCGCTGTGCGCAGTGGTACGCGCGTCCCGATTGATCGCGGCGTCGAGCGCGGCGATGACCGCAAAGACGACCGCGACGATACCACCGCGTGGACGCGCAACTTTATCACCGCCATGCAACGCCACGCCAAGGATCGCGCCCCGCTTGTGGTGAAGGCCCTGGGCACAGCCGGAGTTCGACGCATCCTCGACCTCGGCGGCGGTTCCGGCGCATACTCCATCGCGTTCGCGAAAGCTATTCCAGACGTGCGGTGCGAGATCCTTGACATCCCAGAGGTCGTGCCGCTCACCGCCGAATATGTCAGCCAGGCCGGCGTCTCGGCACAAGTCAGCCTTCGCCCGGGAGACATGTTGCGCGACGACTTTGGCTCCGGCTACGACCTCATCATGCTGAACGCGATCTGCCACATGTTTTCCGAGGAGCAGAATCAGGACATCTTCCGCCGCGCCCGCCAGGTACTCGCGCCGCACGGCCGCCTGGTCGTGCAGGACTTTATCCTCAATCCCGATAAGACCGGGCCGCAACACGCGGCACTGTTCTCACTGAACATGCTCGTCGGCACCGACGCCGGCGCCAGTTACAGCGAGGTTGAATATACACGCTGGATGAAGACCGCAGGGTTCACCGAGGTATCCCGGATCAACCTGCCCGGGCCTAGCAGCTTGATTGTGGGTCTACAACCGGGGTCATAGATTCTGCTGCCCAGCGCTGTCCAATCACCCGTCTGCAATATCGGATGACAGTTCCACAGCACGGGCGAGGTTTGGGCGCAGTGCGTCAAGATTCACATCGGTTTCTTTGGCACTGGCCGAGGCCTTTGAACGTAAAGTAAGGCAACAAGCAGAAGGGGTATCAGGATGGAAACGAGAAGGACCGTGGTGTGTGAGCTCAACTTGGGATGCTTTTGGCCAATGTCCGCTCGAAACTGCGCGGATCGGAACTTGAGCAGCCCCTGGCTTTGCTCGCGATTGCGAATCCGGATCACGGCAATTGCGATCACCGCTATCGCATTGGCTGCAATTCCAGCCCCGGCAAAGGCAACTGGCCATCTGCCATGAAGAATGCCACTTGCGCAAATGAACAGAGCAGCGAGGGCCACAACCGAGAATTCGGCGATGACAAAGCTAAATCCATTCAGCGCATTATGCTCACGGATCATTTGTAGCAGCGTGTTCTCGTGTCCGTCGCGCATGTTGACCGCTCTCGCGCAGTCAATCTAACACCGGCCTTCTTTGGCGCAGCAAGATTCTCATACAATCAGCCGCACGATGCCAACGAAGTTTTTGACGAATCTCCTGGCCGTCTCTATGCTCCAATAAAGGAAGATGCACTTGCTTGCGATAATCCTGCTGGTGTCGAAGAAGAGCGCTCTGCGGTGGCTGATCCATCTCGGGGGCCCCGGCCTCATTTTGTTGGGTCTTGCCGACAACTCGCTCATACCTCTGCCGGGCAGCACGGACGTCGTCACCATCCTGCTGGCGGCCCACCATCGCGAGCCGTGGTTCTACTACGCGATCATGGCGACGGCGGGGGCCGTGCTTGGCGGCTATCTCACTTACCGCATGGCCCGCAAAGGTGGCAAAGAGACGCTGGAGAAAAGGTTCTCGAAGAGGACGACCAAGAGGGTCTACGCGATTTTTGAACGCTGGGGATTCGCGGCGGTCGCGATCCCTTGTGTGCTGCCACCGCCGTTTCCCATCGTGCCCATGCTCTTGGCCGCCGGCGCCATGCAGTACCCTACCAGGAAGTTTCTGACCGCTCTGGCTGTGGGACGAGGCATTCGTTTCACGATCCTGGCCTATCTCGGATTCCACTACGGGCGGCACATCGTGAAGTTTTTTTCGCAATACTACTGGCCTGTGCTTATCGCCCTGATCGCTTTCTCCGTGCTGGGCGCACTGTACGGCCTGTTCGAATACAAACGCCGACAGCCCTCGGGCGTTTTCGGGAAACTCGCATCCATCGCCTCTCACCAGCTAAAATAGCTATTACCGTGGGGTGTAGAGGATGTCCCTGACCAAGCAGCAGGCTCTGGAGATGTTTCGGTCCGATGATCTGATCGGGATTGGCATGGAGGCGGACGCGGTTCGCCGCAAGCTGCATCCCGAAGGCACTGTGACTTACATCATCGACCGCAACATTAATTACACGAACTTCTGCACGGAATATTGCACATTCTGCGCTTTCTATCGTCCGTTGAAGGGGCCGGCGTCTGCGGAAGGCTACATCCTCGATTTCGAAACCATCTACGAAAAAATTCGCGAGACCGTGGAACTCGGCGGCACCGGCGTGCTGATGCAGGGCGGACTGCATCCCGATCTCAAGATCGACTGGCACGAGCGCATGTTGAGCGGTATCAAGCAACGCTTCCCGCAAGTTCACCTGCACTGCTACTCCGCTTCGGAAATTCTGGCGATTGCCGAGTACAGCAATCTCAGCTTGCGCGATACGATTGCGCGGCTGCGCGACGCCGGCCTCGATTCCATCCCAGGCGGCGGCGCTGAGATTCTGGACGACGAAGTCCGCTACAAAATCGCGCGCCTGAAATGCCTGACCGCGGATTGGCTGGAGGTCCATCGCACCGCGCACCAGCTTGGCATGAGAACCACCGCGACCATGATGTTTGGCGTCGGCGAGTCCATCGAACATCGAGTCAACCACTTTCAATGTCTTTACGACTTGCAGCAGGAAACGGGCGGGTTCACCGCGTTCATCCCGTGGAGTTTTCAGCCCGCCCACACTGCGCTCGGCGGACGCCGCTGGGATGAGGCCACGGCGGTCGAGTATCTGAAGGTGCTGGCGATTTCGCGGCTCTATCTTTCGAATTTTCTGAATGTGCAGTCCAGTTGGGTGACGCAGGGATTGAAAGTCTGCCAGATGGGCTTGCGCTTCGGCGGCAACGACGTAGGCTCGGTGATGCTGGAGGAAAACGTCGTCCGCGCCGCCGGCGTCGCAAACTGCACAACCGAAGAAGAATTGCGGCGCATCATACGCGATGCAGGCTTCCGTCCGGCGCAGCGGGATACGCTGTACCGGCAATATTTTCTGAACTGAGCGAAACCTATTGAATCATTGAGACATTGATTTCAATGATTCAATGTCTCAATCACTCAATGATTCAATCCTCGATGACCCGTTCACTCGCCCTCGCCGTTTTTCTGCTCAGCGCCCTGGTGCTGGCGAGTGCGCAGCAGTCCGCACCGGCGGCGAACGCATCCTCGATTGCCGGCACAGTGGTGCAGGAACCGGGCAGCCAGCCGCTCAAGAAAGTGCTGGTGCAGGTGGTCGCGGAAGACCAGAAACAGGGCGGAAACTACACCGCCTCGACCGACGCCGACGGCCGCTTCCACGTTGAGAACGTCGTGCCGGGGCGTTACCGGATTTTCATCGAGAGAACCGGGTTTATTGGGGTGAACGGGCGCGGCGTCAAATCGGACACAAACGTTTTTTCCATTCAGGCTGGACAGTCGATTGAAGATCTTCTCTTTCGGATGTTGCCCACCGCCGTGATCAGCGGCCGCGTCACGGACGAAGATGGCGACCCGATGTCCGGGGTCAGAGTGGTCGCATCAAGAAAAATACCAGGGAAGGCAACGCGCGAAGCCACGGGGAGCGATGCTACCAACGACCTTGGCGAATATCGTCTCGCCGGCTTATTTCCCGGTCAGTACTGGGTAGTGGCCGTGCCGCCTCCGGACTTCCGCGATTACGAACCGCAGTGGGTAGTGGCCATGCCGCCTCCGGACCTCCGCGATTACGAACCGCAGCACGAGAAGTCGCAGGGCAATAGCCGTGGCGAGGCCCAACCCGACACTCGTTACCTCACCACCTATTATCCGGGCACGTACGACGGCACGCAGGCGTCGGCGGTGACGCTCAAGGCGGGCGACGAAATGCCGGTCAACTTCACGCTCGTGCCGGCGAGAACTTATCGGGTTCGCGGAATCGTTACGGGCGTCCCCGCCGCTCAGAAGCTCACCGTGGAGGTGGCCGCCAAGGCGGGCGATTCGATTCGGGTCAGCGAAGTCGCGCCGGACGGGCAGTTTGAAGTGCGCGGGGTCGGTCCAGGATCATATGTAGTGAAGGCATCGGCTGACGCCGAATCGCAGTCGCTCACCGCGCGCCAGGACGTCAACGTCGTCGCCGCCGACGTGGAAGGCGTGAAGCTGGTTCCGCAGCTTACTTTCACGCTCTCCGGCCGTCTCCGCATCGAGGGCAGCGCGGCGGAAGGACTCACGCAGTATTCGGTGAACCTGCGTCAGGCCGAGTTGCCGGACGATGCAGGCTTCATCATGTCCCAGGATTTCTTCGGGATGAACGCGCCGGTGGACCGGCTCGGCAACTTTGAATGGAAAAACGTGAACCCCGGCGTCTACGTTGTGCAGCTTTATGGGGGCAATGGGCAGAGCAACTGCTTCCTGAAGTCGGTGAGGCTCGGCGGACAAGATGTCGAAACTGGATTCGCGGCAAGCGGGCCAGCGACGCTTGATCTGGTGGTGAGTTCCAAGGGAGCCACGATCGAGGGAACGGTGGTTGAAAAGGAAAGAGATGTGGACAACGATCATCCGGTGGCCAACGCCGCGGTGGTGGCCGTTCCGGAAGAAAAATACCGCAAGCTTTCCGATCGCTTCGGAATCGGATCGACCGATCAGCATGGACACTTTACGATTCGCGGCTTGGCTCCGGGCAGCTACACGCTGTATGCATGGCAGGACTTGGAAGAAGGCCTGTGGCGCGACGCCGGCTTTCTGAAGTCCCAGGAAGCGAACGGCACGGCGATGAAAGTGGAGGAAGGCGCTCATCAGCAGGTCGAGCTGAAGCTGAGTTCAGCGGGTGAGGAGTGGAGCCGTTGAGGCATCTAGTCATCGAGGCATTGAATAATCGAATCAATTTGGGATAGCCAAGACTTGATCTTGCACACCATGGTCTCGGATGGGGTCCTACCGTCAGGCAGGCCCTTGCGAGCGGGTTTAAGCAGTAATCTCCTCGCTTCGTCAACTAGCATCGAGGGGCTACAGAGAGAGACACGACTGTTTGCTGCATTTTCCGAACAAGACCGCATTTTTCCCTTGACGAGTGATTTATTACGCGCTATTTTCGGCCCTACTTTCCTGTCCCAAAGCAGTTGGGCCGGCCCCGATACTACTTTTTTTGACATAGCAGCGCGAGGCGGAGATGCGTGTCACATATCTAACGAGAATCTGTTTGGTAGGCCTGCTCCCGTTCCTAATGAGCCTTTCTTGTGATCCCCTCAGCGGGGTAGAACAGCAAATTCAGAACGCCATCGACGCGTTAGAACGTCAATCGAGCGAGTGGCAAGCGACACTCAAAGACCTCGAAAAAACTCTAGTCAGAGACGGTCAAGACACGATCGCAAATGAAGTTACCCAGATTGCTGAGCGAGGGATAGCCACCGGTGGCAACGAGATTCGGTGCTCAGCAGACTTTATTGGTGTGCGAATGAAGGAAGACCTGACTTCACTGCTGCAAAAACTAGAAAAGAAAGACAATATACAACCGAGGCGACAATATTTCTGCGACGTCGCCCCAACTCAGATCAACCTCGCGTTAGTAGCACAAGATAGAGAAACAGAGTTAGATTTTTACGGGTACAACCTGGATTCAGGTCATACCGATGTGTCGATCATCGACAACGGTGGACATAGCCGCCAAGTACCTCCTGATGTAGTTGGCACACCGACTCACTACCTGATGACCGTTAACTTAGGGAGGCAGAACGGCGTTCAGTTCACGCAAGCGGACCAGCAGGTGGTAATTGTGCTGAACCCAGGCTCGGGGTCAACAGACCGCCATAACGTCAACATTGTTGCCGCCCCACCCGCTGCAAAATTCTCGATCACCAACACTGGCGATGATCCGCATGACGGCGGAGGTGGTTTTAGCACACCATTTAGTAGAGACTGTCCCGCTGGATCTGTCGCTAGCGGAATTCAGGGCCGGGCAGGAGACTTTGTGGATCAGATTCAGCTTCTCTGCAATGTTTTGAATGTAGATGGGACCTTGGGTAATGCGTCAGCCGCAGGACAAGCAGTCGGGGGCCCTGGAGGCATTTCTTTCCCTCCCCCCCTTCTACGTTGTACACAAGGACAGGTCATAGTCGGCTTTTCTGGGGGAGCAAGCGGAAACCTTGAGAGAATCAGTGTCTGGTGTGAGTCCCCTGAATCAGTCACTGCGCAAATGGGCAACGCCATGCAAATGGGTACAACTCGCAGCGGTCAAGGGGGAAGCCCATTTCAAAATGCCTGCAGACCCAGTTATGCCGTTACAGGCCTGAGACTTCAGGCTGGGGGCGACAAAAATGCGGTCACTCACTTCGCCTACGTCTGCAGCAAAATGACAAAAACTACACCGTGATGTCGCCGTCATGATCGTGTGCGAAAGCACCTATGTTTGCGGAACCCTGCAACGCAACTTCCTCGTCGATCTGCTGTGCGATCTCGCGCACGATTACCGCATCTTGATTTGCTGGTTCCCAAGTAGGCAAGCGATTCGTTGTGACGCGGTCGGCAAGATGCACGCGGCTTCTGCTCATGCAGCAATAGTTCAGCGCCCAATCGCCGCTCAGCGAACCCGATGGAACGGAATACGCGCCGCTTACATTCAAAGGTGCGTTGGCCCAGCTTATAATCTGCCGTGTTCGGGAAACGTCAAAGAGCTTGTTTGGCGGTTGGCGCTGGGGCCGGGGCAGAATACTGCCTGCGTCCGATACGTGAAGCCTTATCAACGCCCTCCGCAAGGTCGAGCTCAAACTGTTGTAGATCATTCTATTGCAAAGCATTGAGTCATTGAATCAGTGGGTCAGCGGAAGGAAAAATGATTCAATACCTCAATGATTCAATGACTCAATGGTCATGTCCCGATCGGGTACAATACTCTCGTCCTCCTTTTTTCCTTTTGCTTCATGGTGCTGTTGAGTTCATGGATTTGACTCTCACTTTTTCCCCGCTGGGCTCGCTGGCCCTGGTCGTTTTTCTCACCTCCAAGGGCTTGGTGCCCTACTTTCGGCACCATTTTCTGGACAAGACTTTCACCGGCCTTTACCAGGTCAATGCGTTCGATCTGGCGCTGCTGATTCCCTATTTCATTGTGTTGACCATCCTGGCGGCTTACGGCGCGCACCGCTATTGGATGGTCTATCTTTATTACAAGCACAAAAAGAGCAAGACGACGGAGCCCGCGGCTCATTTCCCTCTCGATGATCTGCCGCGCGTCACCGTGCAGTTGCCAATCTTTAACGAACAATACGTCGTGGACCGTCTGCTCGACGCCGTCTGCCGCCTTGACTATCCGAAAGACAAGCTCGACATCCAATTGCTCGACGATTCCACCGACGAAACCGTGGAGGTCGCTCGGATTTTGGTGGATCGCTACGCCGCGTTGGGACATCCGGTGACATACCTGCACCGCGACAATCGTGAAGGTTTCAAGGCGGGCGCTTTGGCGGAAGGATTAAAAACTGCCAAGGGCGAATTCGTTGCCATCTTCGACGCCGATTTTGTTCCGCCACCCGACTTTCTGCTGAAGTGCATACATCACTTCACCGACCCCAAGGTCGGCATGGTGCAGACGCGGTGGACGCACATCAACCGCAATTACTCGTTGCTCACGCAGGTCGAAGCCATTCTGCTCGATGGCCACTTTGTGCTCGAACACTCGGCACGGTCGCGCAGCGGCGTTTTCTTTAATTTTAACGGCACGGCGGGCATGTGGCGGCGCAGCGCCATTGACGACGCCGGCGGCTGGGAGCATGACACGCTCACCGAAGACACCGACCTCTCCTATCGCGCCCAGCTCAAAGGATGGAAATTTCTCTATCTGCAGGACGTCGAATGTCCCGCCGAGTTGCCGGTGGAGATGACCGCATTCAAGACGCAGCAGGCGCGCTGGGCCAAGGGCCTGATCCAGGTCTCGAAGAAAATACTTCCGCGGGTGTTGAAGAGCGACGTATCGCGGCACCAGAAAATCGAAGCCGTGTATCACCTGACCGCCAATATCAGCTATCCGCTGATGATCGTGCTCTCGGTTCTGTTGCTGCCCGCCATGATCATTCGCTTTTACCAGGGATGGTTTCAGATGCTCTACATCGATCTGCCCCTGTTCATGGCTTCGACGTTCTCCATTTCCAGCTTCTATCTGGTTTCGCAAAAAGAACTGTTTCCGAAAAGCTGGCTGCGGTCGCTGCTCTACTTGCCGCTGTTGATGTCTCTTGGAATCGGACTGACGATCACCAATACGATTGCCGTGCTCGAAGCGCTCGTCGGTAGGGAGACCGCCTTCGTCCGCACTCCCAAGTACCGCGTCGCATCGAAGAAGGACAAACTCTTAGGAACCAAGTACCGCAAGCGTCTGGGGTGGGTTCCGTGGATTGAACTCCTGATTGGAACGTATTTCGCGCTGGCGATTTTTTATGCCATCGACAACGAAAACTACTTCACTGTTCCCTTCCTGCTGTTGTTCGTGATCGGTTACTGGGTTACGGGGCTGATGTCGCTGCTCCAAGGCCGCTTTGCCGGACTGTCGGTCGGTTCGGAAACTCACACCAAGCCATTCCCGGTCGGCGTGTAGATATTTAGCCATTGAGACATTGAAGCAATCGGTCGACTTTTCCCTGTCCGAAGTTCCAATGATCCAATGATTCAATCACTCACTGATTCAATGATCCGATGACTCGGGAAGCTTGAACTCAACGCTGATCCCGATCTCGTTCTTCACCGGTTTTCCGTCGAGCTCAAAAGGCTTGTAGCGCCAGCGCTTCACCGCATCCATGGCGGCTTCGGCAAGCACGGGCGAGCCTTCGACAACTTTGACTTCGCGCACGGTTCCATCCTCGATCACGGTTGCCGCCAAAATAACCGTGCCTTCCAGGTGCAGCAGACGGGCCTGGGCAGGATAAACCGGCTCAACCCGATGCGCCAGTTGGCCGCCCGAAACCGCTCGCGACGCGGGCGCGGACTGGTTCGTCGAGGCGGCGGGGATCGACGGTTGGTCGGCCGAGATGGTTTCATCAGCGCGCGAGTCGGAGTGCGTATCGCTCTGCGGTCCGTTCTGCGAGGCGGGAGCCCCATGCGGGACGGCAACATTGGCCGCAACGCCGGCGAGCAAGGGTGATCGACCCACTGGAGTTCGATCCGCCGGAGTTTTCTTGACCGACATGACGTCCACTTTGGATGCGAACTTCACAGGAGTTCCGGCTGACGTCTTTCCGCTGGATGGCAAGAGCGATTCGCCACCAGGGTTCGCTTTCCAAACCGGATCGTTATCGGGAGGATGTTTGTCGAGAGGATGCGAGGTTGCGGCGCCGGCGGCCGCTGGCATTGCCGCACGAGCCTTGCCATCCATCTCATCCGGACCGCGCCACCCCAACCAGATCGCCAAGGCAAGCAGCGAGACCGCCCCCAGGCCGACGGCGCTCAAAACGAACGGTCGGGATCGCGGTTCGAGGAACGCCACTGCCAAGTCCCCAACCCGATCCGACGCCGGGAGCAGGCCCGAGGATTGCGGCTTCTCCAGCGCAGACGCAGGCTTCGGAGCGGCGGACGATGCGCCGTGCGGTTGCGATGCGCGCGCCCGCTCCGCGAGTGCGGCCAGTTGCCGAAGCAGAGCTAGATGCGGTTCAGTGAAGGCTGCGGGCTGGGTGGAAAACACTTCGAGAATTCCGTTGATCCCGCGCCAGCCCTGAATGGGCAAGACCGCAATCGAGCGCAAACCGAGGCTGTGGCAGACTTCCACATCGACCAGCGGATCATTCTCGGTATCCACGCAATGCTGAACTTCACCGGTGCGCAAACACTCGCCTGAGATTCCAGCCTCCGCGCTCAACCGCGCTCCAAGAGCGGGAGCCGTGTCGCCGCTGCGAGCGCGGCACACCATCGCTCCGTCCTTCCACATGGCAAGCGCGGCTCCGGAAGCGCTCGTCAATTGCCGGGCAGCGTCGGTGATGGTCTCGAGCATCGGGTCCAGACGGTGATCCCCGGCTGCGATCAACTCCTTCAGCGATGACAGGGCTGTGCTCTCGTCAAGGCTTCCAGAGAGGTTGCCGGAGAGGCTGGACGCGGTCCCCGGCGAAGAATCGCGATCAACCGCGCTAGGCATTTTCTCGGTGCGCGACGGATTGGATTGAGGCACTACCACGATTCTCTCTCGGTCGGTAAGTTGCCGGGTAAAACCGGCAAAACGCAAGCGGCGCGGGTGATTTGGCCGAAGTATGAGCCAACGCTTCACACCTGTCAAGACTGACAAGTGCCTTGTCATCGGGTGATCGGGCCATCAGGTGATCGAGTCACATTTCTCTGCCCGAACTTCCGATCCCGCGATGACCTGATCGCCAGATCACGCGATGTTTTGCCGCACCAAACTAACCAATAATCGAGTCGCCGATGCGGTGCTAACCTGATTGCGCTCTGGTTTCTCGCATGTACCTCCGCACGAGGCATTGCAGGGAGCCAATTTAAAAAAGCTCTTAAGAACAGTCGAAGCGCTGGCGGACTTGGGTCCCGAGCTTACGGCGGACCGCGACTTCCGCCAAACCGCTCGCACTATGCTGACCGCCGTAATGGAAGCGGCTGGCGCGCGTGAGGCTGTTTTGTTTTCATTCAGCGAACGGCCTTCGCTGCTGACCTCGGCCGATGCCCAGGGATTCGCGCTGCTGCCCGAGCCGTCGCTGATTCCGCTGCTTCCCCGGCACGTGCACACCCTGACCGCAGCCGCCGGCCCGATACTGCTCAACAGTTCCACCTACGATGTTTTTCTGAGTTCGAACGGCAATGTCGCACCGGAACTCTTCAAGTGCATTTGCCCGTTGAAAGTCCGGGGAAAGCTAGCCGGAGTAATCGCCCTCGGACGCCGCCCCGGCGAAGCGGTGTACGAAGAAGACGCGCTCGACGCTTTTGAGATGTTGAGCCACTATGTCGCGCTGGCCA
>Ga0326727_10002785_pt1 | contig 58215 bp, 55 predicted proteins | sample MB2enrmetagenome_FD_207643 | JGI IMG/M metagenome (GOLD analysis project Ga0326727, IMG submission 207643) | Lab enriched peat soil microbial communities from McLean, Ithaca, NY, United States - MB29MY | ecosystem: Environmental > Terrestrial > Soil > Wetlands > Peat | place: USA: New York... | reverse complement strand
CTTATCCTTGGGAGCGGTTTTGCGCCAAGCATCCAAGTTAAGAGCCGTGTGCGCTAACGAGCGCTCGCACGGATCCGTGCGGGGGGCGCTGGGCAACCAGCGTCCCTACCGCGACCCGCCGGGCTTCCACCCGGCGTCTTGCCAAAGTCCGAAGAACGCCGGGTAAAAACCCGGCGGCAGACTAAAAGTCCGCCCCGCATGGCGCTAAAATCGGCCTTCGATGCCACCACCGCGGCCGAGCGCGCCCCAGGTTACGGAGCAGATCCGCGCCACCATCGAAGAATTCCTGAAAGACGCCCGGCAGCCCGCGCTGTTCGAACCCGGCGAGGAATTGCTGGCGCTGACGGCGGAGAACTTCTCACTCGAAATGCGCGACTCGCGGCTCACTTTCCAAGCCTGGGATCGGGAGCGAAATATCACTCGCCGCGTGGTGGCCGTGCAAAAGTCCGGCGGCGGGCGCGTGGAGCTTCTCGTCGAGCGGTTCGGCCGCCGCGAGGGTCAGCTTGTGCTGGTGGACCTGGCCCGGCGCGCCGGCGCCGACGCCGGCCGGCGCAGCGCGCGCCTGGTGTTTCGCGAACGCTTCCGGCTCTTTCTCCGTCGGCAGTTCCCGGAGTGGACGCTGGCGGAACTGAGCACCGAAGCGAACCTGGAATACAGCCTTTCGCCGGCCTTCCCGCGGGCGTTCCTTCGTCACGGGCAGCACGGCTGGGCGGCCATCGCCTGCCCGCCCGGCGGCGACGCGGCGGCGGCGCTTTCCTTCGGCCTGATTTGGCTCTCGCACCTGAGAGCGCGCGAACGGCGGATAACCGTGGAGGGCTTGGCGGTGTACGCGCCCGCGGGCCGCGAGCGCGCCGTGGCGCTGCGCGTGCTGTGCCTCGATGCCGGCGCGGCGCGCTTCGAGCTTTTCACTTACACCGAGCAGGACTTCGTGGAGCGCGCCGACCCGCGGGACTACGGCAACCTGGATACGCGCCTCGAGCCATTGAAGACGCACGGCGACTTCGGAAAGCCGGCCGGTCTCGAGCGCATTCTCTCGCTGCCGGGAGTGGAGTGCATTCCCAAGCACGACGGCCGCGCCAGCCTGCGCGTGCGGGGCGTCGAGTTCGCCGAAATATGCGGGAACGAATTGCGTTTCGGACTGCGCGAACGGCGGACCGCCCAGGAACACCACGCCGCCGAGATCGAACGGCTGGTGGAGGAGCTGGACCGCGCGCGAACGCCCGCAGCCGCCGACCGCGAGCACCCGCTCTACCGCCAGGCGCCCGAGGCGTGGCTCGAATCCCAGGCGCGCCGCGAAATCGAGACCCTCGACGCCTCGCTCTTGCGCCAACCCGTCTACGGCCAAACGCCCGTGCTGGCGGGCGGCGAGCGCGGCATCATCGATCTGCTGGCGGTGGACCGCGCCGGGCGTCTGGCGGTCATCGAGTTGAAGGCCTCCGCGGATCTGCACCTGCCGCTGCAGGCGCTCGATTACTGGATTCACGTGAAGTGGCACCTGGACCGGGGCGAGTTCTCCCCTGCGGGATATTTCAAAGGAATCGAGTTGCGGCCCCAGCCGCCGCGCCTGCTGCTGGTTTCGCCTTCGCTCGAATTTCACCCCGCTACCGAGATCCTGCTGGGCTATTTTTCGCCGGCCGTGGAGGTGGAGCGAATCGGGCTGGCGGTAGAATGGCGAAAGGGGTTGCGCGTCATGTTCCGTCTGCGGGGCGCCGAGCGGCCCGAGTGATCTTATGCTGAAAGCCATCAAACAGGCTCGCACCGCTTTTTCGCTTCTGAATCCGGACGAGGTCCGCCGGCTGGCGGGCCAGTCCATCAGCTTCGGCCTGGTGGCCATGGGCGGCCGGCACTACGCCGACATGGAGGACTTCCTGATTCCGGCGGACGTTGGGCGGGAGACGCGCATGGAGTTGATTCAGCACGTGCACCGCGCGGGAGACGCGCAAGCTCCGGACCATGTCGATCTGGTGCTGTACCAGGACGGGATCGAGGGGCCCAAGGGAACCTACACGTTCTGCGCGGTCGATCCCGCGCGCACGGTTCGGGAAATCATCGAAGGCAACGACGATATCGCCGTTTCGCTGGCGCGGCAGTACCCGGCATTCCGCAAGCCGGTGGTGGAGCGCCTGATTCACTCGGTGGCGCGCGAGAACGCGTTCTTCGCCCTGGCGACGGCGCTGCCCGACGTGATTCCGAGCCTGATGGAGCTGCCCTGGGCCTTCGGCGAGTTCGCCTCGGACACCACATTCATGACCGCCAACCAGGTGCGCATGGCGTTTTTGATAGCCGCGGCCTGCGGCAAGGAGGCCGGGTTCGGGAAGCAGAAGGCGGAGATTCTGGCGATTGCGGCGGGGGCCTTCGGGTGGCGCGCCATTGCGCGCGAATTGGCGGGGAAGATCCCGTTCGGCGGAGGTCTCATCCCCAAAGGGGCCATCGCCTACGCCGCCACCTACGCCATAGGGAAGGGTCTGGAGCGCCTGTATCACGCGGGCGCGCCGTACAGCCGCAAGGAGCGCGAGGAAGCCTACCAGCTCGCCTATGAGAGGGGCAAGTCCGTGGTCCAGGAGATTACCGCGGGCACGCGGGCGGCGGGCGGGGCGTAGCAGCCTGTTGAAAGGTCGGTTCTTGGGCAAAATGCCCAAAGATGCCCCAAAATCAGCGGCTAAGTCCTTTGTTTCCAGACAGGTTTTTGGGAAGCTTGCCCAAAATCGCAGATTACGCCGCGGGCTGTCAGCTTCGGGCCAGCCGGAGGTGGGAGTCTGTTGGGATGGGCCTTCGGCCCGCGAAATTTCATGAAAAACCGAGCAGTGGGCAGGCGGAACCGCCTGCCCGCCATGGGTCTCAGGCGCTTTTTCAACCTCGTCAGCCAGCGCGCCGTAAACGAACCCGCGCTTGCACGCGTCGTACAATCTAGGAAGAAAAGCCCGGAGGAGGATCGATGCGATTCCTGCGTCTTGCTATTGCGTTGGCCGTGGTCACGATCGGTTTCGCGGACACTATCACTCTCAGAAGCGGTCGCGTGATCACGGGGACCTACCTGGGCGGGAACGCGCGGGAGGTGAAGGTAGACACCGGAGACCGGATTCAAACGCTCAACGTTTCCGATATCACCCGCATCGAGTTCAGCGGCGATGGCGCGGCGCCGGCTTCGAGGCCGACCGACGACGGCCGGCCGACATTGCGCCGGAGCGACGCGACGATCCTGAGGCCCGACTCCTCCGACGACGACCGGCCAACGCTGCGGCGGAGCGATTCCGCTACCCTCACGCCCGATCCGAGTCAGGACGCGGGCGACGGCCGTCCAACGCTGCGTAGTTCGAGTCCGGCCACCACATCCGACGACGACCGGCCGACGCTGCGGCGGAGCGACGGCAGTAGTTCGAGTCCGGCCGCCACCACATCCGACGACGACCGGCCAACGTTGCGGCGGAGCGATTCCACGACCTCGACGCCCGCTCCGGCCGCCACCACATCCGACGACGACCGGCCCGTACTGCGGCGGCGCGACGGCAGCGTAGTGACGCCCGATTCGCCGGCTGCCACGCCGGCCGCCGCTCCGGCCGCGTCGATCGAGCTGCCGGCCGGAACCAACCTCGTGGTGCGCATGATCGACGGCGTCGATTCGTCGGTGAACCACGTGGACCAGACGTTCGCCGCCAGCCTGGACGAGCCGGTGACGGTAAATGGCTCGCAGGCCATTCCGCGCGGCGCCGACGTGGTGGTGAAACTGGTGAATGCACAGCAGTCCGGCACATTCACCGGCCGAAGCGAGCTGACCCTGAGCCTGGCTTCGGTGAAAGTGAACGGCCGCGCGATAGACATTAACACGCAGACCGTTTCGCGGGAGAGCGACGCGCGCGGGAAAGACACCGCCACGCGGGCGGCCGGCGTGGGAGTGGCGGGCGCCGTCATCGGGGCCATCGCGGGGGGCGGCAAGGGCGCGGCCGCCGGAGCGGCGGCGGGCGGCGCGGCCGGCGCCGGGTCGGAAGCGGTTACCAAGGGGCCGCAGGTGAAGATTCCCTCCGAGACCCGATTGACCTTCGTGCTCGATAGTCCGGTCAAAATATGACGGCTCGGTTGGCGGCGGCCTTGCTCTTTTCGAGCGCCGGGCTCTTCGCGCAGGGCCTGGTGGAAGGCCGCGCCGGCAGCCCGGTTCGGGTGAATATCTATGAGGACCTGGCATGCCCGGACTGCGCCGACTTCCGGGTCATGATGGACAAGCTGATCCTGCCCAAGTACGGCGAGCGCGTGGAATTCGTGCACCGGGATTTCCCGTTGGCGAAGCACCCGTGGGCGCGGCGCGCCGCCATCGCCGCGCGGTTCTTCGGCGAAAAGGACCCCAGCCTCGGCCTGGCATACAGGCGCTACAGCATGCGGAACATCAGCGTGACGAGAGTGGAGAATTTCAACGACCGCCTGGCGGAGTTTGCGCGCACGCATGGAGCGAAGCCCGAAGAGGCCGTGGCCGCGCTCGACGACGCGCGCCTGGCCGCGCTCGTGGAAAAGGATTTCCAGAACGGCGTGGCCCGCGGAGTGGTCAAGACGCCCACCGTGTTCGTGAACGGAACGCCGTTCATCGAGACGTTCACCTTCGAGGAGATCTCCAAGGCGATCGAAGAGGCGCTGGGCGCGGTGAAGTAGAGGCTGGGAATCCGTGCTAGAGTTCGGTATAGGCCCATGCCGTTGCAGCTCAAGATCGTCGTCGAAAAGCACGCGGATGGCTACGTCGCCTACCCCCTTGGTCTCAAGGGCGTCGTAGTGGGAGATGGCAACACCTACGATGAAGCCCTCGCCGACGTCAAGTCGGCGATCCAGTTTCACATCGAGACTTTTGGCCCCGAGGCTCTGCCGGGAGATTCGCCGGTTCTGGAAGCTTTTATCACGGAAGCGACCATCGCGGCTTGACCGGCTCGACGCTTAGGGCCTCTACCTTGCGTACTGTTCTCACCCAAGCCGGCATCACGCGGGACGAGTTTTTGCACGCCTACGAGCGGGCCTGACAGAGCGCCGCTCCGTCGGGCGGTTGGCGAAAGGCCGGGTTGACTCGGCCCCATCGGGGCAGTACGTTAGATTTGTTGACGCCCACTCTCACACTCTTGTTTTTCACGGCCCTGGGCAGCGCAATTCTGCTGGCCCTGCCGAGTCTCTCGCCGTCGCGCTACCTCTTCGGCGTAGCCGTTCCGCCGAATTTCCGCGAACGCGAGGAAGCGCGCGCGGCGCTGCACCAGTACTATGCTTACATGCTTTCCGGAATGGGCGGCGCGGTGGGGCTGACCCTGGCTCTGGCGGGCTTGGGCGCTGGCGCGCGGGCCGCGCCGGTGGCGTTATTGCCGCTGGCGGCCGCCGCCGGCTACTATCGCGCCCGCCGACGCTTGCTCCCCTACCAGACGGCGCAGGAGGCGCCGGACCGCTTCCCGCTGTGGGGATGGTTCGCCATTCCTCCGGCGTTTATTCCGGCCGCGGCCATGGTCTACCTCTATGCCCATTGGAGCGCGATCCCACAGAAGTTTCCTACTCATTTTGGCCCTGGCGGCCACCCCAACGGCTGGAGCACGCGCACGCCGCTGCACGTCTTCGCCTTGCCGATTTTCGCCCAAGGGCTGGTTCTGCTCCTGCTGGCCATGGGTTTCGCAACCTACTATGGAGCCCGGAAATCGCCTAACCGCGCCGCCGCGCTGGGGGTGATGACCATCGTCGCCTATCCCCTGGCCCTGATCTTCGCTTGCGTGAGCCTCATGCCCTTGATGCAAATTCCGCCTTGGGCGCTGGCCGTGGCGTTGCCGCCGTTCATCCTGGGCTTGATCGTCTGGGTGGTGCGGAAGAACGCCGAACCGAAGGCGGAAGGGCAGGCCGATACGCCCGACGAGTGCTGGCGCGTGGGAGATATCTACGTCAACCCCGCCGACCCGGCCATTTTCGTCGAGAAGCGCGAAGGATTCGGCTTCACCTTCAACTTTGGGAACCCCTGGGGCGTCAGAATCCTGGTGCTTTTCTTCGCCGGGATCGGCGCGCTAACCGCTTTCCTGATCTGGTCTCAGAGGTGAGATTGCCGGAGAATGCCGGCATGGCAGGCTGGAAGCCCGCTCTACGTCAGTGATAGAGCATGGCGTAAACCACCACGCCGGTGACGCTCACGTATAGCCAGATGGGCAGCGTCCAGCGCGCCAGGCGGCGATGCTTGTCGAAGCGCGCGGCCAGGCCGCGGCGCAGGGTGACGATGGCCAGCGGCGGGACGGCGGCCGCCAGAACGGTGTGGGTTCCGAGAATCCCGAAATAGATCGCGCGGATGGCGCCGGTTCCCCGAAACAGCACCGCGCCCACCCGAAAATGATACGTGAGGTAGCCCGCCAGGAACAAGCTCGATACCACGAAAGCGCAGAGCATGACCCGGCGGTGGAGGGCGATTCGCTTGCGCCGGATCAGCCAATATCCCCACGCCAGCAGCACGGCGGCGGTGGCGTTGAGCGCGGCGTTGATGGAAGGCAGGGCCGCGTTCATGCCGCGCTTCTCACGCTTTTCCGCGCGGCCATCCAACCGGATGCCAGCAATAACACCAGGCCGAAAGCGGCCGTCACAATCAGGCTGACCACCGCGCCGGGAGCGGCGTTGGGCAGGCGCAAGGTGTGGTTCAGCAGGGCGATCGAATAAGTCAGCGGGTTCACCCACATGATGGCCTTCACCCAGCCGTGCGCGGTGGCCATGGGAAACAGCGAGCCCGAGACCATCCACATGGGTACCAGCAGGAGGTTCATTATAGCGTGGAACCCGGAAGTGGATTCCATTCTCCAGGCGATCACGAAGCCCAGCCCGGTCAGGGTGAACGAGATCAGAAGAATGGCCGCCACCACCGGCAGCAGTTCCATCAAGCCGATGCGGACTCCGGCCAGCGGCGCGAACGCCAGGAAAATCAAGCCCTGAATCCAGGCCAGCGTGGCCGCGCCCATTATTTTGCCCAACACCATGCTGGTGCGCGGCGCCGGCGAAACCAGCATGGAGAGCAGAAAGCCCTCGCGGCGATCTTCGATGATCGAAATGGTGGAGAAGATGGCCGAGAACATCACCGTCAGCACCAATGCGCCGGAGTAGAAGCGGCCGAGGTCGTTCGATCCGTAACCAATCAGCAGCCAAAAAACCAGCGGAGACGCCACCACCCCGAGCACGCGGCTTTTCTGCCGCCAGAACCGCACCAGCTCGCGCTGCCAGAGGGTGGCCGCGGGGAGGAAGAAGTTACTCAATGCCGGCCCCCGTTTCGCGCACGAATACGTCTTCCAGGGTGGGCTTGTGCAGGCCCACGGAATCGATGGCTCCTGGAAACGCCTCCACCACGTCGGTGATGAAGCGGTGCCCGTTTTCGATTTCCACGCGAACCGCGCCGTCCAGGATGGAGGGGTGCAGGCCGAAGCGCTGTTCGATGGCGAAAGCGAGCGCCTGCGCGTCGGCGGCCTCCAGTACCACCACGTCGCCGCCGATGCGCGCGCGCAGCGCGGCCGGGCTCCCTTCGGCTACGATGGCGCCGCGGTGCAACAGCGCCAGCCGGTCGCAGCGGCCGGCCTCTTCGAGTATGTGGGTGGTGAGCAGAATGGTCACGCCCTCTTTTTCGCGCAGGCTCTCGACGTTGCGCGAAAGGTCGCGGCGCGCGGCCGGATCGAGCCCCGTGGAGGCCTCATCCATGAGCAGCACTTGCGGCCCGTGGAGCAGGGCCTTGGCGATTTCCACGCGCCGGCGCAGCCCGCCCGAAAGCGTCTCCACGATATCCTTGCGGCGGTCGGCCAGGCCCAGGCGCTCGGTCACGCGCTCCATCCGGGCGCGCAGATCGGCGCCCTTCAACCCGTGCAGATGCCCCTGGGCGCGCAGGTTCTCATCCACCGTCAGCGCCCTATCGAGGCTCTGGCTCTGGAACACCACGCCCACCCTCCGGCGCACGCCGGCGGGGTCGCGAACCACGTCGCACCCGGCTATGGAAGCGCGTCCCGCGGTGGGGACCATCATGGTGGAGAGTATCCGGAACAAGGTGGACTTGCCGCCGCCGTTCGGCCCCAGCAGGCCGAAGATTTCGCCCTTCTTTACTTCGAAGCCGACGTTCGAAAGAGCCAGGCGGTCACCATAGCGGTGCGTCAGGTTTTCAACTTGGATCACAAACCAGGCCTATCCAGGAGCAGAAGCCCGTAGATCATCGGCAGATACAGAACGGATGTTACCAGAACATTGCGCGCGCGGGATAAAGTGCGCTCCAGCGCCACCCGCACGCCCGAGTATAAGAACCAAATGCCGAGCAGCAACGCTCCCGACGAATAGATGCGACCGGACATTCCCAGGATACCCGGAATCAGGCTCACGGGGATGAGGATCAAACCAAAAAGGAGGATCTGCCGCGCGGTGGACCGGCAATCCGGATCCACTACCGGCAGCATGCGTATGCCCGCCCGCGCGTAGTCCTCTTTGTACATCCAGGCGATGGAATAGAAGTGCGGGAATTGCCAGACGAACAGGATGGCGCCCAGCGCCCAAGCCTCGCGAGGGAGCGCGCCGGCGGCGGCCGCGAACCCGATCAGCGGGGGCATGGCGCCGGGGATGGCCCCGATGGTCGTGGACCACCAGGTGCGCTGTTTCAAGGGCGTATACAGGAACAGGTAGCTCGTCAGGGTGAACGCGCCGATCGACCCGGTGAGGAGATTCACGCCCAGCCACAGTTCCAGAAAACCGAGAATCGAGAGCGCGATTCCGAACGTCAGCGCGCCATCCGCCGAGATTCTCCCGGATGGCAGCGGGCGCCCCGAAGTCCGGCGCATTTTGCCGTCGGCCACGCGCTCGTACCACTGGTTGAGCGCGGCCGTGCCCGAGGCCATCAGCCCGGTTCCCAGGATGGAGTGGAACAGCGAAAGGTAATGGATGCTCCTCAGGAACTCCCACCAGTGGGCGGCGCCGGGCAGTCCGAAGAAATAGCCGATTCCGGTGCTCATGAGGATCAGCCACGTGATCCGCGGCTTGGTGAGTTCGATGTAATCGCGCATGATCGGCCAGGCCATAGTTTATTGATGCAACGGAACTTCCGGAAGCTTCCAGGGAGTCATGTGGGCCAAACTCTTTCGGATGCCACAGGAGTTTCTATATTTTGGCTCGATCACCTGGGAGGTTTGGTGGGGCAGGCGGTTTCGCTTGCCAACCCGCACTGGACCACGGCCAGCATTCCGCGGATGAAAATGAGGCAATCTTCGGCGGTAGTCGGGCATGCCAGGGGCCGGGCAGGCGAAACCGCCTGCCCCACCTGCCAACCGATGATTCCACGGCTTTCAGACGCCGCCCGCGGTCCGACGCTTCCTCATTTTCCTGTCGGCTCCCAATACACGGCGCACTCCGAAACTTCCACCCGCTGGCGGAACGCCGCTTTCAGATCCAGGGCGGTGATGTCCGGGTGATCGTCGTCACAGGTTTCGAAAACCGCGTAGGCGCCGGCATGCGCCTGCTTCTTCATTTCGGAATAGGAAACCAGGCGCAGCTCCGCGGCGCGGCCCTTGGACAGGTTCTCCACCGTGTGCGCATACGCGAACTCCATGCCCGGCAGCGGAGTGCGGCGCATCAGGAAGTAGATTGGCTCGTCGGCCACCAGCGCAACCCCGGGCGGGGCAATCTGTTGCACCTTGCGGGCCAGAAGATCCATGTCGGCCCATCTATAGGTATCGCGGTCCTCGTACATCGATTTCCCCACCGCCATGGCAAAGAACAACGATAGAATCACGCCCCCCCACAGGGAGCGATTCGCGCTGCCGGCGGCCGAGCCAAGGCCATCAAATCCCAGGGCGGCCAGGATCGCCACAAAGGGGATCGCCACCACGAAGTAGCGCGGGAAGGTGGGATGCGCCACGCCCACTTCCGCCCCCAGCGCCAGCGCCAGCCAGCCGCACAGGGCCAGTTCCGAGCGCCATGCGCCACCCCACTCTTTACGCGAGCGGAAGAACCACAGGCCGGCCGCCGCCAGCGCCAGCATCACCAGCGCCTGCCCGCAATCGATCCAGGACGTAAGAACCTCCAGATCGTGCCGCGTGGTATCGGGCCAGTTCACCGCGCGATAGCGCATCTGGTACTGGAAGAGGTTGAAGAGCGTCTGCCGGGGTCCGTGCGCGAAGAGCCACAACACCGGCAGGAACGGCGCGGCCGCGCCGGCCAGGTAGGCCGCCGCTTTCGCCCAGCGGGCGCCCGCGCGGCTGCGAAGCGCCAGCCAGACCAGCAACACCGGAGCCGCCGCCGCGGTAAGAAGCGAAGACGCCGCGGCCACCCCGGCCAGCAGGCCCGCCAGGGCCGCCGCCGCGGGACTTCTGCGATCCGCCGACGCCACCGTCAGGCGAAAGGCCGCCACCAGCGCGAACAGGCATAGGCCGTAGGCCTGCCCTACTGAGCCGAAATCGATAACCAGCCAGTTCATTCCGGCCAGGGCCGCCGCCGCGCATCCGGCCGCCAGGCGCGATCGCGAAGCCGGTACGCGCGAAAAGACGTACTGCGCGGTTAGCGCCACCGCCGCCGAGGAGAGCAGCGCCGAAATCGCGTGCGCCACCCGCCAGGATTCACCGAAAAGGCTCATCCACCCGGCCGTCCAATACGCGTTGAAGGGCGTCTGCGGGAAACAGAAATCGAGGTACGGCCGCTTTCCCGCTCGGATCAACTGCGCCGCGAGCAGATGAAAGCCTTCGTCCCAGGTAAAGGCCACCGTCTGCGAGTAGATCATCAGCCCAGCGCCCAGGAACGCGATCCACGCGCCCAGCCAAAGACGCTCGCGGCGGCTCGCGCCCGCGCTCCGCGCCTGTGTCAACCCATCCACTCCGCCCACCGTGCACACTCCCTCACCATAACAGCTAAACAGGGCGGCGTTGTCGCATACAATAATATCCGGCGCGCTGCGTCTGGTTGGGGGCAAAGACATGTCGTACTCCGTGCAATCCGCGAGGCGCCACGCTGGGGCGCGCTGGCTGGGGGCCGCGATGGCCCTGGCCTGCGCGCTGCCGGCTCGCGCGGTGGATCTGCGCTTGCAGTTCGGCGCGCTCGAGCGCATGTTAGCCGAGCAGGCATTCACCCAGGAAGGCCGCCGTTACGTGCATGGCGACCGCACCAACAAGTGCAACTTCGCCTATCTCGAGAAGCCGAGGGTGCAGGGCGAGGCGGGCAAGCTGCGCATACGCGCCCGCTTCACCGGGCGCTCGGCGCTGAACATGCTCGGCCAGTGCGTGGGGTTGGGCGACGCTTTCGACATGGTGATCGCCGCCCGGCCGGTGTACAAGGACGGCAATATCGGGCTGGCGGAGGTGACGGTGGCGAGCGACGGGCGCACCGGGTTCTACATCCGGCGCGTGTGCGCGGCCATGGCGGCCAGCCTGGCGCGCGATTTCCACTATCCGGTGGCGGCCGAGGTGAAGAAGACGCTGGAAGATGCGGGAACCCAGCCGGCCTATCGGCGCGAGCTCCGCTCCTTTCGCGTCACCGATGTTCAGGTGACCGGCGAAGCCCTCGTACTTGCCCTCGATTTCGAATTGACGGTAAGGTAATCTGGGTCCAATAGCCATCGGATCGCGATGCGTGGCGCCCAATTCCTGGCTTGCCATGCCACACTCGATTTCCGCTCGAAAATGGAGGAGAATTGGTCTCATGATGCCGAGGGGTTGGCGATTTTGGGCGGCGCTGGCGCTGGCGCCGCTGCTGTGCGCCCAGTCCACGCGAACCGCGGACCTGGCGCTGGGCAAATTCCTGGTGGCCAGCCGCGATCTGGCCGACCCGAATTTCGCCCGCACGGTTGTGCTGCTGGTGGACTATGAAAGCGACGGCGTGGTGGGCCTGGTGGTCAACCGGCGAACCACCATTCCGATCTCGCGCGTGCTGGCGTTGAAAGAGGCCCAGGGCCGCGCCGACCCGGTGTACGTCGGCGGCCCCGTGCAGCTTACCGGCGTCATGGCGCTGGCGCGGTTGGCCCAGGCGCCGGCCGACGGCGGGCGGGTTTTCAACGACGTCTACCTGGTGCGCACCGAGGCGCCGCTGGTCAAGGCGATGGGTACGCCGGGAGGCAAATTCCACGTGTTCCTGGGCTACGCCGGATGGAGCCCGCCTCAACTGCGCCACGAAACGGAGATCGGCTCGTGGTTCATCTTTCCGGCGGACGCCGGCATGGTGTTCGACCCGGACCCCGGTTCTTTGTGGACTCGGCTGATCGAGAGGACGGAAAGCCGGTTCGCCTGGAACCCGTTTAGCGTCTCGTGGAGAAGCTCGGAATGAACCGCGGAGTCCGCGCGCAGTATTCGTCGTAGGCCTGGCCGAAGCGCTGCCGCAGCTCGCGCTCTTCGAGCGACACGATGAGCCGCAGAGCGATCAGGCCCGCGGCGCACTCCACGTACGCGGCGAGATAGTCGATGAGCAATGCCCCGCCCAGGAGCGCCACCGCGACTTGCACATACCGGGGGTGGCGCAGGCGGGCATAGATGCCGCCCGTGAGGAGCGGGACGCCGTGGCTGCCGGGGGCCAGCTCCGGGAGGCCCATGAGGGTTTTCTTCGTCAGCCGGGAGGAAACCACGAAGCGCATGGCTACGGATGCGGCTATCAGCGCGCCGCCGGTGATGGCCAGAGGCGGATGATCGCCATATTCGATCGAGAGCAGCGGCCGCCGCGCCAGCCAGGCCATGGCGGCCACCAGGCCGATGAGCGTGTAATTGACGGCGAGGGCCGCGTGCAATCCGATGCGCCGCCAGAACCCGATGAAGGGGTGCACGGAGAACCAGTAAAGTATGCCGCCGGGGAAGAACATGAGCAAGAATAGGGCGAGGTAGTGGCGTGCGGCAGGCATGGGAGCGGCTCCTGTGGAAGTATACACCGCCCGGGCGGGCGACTTCGGCAAGCCGAATTTCCACAGTCTAGTTGTCTGCGGCGAACAGAATGACGAGTATGCAGATAACTGTGGGGCAGCCAATCCTGGCTGCCGCCGGCTTTCAGCCGGCGTTTGCCGTGTGAGAGGGCTCCGCGGATGCGAAAGAGCCGCCTAGAAAGGCGGCTGCAGGCAAGATTGCCTGCCCCACAAAACATGCAGAACTCCGGCCGCACTGCTGAAGCCGTGCCGGTCAACGAGGATTCCAACCGGTGCGGGTTTCGAAGGAACGCCGGCGGCGAAGCTCCCGTCTTTGGAACAGGATAGGGCGACCGCGCGGGGCAGCGACCGCCAAGATATGGGGGTGTTCCCAGTGGGTACACTCGATGCTGTGGGGATGGTGCTTTACTTTTGCCCTCCACGAGTTTAGTATAGTTACAACTCCCCCGAAGCAGAGGATATAGCTTTGCTGAAACTCAAACGCGTCGAACTGCAGGGATTCAAGTCCTTTTGTGAGCGCACCGAACTCCGCTTCAACGGGGACGGCATTGCCGGAATTGTGGGGCCTAACGGCTGCGGCAAGTCCAACATAAGCGATGCCATCTGTTGGGTGCTGGGGGAACAATCGGCCAAGAGCCTGCGCGGCTCCCGCATGGAAGACGTGATTTTCGCGGGTACTCGCGAGCGCAAGCCGCTGGGCATGGCCTACGTGACCATGACGCTTGTGGACCCGGAGCTGTACCAGGAGGCCCGCGGGCACAAGCTCCAGGCCGTGGAAGACGGCGAGAGGCGCCGCAACGGCGAGGTGACCATCACCCGGCGCCTGTTCCGCTCGGGCGAAAGCGAATACCTCATCGACGGCCGCCTGGCGCGTTTGCGGGATATCCAGGACCTTTTCATGGGCACCGGCCTGGGGCCGGAGAGCTACGCCATCATCGAGCAGGGGCGCATCGGGCAGATTCTGAGCTCCCGGCCGCAGGACCGGCGCGGGGTGATCGAAGAGGCCGCCGGCATCACCAGGTTCAAGACCAAGAAGCGCCTTTCGGAAGCCAAGCTGGAAGGCGCCAAGCAGAACCTGGCGCGGGTGTACGACATTCTGGAGGAAGTCACCCGGCAGGTGAACTCGCTCAAAAGGCAGGCTTCGAAGACGCGGCGCTACGGCGAGTTGAAGGCCGATCTGGAAGCGCGCCTGCGGGTGGCGCTATCGGGGCAATTCCGGCTGCTCGAGCGGGATGCCGCCAAGACGGCCATCGACCTGAACCTGGCGGCCGCCGAGCTGAAGTCCCTCACCGAGCGCGTCTCGGAGCGCGAGCAGGCGCACGAACGCGCGCAGGCGGCGTGGTTCGAACTCGAACAACGGCTTACCCAGGCGCGCCAGGAGCTGTCGGAGACGAACCTCGAGGCGGAGCGAGTGCGTGGCCGGCTGGAATCGCAGGTCAAGGAAAGCGGGGCCATCGAGCAGCGCATCGCCCAGGCCGAGAAGGAATCGGCGGAACTGGACCTGCGGCTGGACGCGCTGGAGGCGGAGAGCGCGGCCGAGCGGCGCAGCGTGGAGGCGCTCGAGGCGCAAATCGAGGAAGCGCGCGGCCGCATGACCGAGATCGACGCGCAGCGCGAAGGCCTGCAAGCCCGGGTGCGGGAGCGCGAGAAGGCCATCGAGGCGGGCCGGCAGGTGATTCTGCGGCTGCTGGGCGAAGCCTCGACGCTGAAGAACCAGTTGGCGCAGATCGAAGAATACCTGGCGGGAATCGAGCGCGAGACCCTGCGTTCCACGCGCGAGGAGCAGGTGGCGGCTTCGGAAATCGAGCGGCTCGATGCGGCCCGCAAGAAGCTCTCCGAAACGGTGGCTCGGCGGCAGCTCGAGCTGGAGACGGTGACGGGCGAACGCCGCCGGACCGAAGAGGAGCTGGGGATGCGGCGCGGCGCGGCCGCGGAGATGCGCCGGGAGATCGATTCGGCCAGAAACGAAGTTTCCCAGATCCGCGCGCGCAAGGAATCGCTCGAACAGGTGCTGGCGCACCGCACCTACACCACCGATTCGGTGAAGCGGCTGTTCGCGGCGCTGGAGAAAGGCAAGACCGGCGAGCTGAAGCCGCTGGGCGTGCTGGCGGACTACGTGGAAGTGGATCCGCAGTTCGAAAAGCCGGCCGAGGAATTCCTGCACGAAGAATTGGAATACGTGGTGGTGGAGGACTGGCCGCAGGCCGAGCGGGGGCTGGACTTCATTCGCGCGGAGCTGGACGGCCGGGCCACGTTCCTGGTGCATCCCGAGCCGAACGGCGCCGGCAAGGGGCATTTTCCGGAGCCGCCCATAGGGCCGGAGACGGGCATCGCGGCGCGTCTGAGCGATTCTCTGCGGCTCACCAACGGCTTCAAAGGCCGGACGGTGGACCTGCTGCCGCGCGTTTCGTTGTGTTTTCTGGCGGAAGACCGGGTCTCGGCGCAACGCCTCGCCACCAGCTATCCGCACCTCTATTTCCTGCTCTCGGACGGCGTTTGCTACCACGGCCTGACGGTGACCGGCGGCAAGAAGACCGGAGCGGGCCCGCTGGCCATGAAGCGCGAGGCGCGCGAGCTGGCGGTGAAGCTGGCCGGCCGCCAGAGCGGCCTCGACGGGATGGTGGCGCGCCTGGATGCGTGCAACCAGGAGATCATCGGACTGGAAGCGGAGCTCGAGAGGCTGCGGGCGTTGCAGCAGGCGCGGGAGAAAGACCGCCTGGCGCTGGATCACGAAATGCGCAAGCTGGGCGAGGACCTGGGGCGCGCCAATTCACGGCTGTCGGTGGCGCGTCTGGAGTTGGAACGTCTGCGGCGGGACGCTGGCAAGTCCGCCGAGCAGCGCGAGCGCAACCAGGCGGCGGTGGCCGAAAAGGAGCGACTGCGGGCCGCCCGCGAGGAGGCCCTGGAGGCCGAGCGGCTGGAGCTGGAAAAGCTGGAAGCGGAGGCCGCGGCCATCGGCGAGGAGCACTCGAGCATTCGCGCCCAACTGGCGGGCGTCGAGGAGCGGCGGCGCGGGGAGCGCGCGGCCATGGCGCGCCTCGAACAGCAGTGCCGCGAGACCGCCGCGCGGCGCCAGGCCATCGCGCCGGAGATTGAGCGGTGGGTGGCCGAGCGCGCGCGCCTGCTGGCCGACAACGTCGATCTGGATTGCCGCTCGGGCGCGCTCGCCATGGGAATCGCGGACATCGAAGCGCGCGTGGCGGAAGCCGCGGCTTGCGACGCGGCCCTGCGCGAAGACCTGCGGGCCGGTGAAGAGGACCTTCGCGCCATGCGCGCGAGCGTGGAAGAGAGCCACGAGAAGCGTTCGCAGGTCGAGGTGGAGCTGGTGCGCAAGCAGGCCGAGCTGCGCTACCTCGATGAGGCCAGCCGCAAGGAGCTGAACTGCCCGGTGGCGGATCTGGCCGCATCCGACGACCCGCTTCCCGAAGCCGGGGCCATCGCCGAGGCGGAGCAGGCCGCCGCCGAGGTGCGCGACCGCATCGAGGCCTTGGGACCGGTGAATCCGGCGGCCATGGAGGAGTTCCAGGAAGCCCAGCAGCGGCAGGATTTTCTGAGCGCGCAGCGGCAGGACCTGATCGATTCCATTCGCGACACCGAGAAGGCCATTCAGGAGATCGACCAGGTTTCGCGCCAGAAATTCGCGGAAGCCTTCGAGGCCATCAACGCCAACTTCCGGGTGGCGTTCCAGGTTCTGTTTGGCGGCGGCACGGGCGAGATGCGGCTTACCGACCAGGAGAACCTGGCGGAATCGGGCATCGACATCGTTTGCTCGCCCCCCGGCAAGCGTTTGCAGAACGTGCTGCTGCTTTCGGGCGGCGAGAAAGCCCTGGCGGCGGTGGCCTTGTTGATGGCCATCTTCCGTTACCAGCCAAGCCCGTTCTGCGTGCTGGACGAAGTGGACGCGCCGCTCGACGAGGCCAATATCGGCCGCCTCACGCGCCTGCTCCGGGAGATGTCGGAGCAGACGCAATTCGTGGTGATCACCCACTCTCAGCGGACCATGGAGGCGGCGTCGGCGCTCTACGGGGTCACCATGCAGGAGCCCGGCGTCTCACGCCTGGTTTCGGTGCGCTTCAACGCGGAAGCGGCGGCGTAGGCGGCTCTTCCACGGCGTTCCGCGCCGTCGGGCCGGCCAGATATACGGGGTATCGCGAGAGCATCGCGCCGTAGATCAGGTGACCCCACAGGGTAGCCCGGGCGTAGTGCAGGCGCGCCAGCAGCGGCGCGGCGATTCTCCACAGGACTCCGAACGAGAGATAATACCAGAAGATGGTGAAAAGGATCGAGACCAGCGTTAACCGCAGACGGGACATCCGGGTTTGAAACGCCGTGGCGAAAAGCGCGCCCAAAAGACTGTACAGGAGCAGGTACAGCGCTACGCCGGAGAGCGTGCTGGCGGAGAAACCGCTTCGGATGGCGTCCGCGCCATAGAAAACGCTGGCCATGAGGTTGGCCGCGGCCCAGAAATCCCGCCCCATCCGGACGGCGCTGGCGCCCAGCCACGCAAGCAGGCAGATGGCGCCCAACATGCCGGCCTGGAGGCCGGCCAGAAACGCACGGAAGGCGCGTTCCCGGCGGCCCTCCGTGGCGGTCTCCATCTATTTCAGCCTATACTGGCGACAAGACCCAAGGCAAAGCAAATCTTATGCGTCGCGTAGCGATCACAGGCATCGGCGCCGTCAGCCCCAACGGGGTTGGACGGGAGCAGTTTTGGAGCGCCACTCGCAACGGAGTGAGCGGCGTGCGGCGGATCAGCCGCTTCGACCCCGCGGGTTACGCGGTTCAAGTGGCGGGCGAAGCGCCGCCTGAATTCGACGAGAAGAAGTGGGTAGAGGTCAAGGACCGGCCGCACGTGTCCCGCTCCGTGCCGCTGGCCGCCGCCAGCGTGGCCGAGGCGATGGAAGACGCCGGCCTCAACGCCGGGGCCATGACCCGCGACGAGCTGCGCGGCATCGGGGTGATCGTGGGTTCCGGCGGCGGCAGCCAGGACTTCACCGAGGAGCAGTACCGCCTGTATTACACCGGCAAACTGAAGCAGTGCAGCGTGTACACCATCCCCACCAGCACCATCGGCACGCTGGCCAGCGAAGTCTCCATGCGCTTCGGGTTTCGTGGCCTGAGCCACATCGTCTCCACGGGGTGCACCTCTTCCACCGACGCGCTGGGCTACGCCTACCGCAACATCCAGGCGGGGGTGCTCGACACGGTGGTGGCGGGCGGCGTGGATGCGCCCATCATGCCCCTGATCCTGCGCGGTTTCCAGCTCATGCGGATCATGAGCACGCGCTGGAACCAGGAGCCGCAACGCGCTTCGCGCCCCTTTTCACGCGACCGCGACGGCTTCGTCATCGCCGAGGGCTCGTGGTTTTTCATTTTGGAGGAAATGGAGCAGGCGCGCGCGCGGGGCGCGCACATATACGGGGAGATTGCGGGCTACGGCTCCACCTGCGAGGCCTACCACAGAGTGCGCCTGGAAGAGTGCGGCGAGGAGCCCGCGCGAGCCATGGGCCTGGCCATGCGCGAGGCCGGCATCGCTCCTTCCGCGGTGCAGTACATCAGCTATCACGGCACCTCCACGGAGTTGAACGACCGCATCGAGACGCTGGCCGTGAAGCTGGCCTTCGACGGGCACGCCCGCAAACTGGCCGGGTCTTCCCTCAAGAGCCTCATCGGGCACCCGCAGGGAGCGTGCGGGGCGGCGGGAGTGGCCGCCATCCTGCTTTCGATGCGCGACGGATTCGTGCACCCCACCCTCAACGTCGACGAGCCCGACCCCAATTGCGACCTGGACTACATCCCCGGAACGGGCCGGGCCCTCGAGATCGAGTACGCCGTGGCCAACTGCATCGCCTTCGGGAGTAAGAACTCGGCGCTGGTGTTGAGAAAGGTGTAATGTCGACAGGAAGGCTGGCGGCGCTGGCGCCGGCGGCGGGGGTCACTGTGGCGGGCTATGTCTATCCGCCCGTCCGGCTCTTCGCCGAAAAAGCCGTGGGACGGGGAACCGGATGCCCCATGGGGCCCGATGTGCTGTATTTCCGGGCCGGTTATGCGGCCCGGTTCGCATCCGCCCCGAACTGATTGATCCGCACGCTGCCATCCGGAAACACGGCGCGGATCTCCAGTTGCCCGCCCATGGCCTCGATGAACTTCGCCAGCGTGCTCACGTACATGTCCGTGCGGCGTTCCAGGCGGGAGATGGACCCCTGGCTGACGCCGAAGATCTGCGCCAGGTTCTGCTGGGTGAGCTCACGCGCGGCGCGAAGTTCGTCAAGCGCCAAGTTCGCAAGCGTGGCTTTCACGCGTTCGTCCACTCGCGCACGGGACTCCGGCGGCATCTTCATCCGCAACTCGTCAAAGTTCCTTGCTTTACCCATTGCTCTGCTCCTTGATCCTCACCAGGTGTTCGTCGTAAAGGCGATCCGCGACCGGCACGAAAACGCCATACCAGCGCGCATTCCCCGTCTTGTCCCCGCCAATCAGCAAGACCGCCGCACGCTGTGGATCGAAGGCGTAAAGGACACGGTACGGCCGCCCGTGGTGCTGAATCCTCAACTCCCGCATGTGTCCGTGCTTGCTCGACGGAACTCCCGAGCACCGGGGGTACTTCAAATCCACGCCATAGACCCGCAGAATCTCCACGTCGTGGGCGACGCTTTCCTGTTCTTCCATGGTGAGACCCTCCCACTACTCGCCGAATTCGCCGGTGAACAGGATCTCACATGCCATACAAGTAATATAACCTGAAGTGCATATAAGTGGCAAGGCCAGTCGCGCGGCCGGCTTCACGCCGCGTTTCGCGGCAGGACCTCCCTCTCGATCCGCGGCCGAGTCTCCCGGGCGGCGATCTCCAGGTCGTAGGCGCTCTGGAGGTTCAACCAATACTGCGGCGACGTGCCGAAATAGCGTGCGAGACGCATGGCGCTGTCCACGGTGATGGCCCGCTTCCCATTGACGATGGCGCTTATCCGGTTCATGGGAACCCGGAGAGCGCGCCCCAGCTCGTTCAGGCTAACCCCAATCTCGTTGAGTTCGTCCCGGAGCAATTCGCCCGGGTGGATCGGCGGCAATTTCCTGCGTTGCGCCATGGCGTCTCCTCTCAAAGGGCCTCTCGTGAAACAACCACTCCAACCGCTCCCTGACAGGGCCTAGTGGTAGTCCACAATCTCGACATCGTGCGCGCTCCCCTCGCGCCAGGAAAAGCAGACCCGCCAGCGATCGTTAATCCGAATGCTGTGCTGGCCGGCCCGGTCGCCTTTCAAAGCCTCCAGCCGGTTGCCCCGGATGGCCCCAAGGTCGGCTAGGCTCGTGGCCGCATCCAACCACCGCAGCCGTTTGCGCGCCTGCTCTTCGATCCCGCGAAACTCCCGGCTGCCATATCCTTCGTTGATCGCCTGGGTTTCCTGGCATCGAAACGAGCGAATCATACACGTTAAAGATAGTATGCCGCGCGTAGTGAGTCAAGGAGCGATTCATATTGGCGATTCGCGCTGAAGCGCACAATCCCGGGGCAAACTCGCGACGCTATCAAGGCAACGAAGCCCAGCCCCCGCTTCCCCCTCTGCTAAAATCGAAGAGTTCCTATGCCGAGATCTCTAGACGAGTTGCAATCCCTGGCCAAACAGGTGCGGCGCGAGATCGTGCAGATGATTGGCGCGGCCAAGTCCGGACACCCCGGAGGCTCCCTTTCCGCCGTCGAAATCCTGGTTGAGCTCTATTTCGATCATATGAAGATCGATCCGAAAAACCCGGCGTGGCCGGATCGCGATCGCTTCATCCTTTCCAAGGGCCACGCCGCGCCGGTGCTATACGCCGTTATGGCCGAGGCCGGCTACCCCGATACGCCGCTCGACAAGCTCAACACCCTGCGCCGGCTCGGTTCGATGTATCAGGGCCACCCCGATGTCCGCTTCATCCACAGCCTCGAGGCTTCCACCGGTTCGCTCGGCGGCGGTCTCTCCCTGGCCCTGGGCATGGGCATCGCGGCGCGTCTCGATGGCCGGCCCTCGCGCACCTACTGCCTGCTGGGCGATGGCGAGATCCAGGAAGGCCAGGTTTGGGAAGCCGCCATGGCCGGCGCGTTCCACAAGATGGATAACGTGGTGGCCATAGTGGATTACAACGGAATCCAGCTCGATGGCTTCGTCAAGGACATCATGGAAGTGGCCCCGCTGGCCGAGAAGTGGCGCGCCTTCGGCTGGCATACCATGGAAATCGATGGGCATGATATCTCCGCTCTTCGAAGAGCGTTCGAAGAGGCCGAATCGGTGAAAGGCAAGCCTTCTTGCATCGTGGCCCACACCATCAAAGGGAAAGGCGTTTCGTTCATGGAAAACAACCCCAAGTTCCACGGCACGGCGCCCACGCCGGCGGAAGTGGAGCTGGCGCTTCAGGAGCTACGGTGATGCCGGCGCAAACCAGGTTCGAACTCAAGCTCGGAGCGGCCACCCGCGAAGCATTCGGCCGGGCGCTGGCCGAGTTGGGCCGCGAGAATCGCGACATCGTGGTATGCGACGCGGATCTCTCGCATTCCACCATGACCACGTATTTCGCCAAGGAGTTCCCGGACCGCTTCATTTCCTGCGGCATTGCCGAAGCCAATATGGTGGGCATCGGCGCGGGCCTGGCTTACGCGGGCAAGATCCCATTCGTATCGAGCTTCTCGGCCTTCGTCATGAACAAGGGCTTCGAGCAGCTTCGCGTCGGCGCGGCCTACCCCAACGTGAACCTCAAGGTGGTGGGCACCCACAGCGGCATCTCCATTGGCGAAGACGGGCCCTCCCAGATGAGCGTCGAGGAAACTGCGCTGGCCTGCTCCCTGCCCGGCTTCGTGGTTCTCGCGCCAGCCGATGAGGTCTCCACCAAGGCCCTGGTTCGCGCCGCCGCGGCGCACGTTGGACCCGTGTTTATCCGCACCGGCCGTCCCAAGGTTCCCGTGATTTACGAAAGCGGCCACAAGTTCGAAATCGGCAAGGCCATCGAGCTGCTCCCCGGCTCCGCCGTCGCCATCATCGCCAACGGTCTCATGGTGGCCGAAGCCATTCGCGCCGCCGCAATCCTCGAAGCCGAAGGCGTTTCCGTGCGCGTCATCGACATGCATACGGTCAAGCCCCTCGATCGCGACGCCATCCGCCGCGCCGCCGCCGAAACCGGCGCCGTGGTGGTGGCCGAAGAGCATCTCGTCGATGGCGGCTTGGGCGTGCGCGTGGCGCAGGTGGTGGCCGAAACTGTTCCTTGCCCCATGGAATTCGTGGGGATTCACGATACCTACGCCGAATCGGGCCAGCCTGCCGAACTGCTGGAGAAGTACGGCCTGGCCGCCTCCAACGTGGCCGCCGCGGCGCGCAAGGCGGTTGCGCGCAAGCGATAATGCGATGTCCGAAACGGGCGCCCTGGCCGATGCCTTCCTCCGCCAAAGCCCCTTTTGTCATTGGGTGGTGGATGCCGGGGGACGCTTCGAGCATTTCTACGGCGAGCCAAGTCTGCTTTTCGGAAAGCCCGCCGAGGCCCTGGTCGGGCGCACCGCCGAGCAGGCGCTCGAACCGAAGCTCGCGGATATCTGGCGGGACCGCTTCTCCCGCGCTCTCGCCGGGGAGACGCTGATGCTGCTGGAGCGCCGCGGCGAGGAATCCTGGTACATCGGCGTGTTCCCCATCGGGCTTCCCGGCCAGCCTCCTCGCGCGGGGGCGACGGTCAAGGAAATTAGCGCCTGGAGAGCCGCCGGACAGGATCTCCGCTCCAGGGTGCTGAGCGCCCTCGGGGCGCAGGAGTTCGAGCGCCAAATGGTGGCCAAGTTTCTGCACGACAAGGTGGGCCAGAATCTCACCGCCATGGGTCTGCAACTGGATCTGATCCGCATGGATATGGAGTGCCTGTCGCCCGACGCCGCTTCCCGCGTGACCGATATCCAGAAACTGCTCGAAGCCATGATGCAGGAGGTGCGGGAGTATAGCTACGGGCTGAACCCCGCCGCCGTGGAACGCACCGGGCTGCGCAGCGCTCTGGACCGGTTGACGGCCCGCATCCGCGGCCGCTTCGCGGGCGCTGTGCGGGTGAACGCCGATCCATCCCTCAAGCTCGATCCCAAGATCGCCACCGCTTTGTATCAAATCGCACAGGAAGCCGTGGAAAACGCCGCCAAACATTCCGCTTGCTCTGTTATCGAAATCGCGGTAAAGTCCACAAAGGCCGGACCGGTGCTGGAGGTGCGGGATAATGGCAGAGGCTTCGATCCGGCGGACGTGCTCGGCGGGCGTCGCGGCCTGGGAATTTTGAGCATGGAGCATTACGCGGCGCAGGCCGGTCTGGATTTTTCCATTCGCAGCAACCGGGAAACGGGCTCCGTGGTTCACGCCGCGGCGCCGGGAGCCGAATAATATGCCATTCACTATCGTGCTTGTGGACGATCACAAGCTGGTGCGCGATGGCGTCAAGACCATCCTCGAGCGCGGCGCGGAGTTCCGCGTGGTGGGCGAGGCCGAAAGCGGCGGCGAAGCCGTGGCGCTGTGCCGCAAGACCGCGCCGGATATCGTGCTCATGGATATCGGCCTGCCCGGCATGAACGGCATCGAGGCCACCACCGAGTTGCTGCGCCACTGCCCCGCGGTCAAGGTGGTGATCCTCTCCATGTACGACGACGAGAACTCCGTGGTGAGCGCCATCCGGTCTGGCGCCCGGGCTTTCGTACTGAAGAAGGGCTCCTCGGCGGAGCTGCTGGACGCCTTGCGCATCGTGGCCCAGGGCGGTTCGTACCTCAGCACCCAGGTTTCCGACCGGCTGTTGGCGCGCATCCAGCGCGGCGATCTCGATACTCACGATCGCAGCCCCCTGGAAGCGCTATCGCCCCGCGAGCTGCAGGTGCTGCGCCTGGTGGCCCAAGGCAAGACCAGCAAAGACATCGCGGTCCTGCTCGACCTCGGATTGCAGACCGTGCGCAGCTATCGTAAGACCATGATGAAGAAGCTGGGCGTCAACAACGTCGCCGGTCTCACCCAACTGGCCCTGGCCGCCGGCCTCACGCACTGGAATAAGCCCGACGCCAGCCCGCCCACGGTGGGATAAGCCCTCAGGCTTGTCAATCCGTGGGATAAGGCTCCCGCCTTGTCGGTCCGTGGGATAAGGCTCCCGCCTTGTCAATCCGAGCGAAGCTCGGATACGCAAGGGGGCTGGGCAGGAATCTCATCCCACGCCGCTCAATGACCGCTGCCCAACCAAGTTTTAGGCCCGGGGAACCCGTCCGAGCTTCGCTCGGATCGACAAGGCTGGAGCCTTATCCCACTGCATAGTCCCCGCGCGGCGCTTCCCACTGCGCCTCTTTTTGCAGAAAGCAGTTTCCCACCGCCAGCGCGTCCATGCCCGTACCCATGAAACAGCGGTATGCATCCTCGGGGGTGCAGACTATCGGCTCCCCGCGCACGTTGAAGCTGGTGTTCACCAGCACCGCGCATCCCGTCCGGGCTTCCCAAGCCTGCAACAGCGCGTGGTATCGGGGATTGGTTTCCGGGTGCACGGTTTGCACGCGGGCCGAATAGTCCACGTGCGTTACGGCGGGGATATCGCTGCGCGGCACGGTCAGCTTGTCGATTCCGAAGAGCGCTTTCTGCTCCTCGCTCATGGCGATCCGCCGGCGCCGAGCCACGTCCGCCACCAGCAGCATGTACGGGCTCGGGCGGTCGATTTCGAAGTAGTCCGAGACGCGCTCTTGCAAAACCGACGGCGCGAACGGCCGGAACGATTCACGGCGCTTCACCTTCAGGTTCAGGATGGACTGCATGTGCGCGGAGCGCGGATCGGCCAGGATCGACCGCGCTCCCAGCGCCCGCGGTCCGAACTCCATGCGTCCCTGGAACCACCCCAAGGCCTGCTCGCGCTCGAGCGCCGCCACGCAGGCGTTCAGCAATTCCGCGTGGCTCATCGCCTCGAACCTCGCTCCGGCCCGGCGGAGCCGGTCTTCGATATCGGCTTGGGCAAACTCGGGCCCCAGGTAGGAGCCGCGCATGGCATCGCCGGCGCCCACCGCGCGCGGGTTGCCTTCAAACAGGTACCAGGCCGCCAGCGCGGCGCCCAGCGCGCCGCCGGCATCGCCCGCCGCGGGCTGAATCCACAGCTCCCGGAAGACGCCGTCGCGGAGCACCTTCCCGTTGGCCACGCAGTTGAGCGCCACGCCGCCCGCCAGGCACAGGTTGCGCGCGCCGGTCTCCCTCCCCAGCCAGCGGGTCATCCGCAGCACGGCCTCTTCCAGCACCGCCTGCACCGAAGCCGCCAGGTCCATGTGCCGCGCCGTGAGCGGCTCGCCGGGCCTCCGCGGCGGCCCTCCGAACAGGCCGTGGAAGCGGGCGTTGGTCATGGTCAGGCCGGCCGGGTAGTCGAAGTACTCCAGGTTCAGCCGGAACGAGCCGTCTTCCCGCAGGTCCACCAGGTGTTCCAGCATCGTCCCCGCGTATCGCGGCTCACCGTAGGGCGCCAGGCCCATGACTTTGTACTCGCCCGAGTTGACCTTGAAACCCGTGTAGTAGGTGAGCGCCGAGTACAGCAAGCCCAGCGAATGCGGGAAATGGATCTCCTTGACGATGCTCAGCCGGTTGCCGCTCCCCAGGCCCACCGAAGTGGTGGCCCATTCGCCCACGCCGTCCATGGTGAGCACCAGCGCCTCTTCGAAGGGCGACGGGAAAAACGCGCTGGCTGCGTGGCTCAGGTGATGCTCGGTGAACAGCAGCCGCGTCCCGGCGTCGAAGCGCGCGTCGAAGCGGCGCAGGCAATCGCGCAGCAGGTTTTTCTGGAACAGCTTTTCCCGCAGCCACAACGGCAGGGCCATTCGAAAAGACGCGAAGCCCGCCGGCGCATACGCCAGGTAGGTCTCCAGCAGCCGCTCGAATTTGAGGAACGGCTTATCGTAGAAGACCACGTAGTCTATGTCTTTGAGACCCACGCCGCCCGCCGCCAGACAGTATTCCACGGCGTGCGCGGGAAAGCGCGGGTCGTGTTTCTTGCGCGTGAACCGCTCCTCCTGGGCGGCCGCGACAATCTCTCCATCCCGCACCAGGGCGGCGGCGCTGTCGTGGTAGAAGGCGGAAATGCCCAGGATTCGCATGGCTTCCTCGGGCCTCAGAACTGCAAGCGCATGGATTCCGGATCGGGCCCCGGCGGGTCTCTGGGGATCCAATAACTCTTGCCGTCTTTGGGTTTCTTCAGCCGCAGCGGGTCCTTGCCCGCCAGGCGCAAGCACAGCGCCGCGGGCGTGAATACCAGAAAGAACATCAGCCCCAGGATGATGGGATTGACGATCTTGCCCAGCAGCAGCCCCAGGCGCCGCCACAGCAGGTTGGGAACATGAAGCAGCGAAGGCCGCGCCAGCGCCAGCGCCAGCAGGCCCGCCGCCGCGCCCAGCGCCCACACCCGCGCCGGATGCCCGGCGCGCAGCGGCAGTAGCGCCACCACCGCGAAAAACGCCGCCATCACGACGCCGAATCCCCGGTCCGTCGAGCCGCGGGGCTCGTGGCGGGCCTCCAGGCTCTCATGCAAACCGGTGACTGCGCTGCGGGAATTCATCATCAGAGGCGATTGTGACACACTCGAGTGGGATAAGGCTCCAGCCTTGTCAATCCGAGCGAAGCTCGGACCGGGGTTTTACACATCTGGCTGAGGGCCTGCCCGGCGCCCTGGTAGCGGCGAGGCGTCGCCCTTCCGAGCTGCGCTCGGATTGACAAGACTGGAGCCTTATCCCACCGCGAACCACTCCTGCGCCTGTCCCACGCGCTCGCGCACCTGCACGCCGTACGGGCAATCGACCGAACAGGTGGCGCAGTCGCCGCAGCGCACCGCGCGCACGCGCTCCGGCAACTCCAGGAACCGCTCCCGCGCCATGGCGAATTGGCCGTAGCCATCGGCATAGGACGCAAAACGCAGCATGTCGGGAACCGGAACCCCTTTGTCGCACACCCCCTTGCAGGCGCCGCACATGCGGCAATACGTGGGGCCGATATAGGCAAGCTGCGCGTTCAGAAGCTTCTCGTCCTTATCCGTGTAGGTCTGCGCCATGGCCTGGATGTTCTCGTCGAGCTCCTCCTGGTTGGTCATGCAGACAATGGCCGTGTCCACGGATTCGTTGCGCAGCACCCACTTGATGGCGGCCACGGGAGCGCCTTCCTGGCTGAGCTGCTTGGTAAGCGCCTGTGGGTTGGCGCCATACACGCGGTCGCCGCGCGCCACGCGGCTGGTCCCCCCGGCCAGCGCCTTCATGGCCACGATTCCCATGCCGGATTTCCGGGCGGCCCGGATGGCCGCGGTCATATCCGACTTGGGAGCGTCCTGCTTCGCATTGTTCGCCTCCGCCACGCTGCGCATGGCGAAGTTGTAGGTGGTAAGCGCTACGTCGGTCTGCCCCCGCTTGACCAGGAAGGGCAGCATCTGGTCCATGTTGAAGTGCGTGCTCACGCCGGCGAAGCGGATCTTCCCGGCCTGTTTGGCCGCGCGCTGCACCTCCAGCAACTCGTCCGTTACAGCCGCCGGATCGTTGCGCTGATGGAGGTACCAGATGTCCAGATAATCCGTGCCCAGCTCCTTCAAGCTGGTGTCCAGGTCGGCCAGGGCTTCCTGCTTGGTCTCGGCGCGGGTCTTGGTGGAGACGATCACCTGCTTTCGCCGGCTCTTCAGCGCCGCCCCCACCATGCGCTCGTTGTTGCCGGCCTGATAGGCGCGCGCGGTATCGAAATGGACGATGCCGAGATCCGCCGCGCGCTGAATCACGCTGGCGTCCGAGGTGGTCATACAGCCAAAGGAGAGGGACGTCACTTTCAGGCCGGTCTTCCCCAGCGTGCGCCACGTCAGTTTCACCTCTTTCGCGGGCGCCTGCGGCGCTCCCATTCCGGCGGCGGGCAATGCCAGCCCGGCTGCCAAGAAGTTGCGGCGTGAAGATTTTTCCATCGGGGTTCGCTCCTGTAGCACGTGCAGGGACTATGGCGATGAGTATAACATCCGACACGCGTATCCGATTTCGGCGGGTGCACAGCATAGAAGTGGGGTCGGGATTTCATCCTGCCGCCGGCTTTTCAGCCGGCGGTCGTCGGGCCGTTACGCGACGCCGGGCAGAAGCCCGGCGGCAGGATGAAATCCCGACCCCACTTCTATGTCGCACACCGCCAACCACGGAACCGGCGCGGCGACGATGGTACACTTTCCCTATGCGAGCTTCCGCCGACTGTTGCATCGACTACATCGAGCTGCCCTGCACTGACGCCACGCGAGTGAAAGCCTTCTACTCCCAGGTCTTCGGATGGAAATTCGAGGACTACGGCCCCGGCTACACCAGTTTCTTCGATGGCCGGCTGGCCGGAGGATTCACTACCGACGCCCAGGTAACCGCGGCCGGTCCGCTGGTGGTTCTTTACGCCGTGGACCTCGAAGGCATTCAGACCAAGGTGACGGCCGCGGGCGGCCGGATCACCCGCGAGATCTTTTCGTTCCCCGGCGGGCGCCGCTTTCATTTCGCCGACCCGGAGGGCAACATCCTGGCGGTGTGGGGCAAAGAGAAGCAAGTCTGACCGCCGTTCCGGCGACGTCACTCCGCCCGCAGCGCGCTCATGGGGTCCATCCGCGTCACCCGGCGGGTGGCGGACCACACCGACAACGCGGCGGTCGCCATCAACGCCAAAGCCGCGGCGCCGCATGTCCCCGCGCCCACCGGCTGCGCGTTCTCCATCACGTGCCGGATGAAGCGGCCCAGGCCGGCGGCCGCCAACCCGCCGGCGAGCACGCCGGCGGCGACGGGCAGGAGACTCTGCCGTAGGAGCATGAGACGGACTTCGCGAGGCGCAGCCCCAACCGCGACGCGCACGCCGATTTCGTGGGTCCGCTGCGCCACCGAATGCGCGGCTACTCCATAAACTCCGATCACTGCCAGCAATAGGGCCAGCATCGCAAAGAACAAGACGGCAGTGGCGTAGAAACGGGACCCCGCCAGCAGGTCATCCAACCTCCGATCGAGGGTCTTCACGTCGTAGACGGGGATCCGCGGATCGGCTTGCTGGACCGCGTTCCGGCAGAGGGCGAGGTATGGCTCGGGCCTTCCCCGCGTGCGCGCCGCAAAAGTGACGAACGGCCACGCTTGCCGGTCCAGCAGGTAATAGAGGCGTGGCCCGCCGGGGCGCGACGGGCCCACGGATCGCTCGGTCCGGACGACGCCCACAACGGTGAACTCCTGCTTGCCCCAGAACGAGAACACCTTCCTACCTGCAAGGCCGGATTTGACGCCCAGTTCCCGGGCGAGCGCCTCGTTCACGATGGCCACCGGCTCGGAACTCTGAAGGTCGGCGTCCGTGAACTCGCGCCCTTCCACCACGCTGGTTCCGATGGCGCGGAAGTAGCCGGGACTGGCGGGAACAGCCGCCCCATTCACCTGGTAGGCGGAGTCGATCTGGAACCGGGCCGAAATGGTGGCGGCATTGAACATCAGAGGCAGACTGCCCACGGCCCCCGCGGATTCCACGCCCGGGATAGCCCGCAGACGCGCCAGCGCATCGCTGTAATAGCGCTTCCTGGCCGCATCCGACGCGTAACGCGCGCCATTGAGCGAGGCATTGAGCGTCACCACCCGTTCCGTCCGGAACCCCAGGTCCACGCCCACGAGCTTGAGGAAGCTGCGGCCCATGTTGAGAGAGCCGGCCAGGAGGACCACGGTGGAGGCGGCCTGCACGGCGATGAGCGCGCTGCGCATCCGCCCGGCGCCCGACCCGTGGGAACCGGGCTGGAGCCGCATGGCGTCGCCAGCCACAAGCATGCGGCCCATGAGGCGCGCGGGCAGCGCTCCGAAAAGCACACCGGTGAGGGCCGCTATGCCCACCGTGAACGCCAGGACGCGCCAATCCAAAACGGCGTAGGACTGCGCGGAGAGTCTCGCGGTCGGAGCCGCCAGGGCGGAAAGCTGAACCGGCCGGGCCAGCGTCGCGATCCGCGCGGCCCAATGCGCCACCGCCAGCCCCACCGTGGCGGCGGCCAGGGTCAGCGCCATGCTCTCGGTGACCAGTTGCCGCACCAGCCGCGCGCGGCTGGCGCCCAGGGCCGCGCGCATCGCCAGCTCCTGGCGGCGCTCCGCGGTCCGGGAGAGCAGCAGGTGGGCGACGTTGGCGCACGCAATCAGCAGCGCGAAAACAACCACCCCCATCAACACCAGGGAGGCCCGGCCCACCGCACCGGCGAGTTCCTCGCGAAGCGGAATCAAACGCGCCCTGTCGCGCGGGTTGCCTTCCAGGCTGCGCGGATTCATGCGCCGCACTTCGGCTTCGAACAGGGCGCCGGCCTGGACCATGGGCAGCCCCGGTTTCAGGCGGCCGATGACATGGCCGCCGAACTTCCCCATTCCCGGCAACCGTCTACGGTCGAAAGCCGTTGGCGCCCAGACATCCGCGTTGGCGGGGTAATCGAACCCCGGCGGCGCGATGCCCACCACCGTCAGCGGCGCGTCATTCAGGCGGATGACGGACCCGAGCGCCCCAACGTCGCCGCCGAAAAGCCGCTGCCACAGGCCATAGCCGATCACCGCGACGCCGGCCCGCCCGGGAACATCTTCACCGGCCCCGAACGCCCGCCCGAGGACTGGCGCGGCTCCCAGCACGGCGAAGAAATTCGAGGAGGTTTCGGCGACCGTGACGCGGGCGGAGGCGCGCGGCAGGCTCAGATTCGCGTCCCAGGTGAGAAACGCCGCCGCATCCTGCAAGTACGCGCTGTGGTCCCGCCAGTCGTAGAACACCGGCCGGCCCTTGGCATCGTCCACCGGCGATTCCTGGACCACCACCAGCCGCTCCGCGTCGCGGAAGGGGAGGCCGCGAAGCAACAGCGCATTCAGCACGCTGAAGACGCCTGTAGTCGCGCCAATAGCCAGCGCCAATGCCCCCAGCGCCAACCCCGTCACCAGCTTGCGGCTGCGGTAGACCCGCGCGGCGTAGCCGAGGTCCTGCCGGACTTCACGCGCGATCTGCGCGGGAATGGAGGTCGCCAGATCGCCGAGAGTCCGCAGCCAAAACCGCCCACGGCGGCCATGGGCTTCGCGGTAGTCGTCCTGGAACTGGCGTTCCAGCGGCCCGCCGTATTCTTCGCGGAAACGCGCGGGGTACAGCTTCAGCAGCAGCCGATAGATCCGTTCCGAGCCTTTCATCGACGTCACTCCGCCCGCAGCGCGCTCATGGGGTCCATCCGGCTCACCCGGCGCGTGGCGGACCACACCGCGGCGGCAACGACTGCCGTCATTCCCACGCCGGCGGCCATGCACGTCCATAGGCCCAGCGGCTGCGCCGTTTCGATCAGGTGGTTCAGAAAGCGACCCAGCCCGAGCGCCGCGGCCCCGCCGCCTATCGCGCCCAGAACCACGGGTGCGAGACTCTGCCGCAAAAGCATCAGCCGGACCTCCCGCGGGGCCGCGCCCACCGCCACGCGCACGCCGATTTCGTGCCTGCGCTGGGCGATGGAATGCGCCGCCACGCCATAGACCCCGATCACCGCCAGCAGCAGCGCGAACCCGCCGAAAAACAGCACGGCGGTGGTGTAGAAGCGCGCGCCGGCCAGGTTGTCGTTCAACCGCTGGCCCAGGGTCTTGACGTCGTACATCGGAACTCCGCGGTCCACCTGTTGCGCCAGGTCGCGCAGCATCGGAATGTACGCCTCCGGTCTGCCACGCCGGACTACGAAGGTGGCGGAAGGCTGGGGTGACTGGTCCATCGGCAGAAAGGCTTGCCGGGCCGGAATGTTGGGAGGGTGCACGGGGCCGAAGAGGCTCGCCGTACGCACTACGCCAACCACGGTGTAGGTCTTCTTGTCCCGCTCCCCCGAGACCACCTTCCTGCCGACCATCGGGCCGAGACCGCGGGCTAAGTCTTCGTTGAGAATGACAACCGGATCCGAGCCCGGCCGGTCCGCGGCCGTGAAGTCGCGGCCTTCCACGATCCGTGTTCCCATGGTGCGGAAGTAATCAGGAGTGATGTACGATCTAAACCCGCCCGCTTCCTGGCCGGAACCCAACTGGAAAGAGAACATCCGCCATGCCGTATAGTCCGCCATCGGCAGGTAGTCCACGGCGGCGGCCGATTCAACGCCCGGCGCGGCTCGCAGCCGAGCCAGCGCCTCGCGGCAGTATTCCGCCGCGCCGGAGCCATTGTTGTGCGCGCTGCCCGCAAGCGAGAAGCGCATGGTCACGATTCGCTCCGTCTGGAATCCCAAATCCGTCCGCAAAAGCGCCAGGAAGGCGCGGCCCATGGTCACGCTGCCGGCAAGCAGGGCCAGAGTGAGCGCCGCCTGCAAGGCAAGCAGGACGCTCCGAGCGCGGGTGACGGCGGAGCCGTGCGCCCCGCGCTGGCTGCGTAGAACGTCCTGTCCAAGGCTCAGCCTGCCGATCAGGCGTACGGGCAGCACGCCGAACAGCAAGCCCGTCAAAACGGCCAGGCCGGCTGCGAAACCGATCACCCGCCAATCGAGAATCACATACCTCTGCGCCTCGGACAGGGCCGGCTGAAAGCGGCCGGCGAGACGCGCGACCCAGTGCGCCACCACCAATCCGGCCGCGGCGGCGGCCAGCGTCAGCAGGAGCGCTTCGGTGGCCAACTGCTGCGCCAGCCGCGCGTGGCTCGCGCCTAGAGCCGTGCGAATGGTCAGCTCGTGGCGCCGCTCCGTGAGACGCGAAAGCAGCAGGTAAGCGACATTGGCGCATGCGACGAGCAACACGAAACACACGATGCCCATGAGAGCCAACGACGCCTGGTGGACGGGGCCGGCCAGTTGGTCCCGCAAGGGGACCAATCCGAGGTTTTCGGGCCGCCCCCCTGTGAAGAGGCCAGGGCTGACCCGCCTCAAGTCGGCCTCGTGCAGAACCTCTGCCTGGGCCAGCGTGATTCCAGGCTTCAGACGGCCGAGGGTCTCGATGATGATCCACCCAAACTTCTGTCGCTGGAGGTCGTGAACCGACGGCGTCCACGCCATGGACTTGTAGGGGTAGTCGAATCCCGGCGGCGCCACACCGATCACCGTCAGTGGAATTCCGTTCAGGCGAATGGTGGTTCCCAGGACGCGCGGATCGCCGCCCGTCATCTGCCGCCACAACCCGTAGCCGATCACTGCTACGTCATCCCGGCCGGGGACGTCCTCATCGGGCGAGAACGAGCGCCCCAAGACGATCTCCGTTCCGAGCACGGCGAAGAAATTGGCGGAAGTCTGGGAGGCCCCCACGTGGGAGGATTCCCGCCCTATTTCGAGATTCCAGTCGTTCCAGCGGTAGGTGGCAGCATCCTGAAGATAGTCGCAGTGGTTGCGCCAGTCGTAGAACTTGGAGCGTTCGTAGGAGGAGGTGAACGGCGCCTCCACCAGCCGCTCCGGTTGGCGAAACGGTAGGCTCCGCAGCAGCACGGCATTCAGCACGCTAAAGACGCCGGTGGCAGCTCCGATGGCCAGCGCCAATGCCCCTAGCGCCAACGCCGTGACTAGCTTCCGGCTCCGGTAGACGCGCGCGGCGTAGCGGATATCCCGTCCCATCTCGCGCGCGAACTGCGCGGGGATGGACGTGGCCAAGTCGGCCAGCGCGCGCAGCCAAAGTAACGCCCGGCCAAGCCGCCCTCGCGCGTCGTGGTAATCGTCCTGAAACTGGCGTTCCAGCGGCCCGCCGTATTCTTCGCGGAAACGCGCGGGATAGAGGTTCAAGAGCCAGCGGTAGATCGGTTTCGGGTCCGGCATGGCGGCCTCACGCGGTCTCCGGAAGTCCCAGGCTGCCTTCCGCCAACCGCACCAGTTGCCGCAGGCGGACGGTTTCGGCCTGGGCGGCGCGGCGGCCCAACGGCGTGATGCGATAGTAGCGGCGGCGCTCGTCGTCCAGGTGCGCGTCGGGGCGCTCGCCCGATTCTTCGATGAGACCCTGTTCCAGCATCTTATCGATGGAGCCGTACAAAGCGCCCGAACCGAGGTTCAGCTTGCCGTCCGTGCGTTTCAGAATCTCGCGCTTCAGGGCGTACCCGTGCCGCTCGCCTTCGGTCAGCGCCAGCAGCATGTGAAAGACCGGGAGGGAAAGAGGGAGAAGGACGTCCACTCGATTGTTCGACTTCGGCATACTAGTATATATTTGACATAGTATGCCAAAAACTGTCAAGTGCCATCGGTGGGGCGGTCCCGCTAGGTCTCCGGCCGCCTGGATGGGTTCGATTGTGGGGCAGCTTGTCAAGCTGCGCGCCGGTTGGAAACCGGCGCGCCGGCCGATTGTCAATCGGCCCGCAGGATTCCATCCTGCCCCACGGAAAGAGGATAGGTTCACGCGGTCAGGGTACTAGATCGCGGCGGGCCGGGCATGCCCGGCCCCTACGACTGGGAAGACGCCTCCATTGCTTCCGCCATGGCCAGCAACTTCACCACGGTGTTCCAGTTTCGGCCCGTCGCCGGTATCTTGAGCGTCTTCTCGACCAGCGCCAGCGAAAGCTCCGCTCGTCCGACGCCATTCGGAAACCAGATGTAGAGATGGCGCCCCGCGACGTGCAATTCCTCGGGATCGGCCGGGATTTCGAGGACTTTTCGGAGGTTCTCCGCGCCCGGATCGCCGGCCGGAAACATGACCACGAGTTTCCTTGGATCGAGACCCGTGCGCGTCGCGAACGGATTCCCGGCAACCACCTCTCTCAGTTGGCTGACAGTGCGAAGCACGATCTCGGGCCGAAAACCAAACGCGCGCTTGATCGCGGTCCCGATGCGCCCGCCCACCAGATCCAGGTCCCGTTCTTCCGTTGCGAACACCACGTTGCCGCTCTGTATATAGGTTTGCGCGTTGCGCAGACCGAGAGACGCATACAACTTACGCAGCGCCTCCATGCCGATCTTGCGACGCCCGCCAACATTGACGCCGCGGAGCATGGAAATAGCCACGGTCATATCGACACTCCATCTGTGGGGCCAGGCCTTTCGGCTTGCCGCCGGCCTTCTGGCCGGCGTCCTTCGCGCTTCCGCTGCCCGCCAACGCCGGGCCAAAGCCCGGCGGCAGGCCCAAAGGCCTGCCCCACTTTCCCGCTGCTTACAGCCGCAATTCCACTACCGTCTCCAGATGGTACGTCTGGGGGAACAGGTCCACCATGGTCATTTTCTCGATGCGGTAGCCGGCGGCCAGTAGGCCCGCCACATCGCGAGCCATGGTGGCCGGGTCGCAGGCCACCAGCGTGAGGCGCGGCGGACGCAGTTCGGCCAGGCGCTTCACGGCGGACTTGCCCAAGCCCGCCCGCGGCGGGTCCGCCAGCACGAAATCGGGCGCCTGATCGAGCGCTTCGAGGTAGGCTTCTACCGCGCACCGCTCCACACGTACATTGGCCAAGCCCGCGCGCGCGGCGTTGCACTCGAGGTCGCGCGCCGCGGCGGAGCCCGATTCCACCGCCGTCACCGTGCCAAAGCGCCGCGCCAGGGCCAGCGAGAACGGGCCCACGCCGGCGTAGAGATCGAGCGCCGTGTTCCCTTCCACGCCATCGAGCGAGGTCTCCACCAGGCGGTCGGCCAGGAACCGGTTGACCTGGAAGAAGGAGCCGCGGCTCACGCGGAAACGGTCCTGGTAATCGAGCGACCCCTGTACCAGCCCCGGTATGGTTTCGCCGCACCACTCGAAGAAGCGGCGCGCCACCGGCCGGTCCGAATCGAGCACGTTCAACTGCGCCTGCCGCTCGTCGCTGAAAATTTCGAGCGAGCGCACGAACCGCGGCCAGCGCCCGTCGCGCAGCATCCCGGCCAGCGCCTCGATAATCTCATTGATCTTGGGCGAAGCGATGGGGCATCGCCCGATGGCGCACAGCTCGTGCGAGCGCATCTGGCGGTAGCCCAGGCGCCCGTCTTCGATGTGCAACTGGACGCGGTTGCGGTAACCCCAAGGCTCCCCCGCCACGGCGGCGATCTCCGCGGGCGGCTCCACTTTCCCCACCCGGCGCAACTCCTCCGCCAGAATGCCGCGCTTGGCCGTCACCTGGTACTCGTACGCGGCGTGCTGATAATGGCAGCCGCCGCAGTGCGTGAAATGCGGACACGCCGCCGCCACGCGCTGCGGCGCCGGCTCCAGCGTTTCGAGCGTGCTGGCGCGGATCAGCCCCGGCTTCTCCTGTTCCGCCCGTACGCGTATGCGCTCGCCCGGCAGCGCGAACGGCGCCAGCGCCACGCGCCCGTCCACCCGCCCCAACGCATCGCCGCCGTAGACCAGCTTTTCCACGGTTACTTCGAAATTGCTTACGATAAGAGTTCACCCCCGTCATTAACCATGAAAACACGAGTCTTCTCCGGCATGCAGCCGACCGGCAATTTGCACATCGGCAATTTCCTGGGCGCGCTCAAGAACTGGGTGCGCATTCAGAACGATTACGAGTGCATCTTCTGCATCGTGGACCTGCACGCCGTCACCCTCTACCAGGACCCCGCCGAGCTTCGCGCCAAGATCTTGGAGACGGCCGCGCTGTATCTGGCCGCGGGCATCGATCCGCACGTCTGCGCCATCATGGTGCAGTCGCAAGTGCCCGCCCACGCGGAGCTGGCGTGGATGCTTACGTGCGTGACGCCCGTCGGCTGGCTGGAGCGCATGACGCAGTACAAGGCCAAGGCCGCCAAACAGGAATCCATCGGAAGCGGCCTGCTGCAATACCCCGTGCTGATGGCTGCCGATATCCTGCTATACCAGGCTGGCATCGTTCCCGTGGGGGAAGATCAGGCGCAGCACCTGGAGCTGACCCGCGACGTCGCGCAACGCTTCAATTCCCTGTACGGCGAGACGTTCGTGATGCCCGGAACCAGCCTGCCCGCCGTGGGCGCACGCATCATGGGACTGGACGACCCCACGCAGAAGATGAGCAAGTCCGAGACCGCCGCCAATCACGCCGTGGCGCTGCTCGATCCGCCCGCCAAGATCCGCAAGACCATCATGCGCGCCACCACCGATTCCAATCCGGCGGTGGATTTCGAAACCTCCGGCCCGGGCGTCCGCAACCTGCTCTCCATCTACCAGGCGTTCAGCGAGACCGGCGACGAGGAGATGAAAGACCGCTTCACCGGCATGCGTTACGGCGACCTCAAGAAGGAAGTGGCCGACATGACGATTGCCCACCTCGAGCCCTTCCAGGAGCGCTATCGGCGAATAGTCAACGAGCCCGGCTACCTGGCCGGCGTGCTGGCCGATGGCGCGGCGCGCGTCGCGCCGGTAGCCAACGCCACCGTGCGCCTGGTGAAGGAGCGCATGGGGTTGTACACGTAGTAGGGACGTCCGCGGCCTCTCGCCCCCTATTTGTCGGGAATCGGCCACCCGAGGCATGGCCGGGTGTTAGCATCAAGCCAGGATGGCCATCGGCGAATTCACCAAGCAGCTTGCGCAACAGGCGCTCTTGAATGTCACCAAGGAACCGCCCAAGGAAGCCCCCGCGCCGCCCGAGGCCGAAAACGTGGGCGCCACCATGGTCGCGCAGCTCAATGCCATGCAGAAGGCGTTGAAAGAAGACGAGGAGTTGATGGTCTTCTTTCACGGCGGCGCGGAGAAAATCCGGGTGATGGAGATTTACCTGCCCACGTGGGGGGTTGCGGTGCTGAGCGGAGTAAGCCAGGACCGCGTGAAGGCGCGCGCGATCTCGCCCGTGGGAGCGCTGCAACTGGTGGTGCGCGTGGGCAAGACGCAGCCGGGCGCCAAAGCGGCGCGGCTGAGCGTGGTTACGCCGAAAACGTAGGGCTCCGGCACGGGATGGAGCGCCCGCATCGTGGGACGTGGATGGCGCTCGCGAGAGTGTATTCTGGGAGTGGAGGGAACCGGCAATGGACGTTGGGCAGGAGATTGCCAGGCAAGTCGAAAAACTGCCCCCGGAGACGCAGCAGCAGGTACTCCGGTTCGTGGCTTCCCTTGCCGCTTCGGCGCCGGCGGGCGAGAAGGGCGCAAACCTGCGGCAATTCGCATCCTCTATCGATTCAGTTTCGGCTGGGCAGATGATCCAAGCGATAGAGGAGGAGTGCGAGCGCGTCAATGCCGGCGAGTGGTAGATTCCTGCTGGACGCCAATATCATCATTGCCCTCCTGGAGGAGATGAGGCGGCGCTCTCCAATCATAGCGGACCAAGTCATCTGGCCGCCGCGAAGAACTGCTTCTTGCTTACGCGCGCAATGCGGATGATGCTCGCGAGAGTCCCTTTCGGCAGCGCCTGCGAACTGTGAACCGGAACCACAACAGGGTGAGGATGCCCGGCCTTTAGCAGCACATGGTGACTGCCCTCGACCCGGTCCAATCGAAATCCAAGTCTCTCCAGCGCTCGAACAGCCTCTTTGCCCGAGACTGCCGGGTCGGAAGACATCAGCGCAAGCCCACAACACGCTTCAGTTCAGTGAGTTCCGAGGCGGCCAGGGGAATCCTCTTCCGATTTGCCTCCATGGATTTGATGTAGCCGCGGATCATCTCGGCTGTGTTGTCTAGCGCCGCGGACTCCGAATCTCCGAAGGTGGACATCCGATGGAGCTCTTTGACATAGGTCACAAATGCCTTGGAATCCTCGTCATATTCCATGTCGATGGTCACAACTTTGGTGGTAGCCAGTGGATGGCGCGTATAGGCGTGGGGATCCGGGCTTTTTGAGAATCTTCTTGCCGCCTTGTCTTCCGCCACTTTGCGCGAGCGGTGGTAGACAAGAATCTCCGGCGCCTCGACAACCGATGCCACGAAAGATCCGTCCTGTTGCGGAAGACTAATGATCTGAAAAGGGCGCGCGCTGTCGCGCTCAATTCTCGGCTTGAGTGGGAACTCGGGGTTCAAATGCGGGAACGGCGCATGGCGAGCCAACTGGTCGGGAACCGGGTTTTTCAGCCGCAGGTGCAGCATCAATTTCATGATACCCTCAGGCCGGTCTTCCCGACAGGCTCTTCCCTGCCGCCGGTTGCCTCCGCGACGTCCCCGTTTTTCCCCGCTCCCCGGCGCTCGCGGCCCTGCATTATGCTATGGGTTCGCTTATGCGTCTCATGCTCGCCCTTGTGGCGCTGATCGGCGCCGCGAACCAGGCGGTCCGTGCCGCGGCGCCTGCCTTTATGCCGATGCCCGTCAAGGTGGAACCCGCCACCGGTAGGTTCCTTGTTGACGCCAACTTCGCGGTGGATGGCGGGGCAAATGCCGACGCCCGGCTGGCCGCAGCCGCCAGGCGATTCCGCGAACGTGTGGCGCGCCAGACCGGTATTATCTTCACGCCTCAGCCGGTTCCCGCCGACGTCCGGCGTCTGCGCATCGAATGCGCCGGCGGGCCGGCATATCCAACCCTGGGCGAGGACGAATCGTACACCCTGGATGTCTCGCCGGCCGAAGTCCTCCTCCAGGCCGCCACGGTGGAGGGCGCGCTGCACGGAATGGAGACCCTGGCGCAGGCGATCGAGCCCGGGCCGGACGGATTTCAGGTGGCGGCCGTGCATATCGAGGACCGCCCGCGCTTCCCCTGGCGCGGGTTGATGCTCGATGCCTGCCGACATTGGATGCCGGTGGAAGTGGTGAAGCGCAACCTGGACGCCATGGCCGCGGTGAAGATGAACGTCTTCCACTGGCACCTTTCGGAAGACCAGGGCTTCCGCGTGGAGAGCCTCAAATATCCGCGGCTCCAGGAGCTTGGCTCGAACGGCGACTACTACACGCAAGACCAGATCCGGGAGGTGGTGGCCTACGCCCGCGATCGCGGCATCCGCGTGATCCCCGAGTTCGACATGCCCGGCCACACCAGCGCCTGGTTTGTGGGCTACCCGGAGTTGGCCAGCGCGCCCGGCCCGTATGCCATCGGGACGCATTATGGGGTCTTCGACGGCGCCATGGACCCGAGCCGGGAGGAAACCTACGCGTTTCTGGACGGGTTCATCGGCGAAATGGCGCAGCTTTTTCCGGACCCCTTCTTCCACATCGGCGGCGACGAGGTGAACGGCCGGCAGTGGAGACAGTCCGACGCCATTCAGGCATTCGCCAAAGAGCACAACCTGGCGGACCCGCCAGCCATACAGGTGTACTTTAACCAGCGTCTCCTGAAGATTCTCGAAAAGTACGGCAAAACCATGATCGGGTGGGACGAAATCCTGAGCCCGGGGCTGCCCACCGCCAGCGTGATCCAGTCCTGGCGCGGGCAGAAGTCGCTGGCCGACGCCGCCGCGGGCGGCTATCGCGGCATTCTCTCTTCGGGATACTACCTGGACCACTTGAGAACGGCCGCCTACCACTACGGCGTGGACCCGCTGAGCGTGGAAACGGCGCAGCTCGCTCCCGAAGGGGCGGCGCGAATCCTGGGCGGTGAAGCGTGCATGTGGTCGGAGTTGGTGGATTCGGAAACCGTGGATTCCCGCATCTGGCCGCGAGCGGCGGCCATCGCCGAAAGGTTTTGGTCGCCGCGCGAAGTGGTGGACACGGACTCGATGTACGACCGCATGGAAGCGGTGAGCCACTGGTTGGAGTGGACCGGAATCGCGCATCGCAGCGGGTACGCGCCCATGCTGGCGCGCCTGGCCGGGGACCAGCCGGCCGACCCGGTGCGCGTTCTGGCGGACGCGGTGGAGGCGCGCGGCTTGGGGCAGGGACGCAACGCCAGCCGGGTTACCACCACCACGCCGTTGAACCGGCTGGTGGACGCCGCGCGCGCGGAAAGCGAGAGCGTGCGCGCGCTGGAGCGGGCGGCCAGGCGCTTCATCGCCAACCCCACAGGCAGCGGCGAGGACCTGGGACTGCTGCGGCGCGCCTTCGCGGAGTGGGAGGCGAACGACGCTCGCTTCCTCCCGCTAGCCGAGAACAACGCACTGCTGGCGGAGGTCAAGCCCCTGTCGAAGGACCTTTCGGCGCTGGGCGCGGCGGGCTTGCGCATGTTGGATTGCCTGGCCGGCGGCCACCCGGCGCCGGCCGAATGGCTGGCCCGGCAGAACATCGAGTTGGCCCGCATGCAGAAACCGGCGCTCGATGTGCTAATGGCGGCGGCGCGGCCGGTGAGACTGCTGGCGGACGAACTGGCGCGGCGGGAGAGGCGGTAAAGCGGCGCGGCGGCGCTTCACCTCACTTGACTTCCGTGCCCCGAGGGACCATACCCGTGATCAGAAATGTCTTAGGCACTTCGCTTTCACCTGCCAGAGTGAATCTCGGGAACCTCTTGTACCACTTTCCGAACGGTACGTCGGGATTGGAACTCAGCCAATCCTGCAATGCCTCGAAATCGGCAACCGAAATCCGACCTTCACGAAAGCGGTCGACCAGATGTTTCATGAAGTAGGGCGGCGGCTTCTTGATCTTAGGCATTCCGATACTGTTTGTGGAACACGATCCTTTGAAGCTCTTCGGTCAGGCGGCGGAGGTCGTTTTCGTTTTTGGCGTCCTTAATGCGTTTCAAACAGGCGTGCAAGGCCTTCTTCGAAGTGTCGAGGAGAGGGGTCGCGGGAGCAGCTTCACTCGTAACGTCTTCGCGGGAGCGACTCAATTTTCCGGCGCCCATCCTCTTACCCCTATGAATTGTAGAGCCACTGCCCTCTTTTGCCTTCGCCCACCGTGCCCGAACCGCATTGCGGGCGCTTTCGCTGCGTTGTTCGGGAGTCAGTCTGGCGGCTCTCGCCGGACCGCCCTTCTGGCCGCCCTTGCGGCCTAGAGCAACGGCGGCTGGATCTTTCTTCTTTACGTTTACGGGCATGTTTGTATTATACGTGAGCGGTCAAGAGTTGCTCAGAGGCTGATTACCCGGTACTTCCCTTGCGAATTCTTCCTCGCGGTCGATGCGCATGGCCGCTTTCAGCCAATAGAGTCGCAGCGGGGCCACCAGTTCCGGCCACGCTTCGCACAGGTTGACGGCGTCTTTTTCGGTGGTGACCAGGGCGGTGGCGCCGCGCGCCAGAAACTGTTGGGCGAGGTGGCGCACCTCGCGCCGCCGGTAGCTGTGATGGTCTTCGAATTCCACCCAGTCCACCGGCTCGACCCCCATGCGCTCCAGCGTGCGGCGAAAAGCCAGCGGATTTCCCAGGCCGCAGAACATCCCGGCGCGCTCGAAAGGCCGGGGATCCAAGGCGTTCTCCACGCCGTTTGCGTGGTCCACCCAGGCAAGCGGCTGAACCTCGGCGCGGAATATAGGAGCCTTGGGATTCCATCGCCGGATCTCACGCTCGATGGCCGGAGCCAGGTCGGAAAACCCGCTCCGGGTGATCACCACCACGCCGGCGCGCGCGAGCGCGGCGAAGGGCTCGCGCAGACGCCCCAGCGGGAAGACGCCGCCGCGCCCGAAAGGCTCGAGGGCGTCAATCAGCACAATGTCCAGGTTGCGGGCCAGGCGGGCGTGCTGGAATCCGTCGTCGAGCAGCAGCACGTCCACGTCGAAGTCGCGGCACAGCACTCGGCCGGCCTCAAAGCGGTCGGCTCCGATGCCCACCGGCGCCAGGCCCGAGCGGAGGAAAATCTGCGGCTCGTCGCCGGAACGCCCGGCGCTCACTGTAGCGCCTGGCGCCAGGGTCAATTGCCGCTGCGGCGAGCTGCGCGCATAGCCGCGCGTCAGAATCCCCGGCTTGCGGCCGCTGCTTTTCAAGAGCTCCGCCAGGAGCAGCACGCAAGGCGTCTTACCGGTTCCGCCCATGGTCAGGTTGCCCACGCCGATCACGGGAACGTCGAGCGTGCGCTGCCGCGCCAGGCCATGGGCGCGGCGCCGCCGCCCGCCCCACACCCACAGGCGCGCCGCGAGGCCTGCCAAGGCCAGCCAAGGCATGGCCGGGCGATACCACGGCACGGAGCGCGCATGCCAGTCGCGCACTTCCGCGCGCGCGCGCGCCCCGGCCCCGCGGCGGGTCTCCGCGCAGCCGAGCGCGCGCCGGCCCATTTCGCGCGCCGCCGCGGCATCTGCCAGCAGGCGCCCTACCGCGGGCTCCAGTTCCCCCGGCGCGCCAATCTCCACGTAGGCTCCCGCCGCCCGGAATTCATCGGCGATGGCCTGGAAATTCTCCATGTGGGGACCCGCCACCACGGCTTTGGCGAAGAGCGCCGGCTCGAGAATATTGTGCCCGCCGCGCCGGGCCAGGGTTCCGCCCATGAACACTACATCGGCCACCGAGAACAGGCCGCTCAATTCGCCGATGGTATCGAGCAGCAGCGCGCCCGGAAGGGCCAGCGTATCGGCGGGCCCGAGCGCCGAGCGCCGCAGGCTGGCCACGCCCGCCGCCGCCAGCTTGCGCGCCGCCTCGGCAAATCGCTCGGGTTTGCGCGGGGCCAGAATCAACAACAGGCGGGGATGCCGCCGCGCCAGCCCGGCAAAGGCCGCCACCACGGCGTCGTCCTCGTCCACGTCTCCGGGGTCGGCGGGCGCGGTGGTGCTGGCGGCGATCCATACCTTTTCCGGCCGCACACGCGCGAGCAGGCCGAGGACCGGAGACCCCGGCTCGGGCGGGCGCGCCACGAAATCGTACTTCAGGTTGCCCGCTACGCGCACTCTTTCCGGCGGCGCTCCCAGCGCCAGGAACCGTTGGCGCATGGCTTCGTCCTGAGCCAGAATGGAGTCCACCGCCTCGAGCGCCGCGCGGAAGAACCAGCGGAAGCGCAGGTAGCGCGGGAGGGCGCGGTCCGATATGCGGCCGTTGACGATGACGACTCCGGCCCCCGTGCGCTTGGTTTCGCGAATCAGGTTGGGCCAGATCTCGGTTTCCGCGATCGCCAGCACCGAGGGACGCAGCGTCCGCAGCACCCGCCGCACGGCGAACACATAGTCCGCCGGGGCGAAAAACACACCGTCGGCCAGACTTTCCAGTTTTCGGCCCGCTGTGGCGCAGCCAGCCAGCGTCGAGGTGGAAACGAACAGGCCGCTGCGCGGGAATTGCGCCCGCAAGCTCCGCGCCAGCTCCGCGCACGCCAGAACTTCACCCACCGAAACCGCATGCAACCAGATTGCGCCCGGACTGGTCTGTCTAAATGAGCGCGGCAGGAAGCCGAAACGTTGCGGTAAGGACCGCCAGTAGCCGTGGTTTCGCAGACCGCGAAATACGAAATACAATAGCAGGACAGGCAGGGCGAACGCCTGAAGGATTCGGTAGAGGAAGTAGATGCCTTTTGTTTTCAAACGCTTGGCTCTTCTTATGAGTATAGCCGCGGCGTTCGCCGCGGACAAGGACGCGCCTTTCCGGGCCGCCCCCGCCGGGGACTACCCGCATCGCCAGTCGAGCGAGCGCGTCACCATCGCCGCCGACCCGTACAACTCGGGCGACAAGATCAAGGCCGCCTTCGGCAAGCTCGATCCGTATCAGCACGGGGTTCTGCCCGTCCTGATCGTCATTGAGAACGATTCCGACCAGACCCTCCAACTGGATCGCATGGACCTGTGGTACGTGGGGCCAAACCATGACAAGGTGGAAGCCACGCCGGCCGCCGACGTCAAGTATGTCGGCAGCAGTCCGCACCGGCCCGGCGTCGTTCCTCCCGGCATCGTCCTGAAGGGCAAGAAGAGCCCCCTGGACGTTTGGGAAATCGAGGGTCGCGCCTTCACCGCCAAAATGATTCCGCCGGGCCAGACCGCGAGCGGCTTTTTCTACTTTCAGACCGGCATTCAGCGCGGCTCCACCGTCTACCTGACTGGCCTGCGGGAGGCCGCCAGCGGCAGGGAGTTGCTGTTTTTCGAGATTCCGCTGGAGTAACGCCAACTTCAGCGGTTGGCAGGCGGAAGCGCCTGCCCCACCCACCGGATCCGCACGCCCACTTCTCCGTTATGCGGCAGATCCAGTTCCAGGATGCCTCCCGGATCGGTCACCGCTTCGTACATCTCTTCGTCGTCGATCTCCACCTGGAACGAACGCCGCGGCTCCAACCCGATAAGGAACACCTTCTGTCCCTCCGTCACCGCGGTCCGGAACTTGTGCGCGCTCGGCCCCATGTACACCACCGCCGGGTCCATCCTCACGGGCGGCGATGCGCCGGGATCGACCGCCGTGAGACGTCCGTTCTCAAACCTCTGCGCCACCCCGTCGAAGTACCCGAACCAGGCCGCCGAATCATCCCAGCTCGAACGCAGGAACAGGTCGCCCTGGAGCGCATCGTGATAGGCCAGAGGCAGGTGGTAGAAGCTCAGTCCCGGCTGGTAAGGATTGGCCCAGAGGAACTCGTAGGGCGCCCCGAAGGCGCCCTGCATGGTGAAGTTGTCGTGCATGAGCCAGCCTTGCAGCCACTGGGAGTCGGGAGCGTTGGTGTCGTAGTCGACCATGGCCAGGTCGGCCGCGCGCGAGAGCGCCGCCAGGCGCAGGTCCGGTTCGCCTTGTATATGCCCGGCGCCGATGCGGAACTCGTTCTCGGGAGCCGGGTACGCCGCCGGGTAGTAGCTCATCAGGCGGCTTTCCGGAAGGCCGGCGAAAAACTGGAGGCAGGCGCCGCGCAGGTCCAGGTTTACGTTGTCGCGAATGCCGTGGAGCAGCTCGAAGAGCGCGTAGGCGTCGTCGCGGGCAATCACGCTTCCCCCGTTCTTGAGGGCCGGCGCGATGCGGCCTTCCCACCACCCGCGCACGATACGCTCCAGCTCGCGCGGTGGCGCGTCCGGAACATCGTCGTAGAGCGCCACCGCCGCCAGCGCGCGGCTGCGCGCCGCCGGGACGCTCTGGTCCGGCGCCAGGGCCGCCATGGCCTCGGAAATGCGGGCCGCCAGGTCGTGTTTCTGCGCTTCGCTCAGAATGTCCTGGCACCAGTCGAACACCAGCGCCATTTGCCGCAGGTCGGCCGCCGGCCCCAGCGCCCAGTTGACGGCCCGGCGTCCCACGGCTTCGTCCCCGGAGACCTTGTAGTACAGAGCCAGTGCGAAGCCGGGCTCGGGCAGGGAGGTCCCGCCCGCCACCAGGGCTTCCAATCGCAGCCAGCGCGGCGATTGCCGCTCGCGCTCGCGTTGCAGCAGCCGCAGCCGCTGCGGGCGCAGGAACAGGCGGGGGTGTTCGGTGAAGACCACTACCGGGTCGGGCGTGGCCGGACGCCCCATGGAAGGAGGCTGCGCCGCCAGCGGAGCCACGCAGCACGCCGCCAGCGCCATGGCCGGAAAAACGCTCATGGACCCGATTGTGTCATAGCGACACACCGCCCGCCCATGCCCGCCACACCCCCCACGCCGGCTTGGGTGAAAATCTTTTGATTCAAAACGGGTTGAAAAAGATTGACAGGTGGGTGTCCGATTGCTATTTATGGTTCTGAATTGGCGAAGTAACCTTTCAAACCTGCCCTCTGCTGCAACAGGCAGGAGGAAGACGAGTGAGCCGAAGAGACAGCGTGCTTGCGGGAGCCGATGTTCTGCAATAGTTTTTGCTCACTGGTTTTCCCTTGTTGGTTGCTGCAGAGGGGCTTTTTTTGTCAAGCGGTTTCTCAGCGATCTCTCCGGGGGTCATAGGTTGCGGTAGTTGTCTGGCGTTTCCGGCGAGGATAGAAGGACGCGGACCTGGCCGGGAATGGACCCAATAATAGCTGACACAGCCGGATAGCCCGACGCCCGATTCCCAGCCCACCCAGGGCGAGCCGCATCGGAACGAGCCCCGTAGGTAAAGGGGGCGGAGCCGATGCGGTTTTTCTTTTTGAGGAACTCGCGCCGGTCGGCGCCCGGTGGGTCTTTGGCGCGGCTGGAGGGTATGGTCCCAACCGCCGTTCATCCGTGACGCAACGTTTCCGAAAACATATCTTAAGCCTTTTGTTTTGTTCGCCTGAATGCCGGCCACACTCATGTAACCGCCGCGTGGAATCAGGGTCTTACGATGATAAGAATTCCGGAACTTCTGTATAATTCCTACAGTAGCGAAATGCGAACCGTCGAATCCAGACGCCCGAAAGTGGCCACCAGCGAAGGGGTGCGCGATATAAACAAGCGTATCCTGCTCAACCTGATCCGCACCCGGCAGCCTCTTTCCCGCGCCGACTTGTCCCGGCTTTCCGGCCTGCAGCGGAGCACCGTTTCGCTGATCGTCGAAGACCTGATGGCCGATCGCTGGGTGCTGGAAGGGCCTGCCGGACGCCTGCCCCGCGGGCGGCGGCCGACCTTTCTGCGCCTCAACGACCGTCGCGTCATCATCGGCATCGACATCCGTCCCATCCGGACCACCGTCGCCCTGGCCGACGTCAACGGCCGGTTCACGTCGCAGGAAGCGATGCCCACGCCGGCCGACCCGAAGGCCGCCCTGGACGAGCTGGTGGCGCGCGTGCAGCGGCTCATCCGGGCCGCCCGGGGAAAGAAGGTGGAAGGCATCGGCGTCAGCTTGCCCGGAAGAGTCGGACCGGTCTCCCAACGGCTGGTGTTCGCCCCCAACCTCAAGTGGCCGGAATGCGATATCCGCGGCCCGCTCGAGAAGGCCACCGGGCTCGACGTGGAAATGGCGAACGCCGCCAACGCCTGCGTGCTGGCGGCGGTCTGGTTCGACCACATCGAGAGCCGCAACCTGGTGGTGTTGACCGTGTCGGAAGGCATCGGGGCCGGTGTTCTGGTCAACGGACAACTGGCCCGCGGATCGAGCGGCCTGGCCGGCGAGTTCGGGCACGTTCCGCTCGATCCCAACGGCCCGCTTTGCGGCTGCGGAAGCCGGGGGTGCTGGGAGGTGTTCGGCTCCAACCGCGCCGCCCTGCGCTACTACCTGCAATCCACCGCCCAGCCGGAGGGCCTGAGCTTCGAGGACCTGCAGAGCCTCGCCGAGCAGGGCAACGCCCGCGCCCTCCAGGCGCTCGAAACCATGGCCCATTACCTGGGCCGCGGCATGAGAATGATCGTCGCCGGGATGGATCCGGAACAGATCCTGGTAGTCGGCGATCTGACCCGCTCCTGGGATCGCATGGGCCCCATAATCCAGGCCGAGGTGCAGGCGCAGGTGCTGCCCGGCGGCGTCGCCCCGCTCCTGGTCCCGGTGCACGAAGGCGGCATGGCCCGCCTCCGGGGCGCCATAGCCCTTGTCCTGCAAAAGCACTTCTCGGCAGCGCCCGAACTAATGGCCTGAGCCCCTTGGAACGCCAATCTCCCGATTGGCGATGCCCGAGCTTCGCTCAGGTTGACAGGCGGAAGCGCCTGTCCCACCGTTTCTGGTCCCCGATTTCCCTACGCACGCCCAATGTCCGTCCGCGCGAAATCTTCGCCCGTGAACAGCAGCGGCATGCCGGCGGCCGCCGCGACCGCGTACGACATGCTGTCCCCGAAGTTCAGCCCCGCGGGATGACGTCCCCGACCAAACCGCAGGAACGCGGTCACGGCGGCATCCAGATGTTCCTGGTTGAACGCGACCACCTCGGCTTCCACGCGGCGCAAGAAAGCGAAAAGCAGCGGACGGGCATCCTGGCCCAGCCGCGTGCTCAGAACCATCGCCGTTTCGAGCAGAGTTGGGACTCCCACAACCACGATTTCAGCCCTGTCGATGGCTTCGATCAGCCGGTCGTGGCCGGGCTCTTTCAAGTGGATGGCAATGATCGCGGAACTATCGAGAACCATGGCTCAGTAGCCTTCCGGCCCGTAACCCAGGATCTGGTCTTCCTCTTCGCGGCTGAGAACCCGGCCGAGTTCGCCGGACGGAATCAGGGGCCAGACATTCCGCTCCAGGTACGCGCGAAGGCCACCGCGCCCCGCTGGCTTGCCCGCGCGGGCTTGCAGCCGTGCCCGGCGTTCCAGCAACGCCCGCCGAATGGCTTCGGTTTTGGTTTCATGAGCCAGGCCGGCTACCTCGCCGGCCAATCGCTCCACATCTATGTTTTTGATATTGAGTCCCATGGTAGAAACCTGCCCATATTCTACCATTCGACCAACATGACGAGAACGTCAGTCTCCCGATTGGCGTGACCCGAGCTTCGCTGGGGTTGACAGGCGGAAGCGCCTGTCCCACCCACACCCCCTATTTCGCCATCAGGCGCAGCGGTCCCAGTAATCCCGCCGGCAGCGGCTGCAGGTTACTCATGTCCTGATCCTGGAAGCGGTTGCCGTACTTGGCGATTAGAGGCTTGTAATCCGGCAATGGCTGGTGCGCCAGCGCATTGATAGCCAGGTTCGCCACTACGATCCGCAGGCTGTTCTCGCCGGGGTGGAGCAAGCTTGTGATCTCCAACTGGTAGGGCGGACACCACACCGAGCCCGCTCGTTGGCCGTTCACGAAGACCACCGCGGCTTCGCGCACCGGGCTTTCCAGCATGGCTCTCATGCCCGAGCCGGACCGGCGTTCCGGGGCTTCCACGGGCGTGCCTTCGCCGAAGTCGAGATACATCGAGCGCCCCGTTCCCACCGTTATGGTCTTTTCATAAGTGGCTTGGCCGGAGAAGTAGCGAGTGGTCTCGCTTTCGGTCCAGGAAGCCAGCCGGTCCATGTTCACGGCTTGCGCCGAACCGGCGAACGAGACTTTCCAGCCGCCGGAGAGTTCGAGTACAGTCGGATCAGGGGAGCGTAGGCCGTTATCCATAATCGGTACCAGACGTTGCATTTTGCGCCCGGCTTCCAGGGAATGCTCTGAAAAGACCAGCACCTTCGATTCGTACGGGGCCAGTTCCAGGCGGATGGGGTTCCGGCCCACCGCCTTAGTGGCGGCGCCGGAGAACGGATTCAACCACACAGGCTCCCCGCCGGTGACGCGGAACGCGGCCTCGTAAGCCACGGCGTGGTTGCTGGTGTTCACCAGGAAGTAAACCTCGGCGTCCGGCAGGCTGCGGTGTACGAAGCCGATCTCGGGCGGTTTGTCGTCCATATCCGGCGTGAGCCTTGCGCGCAGGACGTTGCCGAGGTCGACTTCCGGGACCAATCTCCCAGGAGCCGCCGGGCCTGCGAACAGGGATCCCGAAAGCCTGCGAATGGCAACCGTTTCCGCCGCCGCGTCCATCCTCCCCGGCGCCAACGCGGGCATACGTCCGACGGCAATCACCAAGCCGCCTTTGCGCGCGTAGTCGTCGATCCGGCGATACGTCGCCAGAGAGATCCGTTCCACATTGGGCAGCACCAGAATGGGATACGGGATTCCGACTTGCGCGATGGCGTCATCGTCGATGAAGTCGAGGTTGAAGCCGGCGTCCAGGATGGCCGGAACCAGGTTGGGCGAGAGCACCGTGCGGGCGCCCTCGTTGATCGAAATCCGCCCCGGAGTGAAGCGCGCGTAGATATCGTCGGTGGGCAGGTAAACGGCCACGTCGGCCACCGGCTTCCCCTGGCGCAGCAGATAGCTTATCCGTTGCAGGTAGCGCGTGATATCGGGCATCACCAGCCACCACGGGTTGTGATTGTTGAACACCGCGGCGGCGTAGAAATGCCACCCCGGCTCGCCGGCCTCGGGCGGCGAATAGGGCCAGCCGTGGCCCACAAGCTGGTTGATGCCCTGCAAAAAGTGCAGATCGGCTTCGGCCTTCATATCGAGCGGCGTGGCGCGGAATACCGGCGAATGCAGCCAGGTCCACGTTTCCGAAGAGGTCACCGGCCGGTTGTATAAATGGCCTGCGGACGAAGCCCACCGCGTGGAAGAGAGCGTCCGCCACTGCGAGCCTTCGCCCTCCGGCAAATCGACGAAAGCGTAGCTCGATATGTTCACCGGCGGAGTGCCGTAAGTCTGGGAGCGGAACCGCGTGCCATGCGCCTGCGCCCACTCCCGCACCGGCGTGAGGTAGCGCTCATTGGTGAGTTCGGTGAGCGTCTTGCCCCAATCGCGGCGTATGGCGGCGCTGTCGGGGGTATCGATGACCAGAGCGGGAAGCAGCGGCGTCAGGTCATAGCCGCGGCGTTTCTGAAATTCGGTCAGAAAATCGGCGCTCCAATCCGAGCCGGCCACTTCCAGGCTGTCGCTGAACACAGCGTAGGGAGGGTTGGCGCCGAATGCCTGCATCAGGCGGTCGCCGACGGTTTTCAGATGATTGTCGATGGCCGCGCGGCTATAGTGATCGAGCACCAGTCCTTCGGCCCCGACGGCCGCGCGCTTCACCATCATGTGCGTGCGGCTGAGGCTGAAGAACAGCGCCACGCGGGGAGCCTGCGAGGTATCGGGCAGGCGCACGGTAGGGCCGTCGATGGCTGTCAACTGGCGAATGCCCTCGGCGGATTCCCGGCGCGGCTCGCCATTCGCCAGAAACGCGGCCAGGAGCTTTTCGCCCGCGCCCAGGCTGGGAACAGCTACCGTGTCCGCGCCCGCCGGCACGGCTACGCGGTCCACGCGCAGTCTGGGAGATGCCAGATCGATGGACGTGTGCGGACCGCCGTAAGGCCATCCGCTGCCGAGCGTGATATCCACGCGCAGGCCCAGCCCGCGCGCGGTGTTGTTGGCGAAGCGCACGTCGCCGATGAATTCGTCCGAGAGGTACGGGAAATTGCGCAAGCCGCGGGCGGGGTCGTCCAGCGTCACCGGATAGACCGGCTGGATCTCCACGCCTCCGATCCCGCCCTCCTTCATGGCGCGCAGCTCGCGCTCCAGCTCCGGTTGGACCACGGATGGGCCGAACCACCACCAGCGCATCATGATTCGGGCGTCGTCGGGCGGATTCTCGAAGCCGCGCTTCACTTCCGCGAGGCCGCCCGGCGCGGCCTCCCACTGCGCCACCAGGCACGCCGCCGCCAACAGAAACAGGACGCCGAAAACGGCCACGCTTCTTCGCACACGCATCATGCGCCTATCTTAGACGCAGACAATGCGCGCGGCAACCAGGGTGCTCTTTTGACGGGGACGACCTTTTGACGCGGAGACGCGGAGACGCGGAGCCTTGGCCACGGCGGCCGTGGCGGAATGAGTTGGGAAACTTGGTCTGGACGAGAGAAGTTTCCGGAGAGGAATTCGAGTCTCTTGCTCCTATCTCTTCCTCCTCTTTCTCGAATTCCTCAGCGTTTCCGCGTCTCCGCGTCAAAGGGGTCGTCCGCGCGCGCCCCGCGTCTGCCAAAATGGTGGGGTTCCCATGACCGAACGGCTTTACTACACGGATTCCTATCTGCGCGAGTTCACCGCGCGGGTGGTGGAGCGGAGCGCCGATGGGCTGACGCTCCACTTGGATCGCACGGCCTTCTATCCGGCCTCGGGCGGGCAGCCGTTCGATACGGGCGCCATCGCCGGGGTTCGAGTGGTGGAGGTGGTGGATGAAGGCCAGCGGATCGCCCACCGCATGGCTTCGCCGGTCGCCTCCGAAACCGTGGACTGCGCCGTGGATTGGGGCCGGCGCTTCGACCACATGCAGCAGCACACCGGACAGCATTTGCTTTCGGCGGTGTTCGACGGGCTGTTCGGACTGCGCACGGTGGGGTTTCACCTGGGCGGTGAGATATCGACCGTCGATCTGGAAGGCGGCCCGCTGGAGGCTGCCGGCCTGAGGGAAGCCGAGCGGCGAGCCAACGAAATCGCGGTCGAAAACCGGCCGGTTACGGTGCGGTTTGAGGACTCCGCCGAGGCGGCGGACCTGCGGCAACCGTCCGAACGCGCGGGCGAGCTGCGCATCGTATCCATCGAAGGGCTGGACCGCAGCGCATGCGGCGGAACGCACGTACGGGCCACCGGCGAAATAGGCCCCATCCTGCTGCGCAGGGCCGAGAAGGTGCGGCAGGCCACGCGGGTGGAGTTTTTGTGCGGCGCGCGCGCGGTGGCGCGGGCGCGCGCCGATTTCGAAACCCTTTCCAAGGCGGCGCAACTGTTTTCCGCGCCGCTCGAGGACACGGCGGCGCTGGTGGCGGCGCAACTGGAATCCGCGCGCGCGGCGGAGAAGGCGCGCCGCAAGCTGGAGCTGGACCTGGCGGGCTTTCAGGGCAGGGAACTTTACGCCGCCACGGCGCCCGGCGCAGATGGCGTCCGCCGCGTGGTGCGGCGCGCCGAGCGCGGCAGCCTGGAGGAATTGCGCGCCATCGCGCTGAGCTTCACGGCGCAGCCCCAAGCGGTGTTTCTGGCCACGCTGGCGGAACCGCCATCGGTGCTGCTGGCCGCCTCCGAGGATAGCGGAACGGATGCCGGCAAGGCCCTTAAAGCCGCTCTGGCGGCCTGCGGCGGGCGCGGCGGCGGAAACCCGCGCATGGCGCAGGGCAGCGTTCCCCAGAAAGAGCTGATCGAGAGGGTGATCGAGAAGCTCTGATTCGAGATGGCGATCGATGGCTCACTGGGCCGAAACCGGGCGCACCAGGGGAACCCGGAGGCCAACCTTCCGGCGGTAAAAGTAACCGTACAACGCCAGGCCCAGTTTGACGATGAATCTGGTTGTAAACCCCATGCTCACTTTGCGCACCTTTTCGGATGAAGTCCCATGCCCGGCATAGATCCGCTTGAAGCCCAGGCAGAAAAAGACGTAGGCCACGGTCGCGTATAACGGTCGCGAACTCAAAAATCCGTCCTTCATCCTTTCCCGAATTGCCTGCCAGGAGTAGAAACTATCCCAGCACTTTTTGTTTTCGGCGATTAACTCTTCCCGGCTCATGCTGGGGTGCCGCAGATAATCGGGGGGCTTGAGCGTGGTAAGCCAATAGCGGTCCCGCAGAAGCTGAATCTTGTGTTTTGGGGTATAGTCCGCCCGCCCGGCATTTTCCCTGTCACGGACCATTTCGAGGTAATCCTTGCTTCCGGGGTAGAGGCCGTAGTTGGTAAACTGGGCCAGCAACGCGCCGGACTCCCGAGCGAACCGGCGCGTGGATTCGAGCGTCTGGACCGTATCGGACTCGAGACCGGTGATGAACGATCCCATCACCACGATGCCCCGTTCTTGAAATCTGCGGATGATCTCGACCATGCTCTGGCCGGAGGCGTTCGCCCTCTTGTTGGCGCTGGCCAGGCTTTCCTCGGAAAACGACTCGACGCCGATCAGCGCGGCCCTGATCCGCACCTGCTGGCACATGGCCGAAAAGTACTCTTCGTCGTCGATCACCTCGGCGGTCATCTGGCTGATGGAGAGAACGCTTTTGGGAACCTTCCGGTCGTACTCGGCGAAAAAACGCAAGCGCTCCTCGCGCACGCGCTCCAGCTCCTTCCTCTTCTGCGCACTCGGCTCGCGCGCGATGCGGCCCAGGGTAGACGGGTTTAAATTGTCATCGGCGAAAGCGACGAGGCGAAAGCCCATGGCGGCCAGCTCATTGACTTCCTCGATGATGCTGGCGGCTGGCCGCTGACGCGGCTCGCGCCCGTCCATAACCCAGACGGAGCAGAAATTGCAATTTTCGGGGCAGCCTGCCACGGTCTGCACGGTCGGAAACAGGTACTTGGCCGGGTTGAGCAGGTCCCACCGCGCCTTAAGCATCGCCTCGCCCGGGAGGCGGCCGCCATGATAATACTTCTGCAAGCGGTGGGCGAGCGCATCTTCCACCACCCGGCGCCAGATGACGTCGCCATTGCCGGTTACCACGGCGTCGGCCCCCATCTCCAGCGGCTCATCCGGGAAGATGCTGGCGTGGATTCCGCCCACAATCACCGTTGCCCCTTTCGACTTGGCCTCCTTCACCACCCGGTAGCCGGCGAGACAGTTTCCGCTGGTAATGCCAACCCCCACGATGTCTCCGGGCTGGACGCGCCGGGCCTTGAATCTCTTGACCGTCTCATCCACGATCACCGGATCGCCGATCAGGTCGGTCGGGGTGGCCTGAGCCAGCACAAACAGCCACCTCGGGGTAACGTAGTTGTATCCGGCAGTGAACCTTGCAGGGTTTACGAGTATGACTTTGGGCACCTGCCCCTCCACGGAATTGAATTCGGACGAATTCTCCTTAATTACAGCGCACTTCGCGGCCGCGCCGCATCATCGGCTCGCGTTTTTCGATTTGGTCTTGGGAAGCGGCTTGCGCGGCGCTCCCTGGTTCAGCAGCTCCAGAATCTTGGCGTGCAGATTCTTCTCCACCTGGTCCGCCGCCAGGAACGGCTCATGACCTTCATACTGCGCGCGGATCACGCCTTCCCGGTCGATAAAGACAAGGAGCGGCATGACCGGACCGACCATGGGGGGGTGCTGCATGAAATCGAGCGCCGCCCTCTGCTGGTTGTAGCCCACCGGAAACGGCGGGTTGAACCGGCGCACGAACCCCGGAACGTCGGCGCGGGCCTGGTCTTCGATAGCCGACGCCAGAACCTGAAAGCCGCGCGGGCCGAACTCGTTCTGGTCCTGGATCAGGATGCGGATGGTCCTCTGGCAGTCCGGGCAAGTGGTCAGGATGAAGGCCAGAGCCACCACCTTGCCTTTGTATTGAGCGAGCGTCAGGCGCTGGCCGGTGGCGAGGTTGATGGCGAAATCGGGCGCTGGGCGGGGGATGTTCGCCGCCCGCATGGCGGGCACAGCCAGGGCGAACACGCCCAGAGCCGCGAAGGCGGATCGACGGTCTGGCATGGAGATATTAGTGTATCTCAGGGGGCAAGCCCTCCGCGCTGGTGACGATGGCGCCTTTGCGCCGCAGCTCGAAGCGGCCGTCATCGCCCGCGCCAGTGGCCGAATCGGCGCTTTCGGCGTCGATGACGATGTTTTTCCACTTCTTCCCGAGGGCTTCCTTGTAAAACGCAAAGTAGCGGCGGGCCGCGTCTTCGCTATCCCACTCGACGGCGTAGAACAGCACGGCCCGGCCCTGCTTCTTGTTTTCGCGGATTTCGAACGCGCAGCCGCGCCAGTGCGGAGCCATTTCTTCAGCGGCTTCCTTGCCGGCGAACTGTTCGATCAGAACGGAATGGTCCAGTTCGCCCAGGGTTCCGCCCACCAGGGATTTGTAGCCGTGCGGAAGGCGCACTTCGGGCAGCGCCGGGGTGGTTGGCGTTTCGGATGCGAAATACTTGTCGGGATGGGCGATCTGCTGGGTGGAAACCGGCGCTCGGCGGAAGACCTCCGCGAAGCCCGCGTCCCCGTCGCGCCGCACCACGGCGTTCTGGAAGAGCATCCCCTCGACATACGGGAACACCAGCGTCCGGCGCAGGTACAGCGGGGAGTTGTCGAACACCGGGAACTGGCCGCCGTCGGACTCGTTGAATCCGCTCATGGCCGGGGCCAGCTCGGGCGTTTTCTTGAGCGAGCGGCCCATCTTGCGGGCCAGGTACTCGCTCATGAGCCAGGTCGCCTGGCCTTCCATCACGGCCAGGCGGGCGGCCGAGCCATCGTCGTTCTTGCGGCCCTCGCGAATGTACCTCCCCAGATGGAAATTCTGGTCCGCCAGGGCGTGCGAGAGCTCATGCGCCAGCACCGGCTCCTGGTTCGCGGAGGGAGTTGAATCGGTGATGAACAGCTTCTTGCGGTCGTAGTCGTAGAACGCGGCGGCCTGCTCGGTGAGCAGATCCACGGTGTTGGAGCCCAGGTCGAAGTCCGGCGGCACGAGCCCGAATTTCTTGAGGGTCAGCTCTTCGGCGCGAATATCCTCGGGGCTGGCCGCCTCTTTCACGCGCTTCTTCAGAAACTCGTTGACTTTCGCCTTGCTGATGAAGTCGCAGGGGACGGGGTGGCGCAGCTTCATACCGGAAATCTCGGTCAAATCCCGTGAGATCTCGCCGGCCTGGGCGCACAAGGCTTTGGCGCCGGAATCGGTCTGCGCCGCCGCGCGCAGGAGGAATATCAGAACCAGCGCCGCCAGGGCGCACAGCCGGCGGCGCGGGGACGCGGGAAAAACGGCGCCGGTCACTTCGCGCGACCTGGGGATCCGGGAGTCCCGCCCGCCGATCCGGATGCTTCTTCTCAAGGCGCTACGCATGCGCGGTCTCGATTTGGGAACACTTTTTCAGAATACGGTACAATGAAGGCTCAATCCAATCCGGTCGCAGGAGAGTTCTTTTGGCGGACGACAAGACCTACAAGGCGGAGTATCTGGGCAGTGGGACCTTCGTTTTCAGCAAACCAAAGCGCAAGAAAAGTAAGATCCGGCAGTCTCACTTGAGGAATCCCGAAAGGGGCTCGCGCAAGCCGTAGCGGCCCGAGTGGGATAAGGCTCCAGCCTTGTCAATCCGAGCGAAGCTCGGACCCCGGGACCAGCGAAAGCGCCCGCCCCACAAGCCTAACATCCCGGACTCCAATCCCATCCGCCGTTGGGACGCGCGGCCACCCGGCCCACGCTGGGGAACGGGAAATGGAAAGCCATGACGAGCATGTCCTGGGCGCCGGCGCGCTCGAGGAGGCTGCGGCGCGTGGCCAATGCCGTCGCCGCGGAAAGGTCGAACCCGTTCTCCCATTCGGGGTGTTCCAGGTGCAGCGGATGCACGGCCGCGTCGCCTATGTTCAGCAAGCGCTGGCCGTTGGAGGAAACCAGGACTGCCAGGTGTCCCGGGGTATGGCCGGGGGCCGGGACAGCCGTGACGCCGGGGCATACCTCGATTTCGCCGGCGATCAGTTCCAGATGGTGGCGCAATCCGGCCAGGCAGCGCCGCGCGCCGGCGGCGATGGACCGTCCCACCTCCTCGGGAACGCGCATTCCGCTCAGATCGGCGCGCGGATCGTTCCAGAACTCCAGCTCGCGTTCGGCGAGGATGCAGCGGGCATTGGGGAACACCGGCCGCCCGCGCGCATCCACCGCGCCGCCGATGTGGTCGGCGTGCGCGTGGGTGAGAATCACCGTGTCCACGTGCCGGGGCCGGATGCCTTCCATTTCCAGGCGCGCCACGATGGCGCCGGTGGTGCTCGACGATTCGCCGGCTCCGGCATCCACCAGGACCACGCTCCGCCCCGTTTCAATGAGCAGGCAGGTATAGGGGCAGAGGACGTTTTCGAGAGGCAGGCGGCGCTCCGCCAGGGCGCGCGCGAGGCAGACGCGGTCGGCGTTGGGAAAGAACCAGGGCGACGGATAGGAGAAGTAACCATCCGCCAGAACCGTGCAGTAAGCCGAGCCGACCTGGAACCGGTGGGAGCCCTCGGGCATATAACCGAGTTACCGGAAAACGAGGCAAAAGTCAAAAGAAACCTTTGCGCGCGCGAAAAAACCGGTGGATAGCGGCGGTCCTAACGGCGCTGTCAGCCTCGGGATCTCCATTTGCGGCTGCAGTCCGCGCAAACCATCCGGGAGAATGCCGGGATGACGGGCACGCCCAGTATCAGCCACGTCAGGAAACTGCCACGCTTGTCCAGGTAATACCGCGTGTTGCAGCCGCCGCAACCCGGGCAGACCGCCTCGGCCACCGGCGCGTCGATCTCCTCTTCAGGCTCCGCCTCCAGAATCAGGCGGGCTTCATCCGCCTGGGATTCGGGAACCTGCAGCTTGATGCCTCCCAGGGCATTCGACCACAGCCAATTCATGTTGATCGCGCAGGTGTCCCGAAGTTGTCCCTCCACACCGAAAGCTTCCAGCTCCGATTTCACCAGGTTGGCCTCATACAAAGTGCTGTAAGATCCTATGCTGACAAGCCCTTCCGGCATCCCGGCCTCCGATGACAGTATAGCGTGTGGGGCAGGCTTTAGCCGCCCGGACCACAAAGAGTGTCGCGGCAAGATGATAATGTCCTATTTGGGCAAAGTAGAAATGTCCTATTGACAGGGCCCAGCCTGGAGGGTGGACCAAGGACAACTACTGATGACCCAGACCGAGCGAGACCGGCTGGTGGCC
>Ga0326727_10002784_pt1 | contig 58228 bp, 49 predicted proteins | sample MB2enrmetagenome_FD_207643 | JGI IMG/M metagenome (GOLD analysis project Ga0326727, IMG submission 207643) | Lab enriched peat soil microbial communities from McLean, Ithaca, NY, United States - MB29MY | ecosystem: Environmental > Terrestrial > Soil > Wetlands > Peat | place: USA: New York... | reverse complement strand
TTCTGAGCGTGTCGGTCTTCGAGAAATCCCAGCTTATATGCGCCTTCGGAGAAAAAATCGACGAGAACGGGAATAACTCTACGGCAAACCTACAGATTTCATTCGACTTCTAACCGGACACTACTGCCCAAATTCAGAGTTTCAACATATTCTGACAGCGAATCGACTCAAAAAGGCCCTCAGAGTGCGCAAACGTAGGACGAAGTAACGACATTTGTTGTCTGCTATGGGCATTCCTGAGATCAGAGTCCACCTTGTAGCTTTCACCTTGAACAGTGCGAATTCCATCCGCCCGCGCCAAAACGACCCGCCAAAGCAATTCTCACTCCGTTGCACCTTGGTGTAATATCGCACTCCCATTTGGGCCGGATTTTTGAAAGCCGCGTGAGAGCCTCAAAAGCCGCCCATGCCTGCACACCCCCTAGGTGAGGACAACTTCGGCGACTCCGGTGAGCTGGATTCGGTGCGATATTACACCAACCCACTGACGCCCACGACGTGTTCGCAAGGCAACCAAAGGCAGGCCAGAGGGCCTGCAATCGCTCAGAACGGCTTGGAGTGCGATTGCGCCCCATCCTGCGCTGTATCCGCTTTGCGGTAGAACTGTTCTGCGTCGGTCTATCGGCGGGTGCGGGAGTCTGCCGGGCAGGGAACCGAGCCAAAAGGACTGTGTACCAAACTGTGTACCACGTGACGCGCTATTGTGACCAAACACGCGCTAGGAGGATTTTCGGACAAACGAAAAGCCCGTTGATTTAACGGGCTTTAGCGTCAAATGGCTGGTAGCGCTACCGGGAATCGAACCCGGGTTTTAAGATTGAGAATCTCACGTCCTAACCCCTAGACGATAGCGCCACAGTTGGGGGCGCCGCTGCTGCGGCCACTTATCTACTGTAACAAAAAAAAGGGCTGGGGACAAAGACTTCGGGACCGGCTGCCGCCGGCGGGCGGCGCGGGCAGGGATTGGAGCCGCAAAGCCCGCGGGCGTACGATGCAGGGTGGTTGCGCGGGCGGCTTGGAATGCTCCTGAACCGCGATACGGGAGAAAGACAGCCATGCGGTTGCGGCGGGCGCTGGACGAAGTGCGGATGTTGCTGTTTTGCCGGTCGGCAGAGAGCGGACTGCTTGCCTCCTGCAGGGATCGGCTGGAGAAGCGGCGGAGTGCCGCCATCTACCGGCGGGTGGAGAGCGCTGTGACCGTGGCCGATAGCGACGCGCCGGACGGAATGAAGCTCTGGAATACGCCCTATGGAGCGCTGTGGGCTCCGCTGGCCGAACGATTGACCCTCGTCTACTGCATCGGCGAGCAGGAGCGCGGTTTCTATGGGACGGGCGAGCGCGGGGTGCGCGCCGGAGACATTGTGCTGGACTGCGGCGCGAACTATGGCACGTTTACCCGCTACGCCGCTAACCGGGGAGCAAAACTGGTGGTTGCGCTGGAGCCGGGGCCGGAGACGGCGAAGTGCCTGGCGCGAACCTTCGCCAACGACGTCGGCGTGCGCGTGGAGCCCGTCGGCGTATGGGACGAGGACGGCGAACTGACGCTGACACAGAGCGCGGTGAGCAGCTCGGCGGACAGCTTTGTGCTGCCTCTGGAACAGGCGCAGGGCGGGCTGGCGGTTTCCGTGCGGAGCATCGACTCCCTGGTAGAGAGCCTCGGCTTGCCCCGTGTGGACTTCATCAAGATGGACATCGAAGGCGCCGAGTGCAAGGCCCTGGCCGGTGCGCGCCGCACGCTGCAAAAGTGGAAGCCGCGGCTCGCCATCTGCACGTATCACCTGCCCGGCGATCCGGGCCGGATTGCGTCGCTGGTCCGCTCCATCCGGCCTGACTATCGGCTGCAGTACGGCTTCCGCAGAAGAGTGCGGGACACGATCATTCCGAGGGTAGCGTACTTCCGGTAGCGCCAGGGCGGCTCGACGTACCCATGGGTTGCGGCGGCGGTTGATCTGCCGGGGACACTTTCCGTGAAAATCCCTGCCGCATGGATTGACGCCCGGCCCGGCAAGCGGTACTCTCACGGCAGATAACGGATTTGGTCGCCAACGCCAACCCGCAGTCCCTCACGACAGCCACGAGCTACGGCTCGCACCTTCCTTTTGCTCTCAACTCCCTTGCCATCGAAGCGCATCTCACCGGCCGGAGGCGTCTCTCCGGTCCTTTCCTTTGCCAACCCACTGGAGGCATACGAATCCTTTGAAGATCGCCCTGGAGATTACGCCCAATCTTGAGCCCCTGTTCGGGACCCGCGATGAAAATCTCAGCCTGATGGAAGACGCGCTCGGTGTGCGGATCGATCTCCGCTCCGACGCTGTCCACGTGGAAGGCCCGGACGACGCAGTGCTCCGGGTGCGGCGCATCTTTGAGGACTTTGAATCCCTGCGCAAACAGGGCGTTCATCCTCACAACGGCGAACTGAACGGCATGTTGCGCCTGGTGGTGGCCGACCCCGCCACCACGCTGCGCTCGCTGGCCGACTCGGGCAAGCAGCGCTCGGCCGGCATCAAGCGCACCGTCCAGCCGCGCTCGATCAACCAGCGCAAGTACATCGAGGCCATCGAGCAGAACGACATGGTCTTCGGCGTGGGCCCGGCCGGCACCGGAAAAACCTATCTGGCCGTGGCCATGGCCGTGGCAGCCATGAGCGCCAAAAAGGTTAGCCGCATCATCCTCGTCCGCCCCGCGGTGGAGGCCGGCGAGCGGCTGGGTTTCCTGCCCGGCACCTTGCAGGACAAGGTGGATCCCTACCTGCGCCCGCTCTACGATGCCCTCTACGACCTGCAGGACCCGGACAAGATCGACAAGATGCTGGAGAAGAACATCATTGAGGTGGCTCCGCTGGCCTTTATGCGCGGCCGCACCCTCAACGACGCCTTCATCATCATGGACGAGGCGCAGAACACCACCATCGAGCAGATGAAGATGTTCCTGACCCGCCTGGGCAACAACTCGAAGGCCGTCATCACGGGCGACATTACGCAGATCGACTTGCCCAACCCGCGCCGCTCCGGGCTTGTGGACGCCATCAACGTTCTCGACGGCGTGGAAGGCATCCACTTCTGCCACTTTGAAGAGGTGGATGTGGTGCGCCACGCGCTAGTCCAACGCATTGTGCGCGCCTACGACAGCGTCAAGAGCCAGCAGCAGGAACTCCCGCTGAATCTCGGCGAAGCCATCGAAGTGGATGCAGCGGCGACGCACGAGAGACCGGCGGCAGGCAAGGGAATGCAGCGCGCCAAACCGCAGTAACGCGGAGCTACGGATTCGATCCGATGTACTGACGCGCCGTGTCCCGTCCTTGCGCCATGTTTCCGGCGCAAGGACGGGACACGGCGCATTTTTTGGGGCGGATGGGGCCGGATCAATCCAGTAGAGCAAAGCATCAGTGGGACAACAGCGGGCGCTGCTCAGCCGCGCGCCGGTTCGAGTTCCGGCGTGGCCGCCAGCAGCCGTTGCGTATAGGCTTCCTGAGGCGCGGCGCAGAGGGCTTCGGCCTCGCCCGTCTCCACCAGCCGGCCACGCTCCATCACCGCAATCCGCGTGCTGAGGTAGCGCACCAGCGGCATGGAGTGGGAGATGAAGAGATAGGTCAGCCCCAGCGTTTGTTGCAGCCGCCGCAGCAGATTGACGACCTGCGCGCCCACGCTTACATCGAGAGCGGAGACCGGTTCGTCGAGGATGAGCAACTGCGGACGCAGCGCCAGGGCGCGCGCAATGTTGATGCGCTGCCGCTGACCGCCGGAGAACTCATGCGGGTGACGGCTGAGCGCGGAAGCGTCCAGACCAACCTCGGAGAGCAACTCGATGGCCTTCGCGCGGAGAGCGGCTCGCGAGGTGTCAAAACCCGCAGCGCGGCCGTGGATCACCAGCGGTTCGGTGACGATGTCCAGCACGTTCATGCGGGGATTGAGCGCGCCATAGGGGTCCTGGAAGACGGGCTGCATCTGGCGGCGCAGGCGCTTCAGTTCCGCGGCATTGGCGCTGTTCACGTCCACGCCCGCCACGCGTACCGAGCCGCTGCTGGGCGTAACCAGACCGAGGATCATGCGCGCCACGGTGGTTTTGCCCGAGCCGGATTCGCCGGCAAGGCCCAGCGTTTCGCCCGCCTCAATCGTGAACGAAACGCGATCCACGACGGTCTGCTGCACGGTGCGCAGACCTGCCCTGCGCGGATAGGATTTTGAAACCGCGTCTACCTCGACGAGCGCCATGTATCGATGGTAAACGCCGCTGCACGAGTGGATAAGGTGGGGCACCCGGCAGAACCATCGTTCGTGCTATCCCACCCTATTGATCCGGCAGGAAATCCGTGACATCGCATTCCCGCCCATTTCCGCCAGATGAATATCAAGCGGGCTCCGGCCTCAGGACCTATCAGGCGAACATACACCGTCCTGTAAAGCCCTCCTGATTTCAAGACAGTTAACGTACGGGCTGAAGCCCGTACCCTCCACCGATTGAGTTTTTCCGCAGCCTGTAAAGCCGTGCCCTGTGACAAAGCGAGCGGCATGATCGGTAAATTCAGAATATGCCAGAACGAACTTGATATTCATCCTCCGCAAAAATGCGGAAATGAACGGGCCACCCTGACAGTATTCAATTGCCGAATCAATAAAGCTCGCGTTACCGCGCCAGCACTTCGGCGGCGGCGAGGAACCAGGGATCGAGCGGCTTGCGCTCCTTCACCACAATTTCCAGCGGCGTGGTGATGGTTTCGCCGCGCGAGATGCCCACCAAAACACCCACATTGCCGTTGATCATCTGCTCCACGGCTTCGCTGCCCAGACGCGTTCCCAGCAGCCTGTCCGCGCAGGTGGGAGTGGCGCCGCGCTGGATGTAGCCCAGAACCGTCGAGCGGAACTCGTAGCCGTGCAACAGATCCTTTTGGCGGAACTGCTCGCACAGCCCCTCGGCGTTGTACTTTGCGCCTTCGGCCACCACGACGATGGCGTGGGGCTTGCCGCGGTCGTACGCATCCTGGATGCGCGCGGCTAACTGCTCAGGTACAATTTCCACTTCCGGAATCACAATCGCCTCCGCGCCGCCGGCAACGCCCGCCATCAGCGCCAGGTAGCCGCAGTTCCTGCCCATCACTTCCACCAGCAGCGCGCGGCCATGCGAGGACGCCGTCACCTTCAGGTTGTCGATCGCGTTCAGAGCCACGTTTAGCGCGGTGTCCACGCCGATGGTAACGTCCGATCCATACAGATCGTTGTCGATGGTGGAGGCCACGCCGACCACCGGAAAGCCCATCTGGTGCAGGGCGTAGGAGCCGGTCTGCGAGCCGTTGCCGCCGATCACCACCAGCCCGTCGATGCCCGCGCCGCGCATGCGGCGAATGGCCAGTTCGCGGCCCTCTTCGCTGTGAAACTCTGAACTGCGCGCGCTGCCCAGAACGGTCCCGCCGCGTTGGATGATGCTGCTGACGTCGCGCACGCCCAGCCGCTTGAAGTTGCCCTCGATCAGTCCCGAGTAGCCCTGGTACACTCCCCACACGGTGAGCCCGCGGGCCGTCCCGCTTCTAACCACGGCGCGGATCGCTGCATTCATACCCGGCGCGTCTCCGCCACTCGTCAAGACAGCAAGATTCTTCATGTAATTTTCTCCTTAAGGCGATCACTTTCAGAATATCGAACCCGACCTACGACTGTAGGTGATTCGAATCACCGCCTACCGAGACGGGCACGGAGTCCTCGCATTCCGCTCGAAACGAGCCGCCCTCATGCAAGTAGCTATGCGCTCAACAGAAACGCGCCGCGCAATGCTCTGCAGTGTTCCGAAATTATCGCGAAGAAAGGCCGCCCGCCACCAATAAACAACGGCCCGCGGGATGAATATTCTGTGACTTCGCCTCTTCGGCAAGGCACAAGCCCATCGCTCCGCAAACAAACACGAACCTTAGCGGCGCGCTTACCTCTACAACGGTGGATGCAGCTTATGGAAGCCGGTGGCTTCCTGATAGGCGCACGCAAAGGCCGCTAGCTTCGCGTCCTGGTAGAGCCCGGCAAGAAACGTCAGCGAGACGGGAGTGCCGGGGCCACCGATATCGTCGTGGTCGCCGTCGTCGATCTCCGGCGGTTTGGGCGCATCCGCTCCGCGCAAACCGTTGGGTACGATCAGTGCCGGATGACCGGTCAGGTTGGTCGCCGTCAACTGCGCATCGGTCGAAGGCGTCACGACGATATCTACCTTCTGAAACAGCGCGGTGAGCTGGCGGATGGCCAGCGAGCGGAGACGGTTGGCTTGTATGTACTCGACTGCCGGATAGAGGCGCACGGTGCGGAAGGCGTTGGGCCAGTCCTCGGGGCCCTGCTCGGTGAGCAGGCGGTCGCGGCCCGTCATGGTCAGCTCGTCAAAGGCCGCCGCGGCCTCCGCCGTCAGCAGAGGAACCATCGCGCTCCAAGGCAGCTTGGGCAGCTCGACCGGAACAAGCGCAACGCCCATTGAGCGCAGCTTGTCGAGAGCGGCACGGTCATAGCGGCGGTCGTAGTCGCGGCGGGCGCGGCTCTCGCGGGCGGCGCGGTTCTGGGCCTCGCGCAGCTTGCGCTCGGCGTCGCTCTCGCCTTCCTTCTCTTCTTCCAGATGGACCGGAGCGGGCGCATCGAACTCCGGCTTGAGGTAGCCAACGCGCAGCGACTTCCAGTCGAAGGCGGGGTTCCACGCGTACTGAGCGGGGTAAACCGATGCGTCCTTGCCGTCGGGTCCCGCAATGGCCGCAAGGATCAGCGCGCAGTCCTCCGCGCTGCGGGCGATGGGGCCCAGCTTGTCCATGGTCCAGCTCAGCGCCATGGCGCCGGTGCGGGGCACAAGGCCGAAGCTGGGACGCAGTCCGGTCACGCCGCAGCGCGTGGAGGGTGAGCTGATGGAGCCCAGCGTCTCCGAGCCGATGGCGAAGCCGACGCAGCCCGCCGCGACGGCGCTGGCCGAGCCTGCCGACGAACCACTGGAGCCCTGCGCCGGGTTCCACGGATTGCGCGTACGGCCGCCGAACCACTTGTCGCCCATGGCCAGCGCACCTAACGAAAGCTTGGCGACCAGCACCGCTCCGGCCGCGTCCAGCCGCTCCACCACCGTTGCGTCCGCGTCGAACGACTGATGCTCGAATCCGCCCGCGCCCCATGTGGTGCGATAGCCTTTCACCGCGAGCAGGTCCTTCGCGCCCCAGGGAATGCCGTGCAGCGGTCCGCGATAGCGGCCTGCGGCAATCTCCTCGTCGGCCTTCTTCGCCTGCGCCAGCGCGCGGTCTTCCAGCAGCGTGATGACAAAGTGCAGCTTCGCGTCGTAGCGCTTCAGACGATCTAGATACATCTGAGTCAGAGCAACGGAGCTGACCTTCCGTGCCTGAAGCAATCCGCCGATCTCAATAATAGAAGCGAAGGCAAGATCTTCGATTCTGGCTGGAGCAATCAATACGTCGCTCGGCGGCCCAAAATCGGAATGGCTGCTGGAGCAGTGCGTCGTCTCGCATTCGCCCGCAGCCGTAGCCTTCACGGCTGCCTGCGGATGAAAGACAAACGCAGGCGGCACGTCGTTGGGAATATGAAAGGCGCGTATGGCGTCGTAGCTGCTGCGCTGGTCGTTCAGGCCGCCCAGCATCATGGCCTTCTGCTCGGCGGTGAAGGGGCCTACGCCGGCCATCTCCGCGGCGCGGTCCAGCATCTCTTCGGTGATCTTCGCCGGCCGATGCTGCTTGGCGGCAGGGGACTTCTCTTCGGCCTGCGCGGCCAGCGTGTACAGGATGCCGGGCAGCAGCGGCGAGGCAATGCCCGCACGCGTGCAGACTGTGAGAAATACGCGACGGTCCAGGTTGAGTTTGCTCATGGTGCGCGCCTCCGCGGAACAACCTTTGAATGTACCTCATCCGCTGCGCGGTTTGCAGCGGCTCTGCTGCCTCCACCAGGGCAAACGCATCATCACTGGTTTTGAAAGGGCACGGATTTATCCGTGCCACAAAAGCGGTAAATATGCCGGGCTTCAGCCACTGAGGGAAGGTTCGCGACAGAAAAAACATTCCTCAGGGCCAAAAGGCCGCACTCGAAGGGGCATTGAACAGCACGGATAAATCCGTGCCCTTTCAAAACCTCAATTCCTGACCTTTCATTTGCATGGTGCGTTTGCGCGCGCGGGGGGAATAGGCACGAATCGCGCTTCGGTGCTCGGAGCGGGGTTTAAAATAGGCCCTTGCCCGCCCCGCTCCAATCCGTCCCCATCGATGTGGTGCTGGTGCGGCCACGCAATCCGCTGAATATCGGGGCAGCGGCGCGGGCCATGGCCAACTTCGGGCTGTCGCATCTGACCGTGGTGGACCCTTTCGAGCGCAACTGGCGGGAGGCGCGGTCTGCGGTCGAGGCCGGGGAGTTGCTGGAAAACGCCGTGGTAGCGCCCAGCATGGAAGCGGCTGTGCGCGGCTGCTCGCTGGTTCTGGGCACGGGGTCGCTGACCTACCGCAAGCCGGAGCAGACGGTGATCGCGCTGCCCGCGCTGGCTCCGCGGGTGCGCGCCGAGATGGCCCGCGGCGGCAGGATTGCGCTGGTCTTCGGCCCGGAAAAGCACGGGCTGACGCGGGAAGACCTTTCCTGGTGCCACCACCTGGTGGAGATTCCGACGGACACCCGGCAGCCCTCGATGAATCTGGGCCAGGCCGTGGCCGTATGCCTGTACGAACTGGCCACGCGGGCGCTGGCGGCGGAGTCCCGTGGTGCGGACGCAGCGCAAGCCCCGGAGTCCGGCGCGGCCGAGGCTGCCGGGGCCGGTCCAGCTTCCGCCGATCTGGAATTGCTGGCGGGCGTGATCGAAGAGACGATGATCGCCGCCCGCTATGCGCCCCAGCATCTGCGCGAGGGCAACCGGCACGAACTGCGGCTGCTGCTGCGGCGGTTGGAGTTGTCGCGCCACGATCTACGCCGCGTCCTGGGACTTTTCCGGCGCATCCAGTGGCGGCTGAAGCGCTAATGTAGGGGCCTTCGGCCAAGTTTTCATCCAGGCTGCCGGATCTTTTCGACTCCTTCAACAGAATCCTGTTAGAGTGGCGCTCAAAGGCTGCCCATGCTCAAACCGATGACAACCACATTCCTGCGGTTTCCCCTTGCGCTCCGCGCGCGGCTTGCCAGCGCCGCTCTGCTGGGGCTTGCCTTCACCTTTGCCGTGACTGCGCAACAGCCGGAAGCGCCCGCAACGGCTCCGGCGGCGGCGGCACAGGTTCCCGCTGCGACGCCGGACGCTGCCAAATCGGCCACGCCGGCGGCACAGGACTCTGCTGCCCCGGTTACACCGGCAACGGCAGCCCCAGCCGCTGCCGCCACGCCGCAGACGCCGGCCGCGACACCCGCCGTACCCGCAGCGCAGCAGCCGGCGGCCGCGCAAACCGCTCCTCAGCCGGAAACACCCTCGACCGAGACTGCCACCGCAAAGGCTGCTGCGGCGCCGCCCGCGGTTGACACCCAGTCCGGCGGCATCACCGAGGAGCAGTTGAAACAGATGCTGCTGGGCAAGCCTCTCTACCTGCGCGGCGGCTACCTGGACAGCACGCTCGGCTTCAACGAGCATGGCGGCATTACCGGGCATCCGGCCCAGGGCTCGTATACCCTATGCGGCATCGAGATTGAGAAAATCCACCTGACCAAACACAAGGTGGAACTCTACGGCGCGCGGTACGGGCTGCACTTTCTGGGCGCGCTGCCCTACGAAGACCCGACCACGGCAGCGGACCGCGTGCGCATTACGCCGAAGAAAAAGGCGCTGAAGATCACCATCGACCGCGAGATGGTGGTGAAGCCCAAGAAGGCAAAAGACAAGGGGAAGCAAAGCAAGGGGCCAGCCGCCAAGCCTGCAGCGGCAGCTGCCGGTGACGCTGCCAAACCGCCCGCTGCCGAAGCGGCTGCATCCACCGAGGCCAAACCGGCAGAGGCATCCGCGCCCAACGCGCCGGACGCCGACAAGGGCGACAGCAGCGAGATGAGCGAAGCCGATCAACTGAAAGCGTCGATTGCCGCCGCTCCCGAGGCGGAAAAGCCCGCCGACCCAGGGAGCGTGACCACCACCATTTCGCCGGCCCACGCCACGCAGGTGCTGAAAGACGCGCTGGACAAGATTTTTGCTCCCGGACTGGATGAGCGGATGATGGCAGCGATGCCGGACTTCTGGAAGCTCTACTACCAGGCCGTGGCGGCGAAATCCGACTACCGGCCCAAGGACCCGGCCGTCCTGCGCCAGAGCACGGTGGACAAGAAGGCGCATCTACTGAGCAACTTCGAGCCCGCATCGAACGAGTTTGCACAGGCCAACGGCGTGGCCGGCATGGCGCTTTACCACACTGTGATCGGGGCCGACGGCAAGCCGGGAGAGATTGCCGTGGCGCGCCCCATCGGCTTCGGGCTGGACGAGAACGCGGTGGCCGCTATCCGTAACGCCAAATTCGAACCGGCGATCAAGGACGGCAAGCCCGTTCCGGTTCTGCTGGACCTGGTGGTGCAGTTCCGCATCTTCTCAAAGCGCACGGCAGTCTCCGATGCGCCGACAGCGGCCGACAAGGCAGCCAGTCCGCAGCCGGAGAAGAAGGCCGAGCCGATTCTGCCGGGGCCCTACAGCCGCCAGCAGCAGCAACAACAGCCGCAGGCTCAGCCGCAACAGTAAGACAGAGAGCAGGTGCTGTCTTACGCGCCGCGGAGACTAGCGCAGGCGTGTAAGACAGCCGTAAGACACGTCGGCAGACAGGCGGAAAGGCGTCTTACGCGTGTAGGACTGTCTTACGGGAACGCGCTTCCGGTCCTCCCGCCGTAAGACGCTACTCTTCTCCGGAGGTCAGTTCGTCCAGCTTCTCCTTGTGCTTTGTCTGACGGCCCACGCGCGGCTCGGTCTGGACCACGCGCGAGGGCTTTGGCTGTCCTACGCGCTCCCGCGCATTGGCTTTGACCGCCTTGGTGGCTGAAAACGGGGATGGCTTGCGTTTCTTCATGGCAAGGATGAGTATGAAAGAAAATCAGCCGGAGCGGAAGCGCTAGTAGGCGCCAACGAACGATGGCGTCCGCCAGTGCCGCCCGGCGGCCCGGGGAAGTGCACCATGGATGAGCGCGAGTTTTTTACCGAAACTACTGAATTTAGAACACATACCCTCACCTGTCCCCGCTGCGGGCAAGCTGCCGAGTACAAAGTATCGTGGGTGGTTCGCCGCAAGCGCGCCCAACTGCCGCGCAACGCCGACGAGCGCGACCGGGCCCGTTTCGCCAAGGCGCAGTCTTATATGGTGAGGCTCGACGACAAGCTGGCCTGCTCCAATATCCGCTGCCGCAAGCAGTTTGAGATTTCGACCCTGCAAACGCTGGCGTTTCTGCAGGACTAGCACGCTGCCCAACCCTATTGATCCGGCAAGAAAAGAGTGACATCTCGTTTCGACCCTATCCCGCAAAAGACGCGGGAAAGGAGGGGGCACGGCGACAGTATTGGGTTGCCGGACGAATAAGTGCAGCGGCAAGAACGCATCGTGTCCCCGACGGGCGAAGGTCAGGCAGAGCGGAGGACACGGGAGTCCGCAGACTGGCGTGGGGAGCTTGACCTATGATTGAATCGAATGGGTGGGCCTGGAGGTCAAATTGTTACAGGCCCGTACGGAGATAACGATGGCAAATACCCTTCTTCCCCCCGAAGAGCGCAACCTTACCCCGGATCAGGTCGAGGCTCTCGACAAACGCCGCGATCTGGGGCACACACTGCTGGTGATCGCCGGGCAGTTCGCGGTGATCGCCACGCTGCTGCTGCTGTGGATCGGCCAGGACCTGACCTATTCCCCGGGTTGGGCGCATCCCATGGCCTTCTACTTCTGCATTGCGCTGACGATCATCCTTGTGTGCGGCGTGACAGGGGTGGTGCTGCGCAAGGGAACGCCCCGGATCGACTAGAGCAACACCAGAGTCAACATTCCCCTGCTGAGGGCCTACAAGGTGGCTTTTTCTTCAGGAAAAGCCACTTGAAAGCATTGCCACTGGGTACAGCGACTCTGGCTTTGCTAGAACCGACGATGCCGCGACGGACGGGCAAGACCGCCCCGCACGGTACGTGCTCTGAGATGCCGATGGCTCAACCTCCCCTTACGGCGCAACCCACTCCAGCCTCCGCACCGAGGCTGATGGACAGCCATGGGCGCGCGATCCACGACCTGCGCGTGTCCATCACGGACCGCTGCAACTACAAGTGCGTCTACTGTCGCACGGGCGAGGTGGGCGCGCAGTATCCCGAACTGGGCATCGACGAATATCTTCGCATCATCCGGCTGTTCGTGGGGTTGGGCATCTCCAAGGTGCGTCTGACCGGCGGCGAGCCGCTGCTGCGTCATGGGCTGCTGGAGCTGATCCGCGAATTGGCCGCTCTGCGTATCCTGGGCGGCGAACCGCTGGATCTGGCTGTGACCACCAACGGACATCTGCTGGAAAGCATGGCCGAGCCGCTGAAGCAGGCCGGCCTGAACCGCGTTACCGTCAGCATGGACGCCGTGGATGCAGAGGTTTTCGAGCGCATTACCCGCGTGGCAGGCAGCTTCGACGCGGTGCTGCGCGGCATTCGCGCGGCGCGCGCGGCAGGTCTTACTCCGCTCAAGATCAACTGCGTTCTTCTGCGCGGCTTCAACGACGCGGAGATCGAGAACTTTGCCCGCTTCGCCCGCGAGGAAGACGTGGTGGTGCGCTTCATTGAGTTCATGCCGCTGGACGAAGGGCGGCTTTGGTCGCCGGAGATGGTTGTGCCGCTGGCAGAGATCGTGGCGCGGATCGGCCGCAAACTGCCGCTGGTGGAGTTGCCCGCGAGAGACGCCGGCGAAACCGCCCGCCGCTACACCTTCGCGGACGGCGTGGGCGAGATCGGCATTATTGCTCCCGTGAGCCAGGCCTTCTGCGGAGCATGCAGCCGCATTCGCCTCACGTCGGACGGCAAAATCCGCACCTGCCTCTTCTCGCAGATTGAGCACGATCTATACGGACGCGTGCGCGCAGGGGTGGCTGACGCGGAGTTACGCGAGTACATCCTTCGCACCGTGCACGGAAAAGAGGCGCGCCATCACATCGGCGAGCCTGGATTCCTGAAACCTTCACGCTCGATGGTGCACATCGGCGGATAGAACGGGGTTAAAATTCAATTGTTCCCTGGGCTCCCTTTCAGCACCAAGAGCAAGAGATACATCCTTCAGGAAAGTTTCCAGATGAATCGATGGAAGCGGCAGCAGGACCGCCGACTACTGCGCCAGGGGCAGCCAACAAATCCCGGCAACAGGGGAAGCAGATGAACGGACGACAAGAAGGCCGGATGCCGGTCGCCGATCTGCTTGTGTTTCATCAGCTCACGCGCTCGCTTACGTCGAGCTTCGACCTGGACACCATTCTGCGCACCATCCTCGACCACATGGAGCACACGGTCGGAGCGGACTTGTGGACGCTGCTGATGCTGGACGAGAAGTCGCAGGAACTCTATTACGCCATTGCGACGGGCGGCGAGCACGAGGCTTTGCGCGATCTTCGCGTGAAAGTGGGCGAGGGCATTGCGGGGTGGGTGGCAGCGCACGGTGAAACGCTGATCGTCCCCGAGGCCGCCCACGATCCACGCCTCGAGAGCGATCCGCAGGCCAAGCGCGGCATCGTCCGTTCGGTCATCGCCCTGCCTCTGCGCGGCCGCAAGGGGACGCATGGGGTCATCGAAATCTACAACCCGCTCACCGAGGAACTCACCGACTACACGATTGCGTTTCTGCACATCCTTGCCGACCACGCCGCCATCGCCATCGAGAACGCCCGCGACGTGAGCCGCATCCAGCAGCTCACCATCACGGACGACACCACCGGCCTCTACAACGTCCGCCACCTCTACGACGTTCTGGAGCGCCAGTTGCACGCCTGCCTGCGCCGCGGCCAGCCGCTCAGCCTCGCCTTTATCGATCTGGACCGCTTCAAGCTGGTGAACGATGCCCACGGCCACCTGATCGGCAGCGAACTGCTGACCCGCGTGGGAGAGCGGCTGAAGAAGCACAGCCGCAAGCAGGACTGGTGCTTCCGCTACGGCGGCGACGAGTTTGTGATCGTCCTGCCCGAGGCCAGCGCGATTCTGGCCGAAGTGCAGGCAAAATCGTTGCTCCGTCACCTGATGGCCGCGCCGTTCCAGATGAAGAACGGGCTGGAGGTCTCCGTGAGCGCCAGCATCGGGCTTTCCACAGCGCCCGCCGACGGCGAGGATGTCCACTCCATCATCGGCGCTGCCGACGCGCGCATGTACATGGTGAAGAGCAGCGGCCGCGGCAACGTGCGCGGGAGCTGAAAAGACTGCGGACGCAAGGCCGGAACGCCCGGTAGATCCCGCCCCCTCGGGAATGTGCAGGCTTCCCACCCATTTCGATGAGACGTGCGAAATGGGTGGGGCACGGAGCCTGTGTGCGCGGGCCGGAATCCGAAGAGTGAGCTTAGGATGGGCGGCCATGCCCGGGAGGTAGATGAAGGAAATGGAAAAAATAGCTTGACTCTTATAACTCTATTATGTAGAGTGCTCCTTGTAAGAGACATCTCTAAGGTGTCTTCTTCTGGAGGGGAATGCCATGACCGATGACCTGCACGCCAACGAACTGAACGAACGGCTGAAGCTGATCGAAAGCATGATTTTCGAGGGACGCCGCAAGACCGAGAGCTGGGGATGGACCTTCCTGCTGTGGGGCGTGGCCTATTTCGTAGCCATCGGCTGGACGGCGCTGGGCAGCGCGGCGCTGGCCTGGCCGGTGACGATGATCGCCGCCGCCATTCTGACGGGGATTCTGGCCGCGCGGCAGTCCAACCGCGGGCCTGAGACCACGCTTGGCCGCGCCCTCGGCTCCATCTGGATGGGCATGGGCATCTCCATGTTCCTGCTCTTTATCGCCATGGGCTTCAGCCGCCGCTTCGAGGAGCACGTTTTTGTGGCGATTGTGGCGGCGATGCTTGGCGGGGCCAACGCCACCAGCGGCCTGCTGCTGCGCTGGAAGGCCCAGTTTGCCTGCGCCGTGGTGTGGTGGGCAACAGCGATTGCCGCCTGCTTTGTCGCCGAGGCTCAGGTGACCATCGTCTTCCTGGCGGCCATCTTCCTTTGCCAGATCGTCTTTGGCATCTACGCCATGGTGCGTGATGCGCAGGCACGCCGGCAGCGCGAGGCGGCCCATGCCTGAGTTGCCGGAACTGAATCCCGTCATCCACGGAAAACTTCGGCTGGCCCTGCTGTCGCTTCTGGCCGGCGTGGAGCAGGCGGAGTTTACCTGGCTGCGCGCCCGCACCGGAGCAACCGACGGCAATCTGGGCGCGCAGTTGCTGAAGCTGGAAGAGGCTGGTTATGTGGTTGTCGAAAAGAAGTTCGTGGAGCGCAAGCCGCAGAGCCTCTATCGCATGACCGACGCGGGCCGCACCGCTTTGAGCGAGTACGTGCAGGCCCTGAAACAACTGCTGGGCGGGGCAATCGGCGGTTGACGCAGGTCAACTGCCGATGGCCGCCGGGCCGCTCTGCGCCAGGCTGGCGCGCACACGCTCCATCACGCCCAGGTAGTAGGCGAGGTTGTGGATGGAGTTTAGCGTTGCGGAAAGCGCCTCGCCGGCCTGCACCAGATGGCGCAGATAGGCGCGCGTGTAGCGGCGGCATACCGGGCAAGCGCAGTTGGGATCGGGCGGAGTCTGGTCTTCGGCATACTGCTTGTTCTTGATGTTCAGCCGCCCTTCGCTGGTGAACAGCAGGGCGTGGCGCGCGGCGCGCGTGGGCAGCACGCAATCCATCATGTCTACGCCCATCCGCGCGTACTGCTCGATCTCGTCCGGATAGCCCACGCCCATGACGTAGCGCGGCTTGTCCTTGGGGAGCAGAGGCAGCACTTCCTGGATCATTTCAAGCGTGAGATCGCGCGGCTCGCCCACGCTGAGGCCGCCGATGGCGTAGCCGTCGAAGTCCATCTCCACCAGCCGCTCGGCACACTGCTTGCGCAGATCGGGGTACATGCCGCCCTGCACAATGCCGAACAGGTTCTGCCGCCGCCCGGCGTTCTCGTCGAACCACGGCGTTTTGTGGCGATGCGCGCGATGGTGGTCGAGCGAGCGCTGCGCCCACGCCATGGTGAGCCGCAGGCTTTCTTCGGCGCGCGTGCGGTCGGCAGGGTACTCGGTGCACTCGTCGAAGGCCATGGCAATGTCGGCCCCCAGCGCGATCTGCACGTCGATGGAGTGCTCGGGCGTGAAGAAGTGGCTCGACCCGTCCAGGTGCGACTGAAACTTGACGCCGTCGTCGGTGACCTTGCGCAGCTTGGCGAGCGAGAAGACCTGGAAGCCGCCGGAGTCGGTGAGCATGGCGCGCGGCCAACTGATGAACCGGTGCAGGCCGCCCATGCGCGCAATGGCTTCGTGGCCGGGACGCAGGTAGAGGTGATAGGTGTTGCCGAGGATAATCTCCGCACCCAGCGTCTCCAGCACATCCTGGGGCACGGCCTTTACGGTTCCTGCCGTTCCCACCGGCATAAAGACGGGCGTCTGCACGCTGCGATGCGGCAGGTGGAGTTGGCCGCGCCGTCCTCCGGCCGCCGTCTCCGCGATGACTTCAAATTCAAGGCTCACCAGAAGATTCTAAATGCGGGTGTTGCCTGCACTTCGGCGCGGATGCGGGCGGGCGTTACTCTTCCGCGCCTGGAAGCAGCCCTTCGCCAACGCCGGCGAGCCAAAGCGAGCTCTCCAGGGGAACCACCGCGTCGCTATCTTCGCCGGGATCGGGGCAGAGGCGCGCCAGCAGTTCCGCCACGGTCCTGCCGGAACGCGGTTCCACCAGTTCGGGCGCGATATCCGCGAGCGGCATCAACACGAACGCCCGCTCGGTGAGCCGAGGATGGGGAATGCGCAGATCCACCTGCTCCATCACAACGTCGCCATAGAGCAGAATGTCCAGATCGAGCGTGCGCGGACCATTGGCGAAGCCGGCAGTGCGCTCGCGTCCGAACTCCTGCTCGATCTGCATGAGCCCATGCAGCAGCTTGCGCGGACCGAGCTTTGTGTCAAGGGCGACCACCGCATTCACAAAGCGCGGTTGGCGCGCGAACCCTACGGGCTCCGTCGAATAGAGCCGCGAACGGGCCGTGACGCGCCCCAGCGTGCGCATCCGCGCAACGGCCGCAACCAGCGTGGCCGCCGGCTCGCCGGCCGCACTGGCCATATTGCCGCCCATTCCGATGTAGGCAATCGCCACACTTCCAGAGTAGCGCGTACGCGAGGGCGAGACAGGGGCTCCGCGCCATCTGCTAGCATCTTTCTTTCGGAGAATTTTCACCATGGACCCACTGGCCAACGCGGGACTCGGCGCCCGCCGCAACGAAGACATCGCTCTCGATCTGCTCAAGTTTGTTGCAGCTACGGCGGGCGTCGGCAAGCCCAGCGCACCCTCCACCGGCTTTGTGGGCGCATCGGCTCCCAAGCCCGACGAGCACGTGACACATCTGCTGGAGCTTTACGCGCGCTGCCTGAAAGCGGTTGAAGGAAAAGAGGTAGCGTAATCAGCAGCTCATCGCCAGTACGTGTCGCTGTCGCCGGCGCCGGCGCATTTGGCCGCAACCATCTTCGCGTCTATCGCGAGCTGGAGACGGCAGGCCTGGGCGTCGTGTTGGCTGCGGCTATCGAGCCCAACCCGGCGCGCGCCGCCGAGGTTGCCGAGAAGTACGCCATCCCCGTCTTTGCTTCGCCGGAAGAGCTGCTGACCGCGGACCTCGGCTTGCAGGCCGCGAGTGTGGCCGTACCTACAGTGCATCATCACCAGACTGCGCTGGCTCTGCTGGATGGCGGACTGGACCTGCTGATTGAAAAGCCGCTGGCCGCTTCGCTGGCGCAGGCCGACGAGATCATCGCGCTGGCCGGCAAGCGCGAACGCCTTGTGCAGGTGGGACATCTGGAGCGCTTCAATCCGGCGATCACGATGGTCGAGCCGCGCTTGCGCCGTCCCATGTTTTTCGAGTCGCACCGGCTCAGCATCTTCACGCCGCGCGCTCTGGACGTGGACGTGGTGCTGGACCTGATGATTCACGACCTCGACATCGTGCTGCGCTTCGCAAAGTCCGAGGTGCGCGAGGTGCGCGCCGTGGGCCTGCCCATCCTGTCGCCCAAGGTCGATATCGCCAATGTGCGCGTGGAGTTTGCGTCGGGCTGCGTGGCCAACTTTACCGCGTCGCGCGTGTCTACAGAGCGCGTGCGCAAGCTGCGCTTCTTTGAGCCGCGCCAGTACGTTTCCATCGATTACGCGCGGCAGGACTTGCTGGTGATCGGCCTCGACAGCGGGATTCCGCCGGAGATTGCCGCCGCCATCGCCTCAGGGCAGATGGATGCCGCAGCCCTGGCCAGGCTGGCCGCAGCAGCGGGCCACGCCGCCGCGGGTCCGGGAGCGGCGCTGGGGCCGGGCCTCAGCTTCTCAAAGCCGGAGGTAACGCCGGGCGAGCCGCTGCGTCTTGAGCTTGAGTCGTTTGTGGACGCCGTGCGCACACGCCGCGAGCCGCGCGTAACTGCCCGCCAAGGCCGCGCAGCTCTTGAACTGGCGCTTGCCATCCAGGCTGCGATGGAGGCCCACGCCGACCGCGCCGGCCTGCACGACTTCTTCAGCGCGGGTCTGTAGGACAGCCCGGAAATCCGGCACTGCATCGTGCCGTTCGACCGTGGCACCGCGCATGAGAAGTTCCTGGCAAGGATGCAAAAGCCACCACGGCGCCTTCGGTTCACCACCCCCCCAAAAAACTCCACCCCAGAGTGCAAGAGCGCTCCTTGAGGAGCACGGAGAACGTTTGCGGCCAATCGCGCAGGATGACATCTCCGTTGCGACCGGACCCATCGCCAATCTGGCGATGGTCCGGGCGCGGCAAGCATCCTTTTGTTCTTCATATAAAGCGATTTTTTAGAGCTATTCTGCTTGACATTCGGCGGAGCGCCCACTAGCCTTCTGACGAAGGCGGAGTGCGCTTTTTTCGATCCCGCTGCGCGCAGAGCGCGGCCCGCCTGCCGGAGAAGAAGACCATGAAGAAGTTCCATTTGCCGATTGCTCTTGCGGCAATTTGCTGCCTTGGTGTTGTACTGCCTGGCTCTGCGCAGGATGCACAGAAGCCTGCTTATCTCAATCCCAGCCTGCCCGCCGAACAGCGCGCCGCCGACCTGGTGCATCGCATGACTCTGGAGGAAAAGGCCACGCAACTGGTGAATCAGGCGCGCGCCATCCCCCGGCTTAACGTTCCCGCCTACGATTGGTGGAGCGAGTCGCTGCATGGCGTGGCCGTGAACGGCACCACGGAGTTTCCCGAGCCCGTGGGCCTGGCAGCCACTTTCGATGCGCCGGCAATCCACCGGATGGCCGCCATCATCGGCACCGAAGGCCGCATCAAACACGCGCAGGCAGAGCGCGCCGGGCACAGCGACATCTTCGAGGGTCTGGACTTCTGGGCGCCCAACATCAACATCTTCCGCGATCCGCGCTGGGGCCGCGGACAGGAGACCTACGGCGAAGATCCGTTCCTCACGGCGCGGCTGGGCGTGGCTTTCGTCACCGGGATGCAGGGCGACGATCCGCGCTATTATCGCGTGATCTCCACACCCAAGCACTTTGCCGTGCACAGCGGACCCGAGCCCACGCGGCACGAGGCCAACGTGGATGTGAGCAAGCACGACGAACTGGACACCTACCTGCCCGCCTTCCGCGCCACCGTGACCGAGGCTAAGGCGGACTCCGTGATGTGCGCTTACAACAGCATCAACGGCGAGCCGGCCTGCGCCAGCCAGTTCCTGCTGCAGGATCAGTTGCGCGGCAAGTGGGGCTTCCAGGGCTACGTCGTCTCCGATTGCGGCGCTGTGCGCGACATCCACAACGGGCACAAGTTCAAGCCCACGCAGCCGGAGGCTTCGGCCATCAGCCTGCAACGCGGCATGGACAACGAGTGCATCGACTTCAGGGCCAAGGTGAAGGACGACCACGACTACAAGCCCTACGTCGATGCAGTGAAGCAGGGGTTCCTGAAGGAAAGCGAGATCGACACGGCTCTGGTCCGCCTGTTTGTGGCGCGCATCAAGCTGGGCATGTTCGATCCGCCGGAGATGGTGCCCTACGCCAAGATCGACGAGAGCCTGCTGGACAGCGCCGCACATCGTGCTCTGGCGCTCAAGATCGCCAACGAGTCCATGGTGCTGCTGAAGAACAATGGCGTGTTGCCGCTCAAGACCTCCGGCGTAAAGATCGCTGTCGTCGGCCCGCTGGCCCAGCAGACCCGCGTACTGCTGGGCAACTACAACGGCCTGCCCACGCATACCGTCTCCATTCTTGAAGGACTCCGCAAGGAGTTTCCGGGCGCGGCTATCGATTATGTAGAGGGCACAAAATTCCTGAGCAAGACAGCAGAGCCGGTTCCATCCGCATTGCTGACGACGGACGGCAAGCCCGGAGCCAAGGCTGTCTACACGCAGCGCGACCTTACCGCATCCGACGATCCTCATGCTGCACCGCTGGCGACGCGGATGGAGGCGGGCATCGACGCAGCAGCACAGCCTGTCCCGGCAGAAGCGGCTGCCGCCAAGCCGCTGGCGATCCACTGGGACACGGTGCTGACTTCCAACGAAACCGGCGAGTTCACCCTTGGCATCGAAGGCGAGGGGTACTTCAATCTGGCCGTGAACGGCAAGCGCCTGGTGAACACATGGGACACCAACGGCGTGGAAACCAAGGTCGGACGCATCCACCTGGACAAAGGCACGGCGTACAAGATCGCCATCGACTACAGTCCGAACGACCACCCCAAGCCCATTGCGCGGCTGGTGTGGTCCAAGGTGGATTACACGCCCAGCCCTGCCGCTCTGGCCGCGGCAAAGAAGGCTGACGTGGTTGTCGCCGTGGTGGGCATCAGCAGCGAACTTGAAGGCGAAGAGATGCAGGTGAACGAAGTGGGCTTCAAGGGCGGCGACCGTATCTCGATCGATCTGCCCAAGCCCGAGCAGGACCTGCTGACTGAAGTTGCGAAGTCCGGCAAGCCGCTGGTGGTGGTGTTGACCAACGGCAGCGCGCTGGCGGTGAACTGGGCCAACCAGCACGCTGCGGCCATTCTGGACGCATGGTACCCGGGCGAGGAAGGCGGCACGGCCGTGGCGCAGACCCTCTCCGGGCGCAACAATCCCGCCGGCCGCCTGCCCGTCACTTTCTACACCGGCGTGGATCAGTTGCCGCCCTTCGAGGATTACGCCATGAAGGGCCGCACCTATCGCTACTTCAACGGCACGCCGCTCTATCCGTTTGGTTACGGCCTCAGCTATACGAAGTTCAGCTATAGCGGGCTGAGCGTTCCCGCCGCGGTTGAAGCGGGCAAGCCGCTGGTGGTGGAGGCTACAGTCACCAACACCGGCGCGGTTGCGGGCGACGAAGTGGCGCAGCTTTATCTCAGCTTCCCGCCGGTTCCCGGCGCTCCGCTGAAGGCGCTGCGCGGATTCGAACGCGTGCATCTGGAACCCGGCGCGTCGCAAAAGGTGCAGTTCACTTTGCAGCCGCGCGATCTGAGCATGGTGACCGAAGCCGGACAGCCTATCGTTGCCGAAGGCGCTTACCGCGTGTCGGTAGGCGGCGGCCAGCCCAACACCGGTGCTCCCTCTGTCGCCGGCGGCTTCAGTGTAAAGGGTTCGCTCACGCTGCCGGAGTAACAGGCCACTCGCCGCAGAAGGCAAGGGCGCTTCCACTCGTGTGGAGGCGCCCTTTTTCTGCGCGGAACCTTGTCTGGAACACTTTGCCGAAGGCCGGTGTCGAGAACAACACCAGAATAACCGCCCCCTGCTGATGGCCTGGAAGGAGGCTCTTTCTTTGGGAAAAAGCCACTTGTGAGCATTGCCGCTGGGGATAGCTGCTCTGATTGTTCTATCGACCAACTGCAATTGTGAAAGTGACCTGCTACCGGCGAGGCCGCCAAAATCAATCGGGGCCACGCTACAGCATTTTCGATTCTAATCTTTACAGAAAGCACATCGGCAAGTGGCTTTTTCGTCAAGAAAAAGCCACCTTCGATGCACTTCCAATGTGCACATATGAATCGAAAACGCTCTAGCGACCTCGCCCAAGCCGATTTGAGCGGCTCGCGTCGTAAAGCCCCCGGCACTGCCTGGGCATATTTACAGGGCTGGACCGTAGGTCAGCTTAGCGCGGCAGCGGTTTGTGCACTGCCCCCATCAAGTTGCGGCGGAGGGCCACGGACGCCGTCATCACACCGGCGTAGAGCGCCCCGGTGACGCCGAGGCCGGCAGCGTCCTGGCCCGTCAGCAGCAGGCCGGGAATGGGTGTGCGCGCGCCCAGTTCGCGCAGCAAGTAGCGGCGCGGCGTGGCGGCCAGGCCGTAGATTTCGCCGCGCTCGTTGTTCATGAAGTGGCGGGTGGAGAGCGGCGTGGAGAGTTCGACGTGGGCCACGCGGCCTTCGAACTGCGGGCACTGGCGCAGCACCTCGGCCAGCAGACGGTCTGTCCACTGCTGCTTGAAGGCGTCGTAATCGGCTCCGCGCTTCATCCAGCGGGTCCCGGCCCATGGCGCAAAGCTGTCGTAAGGGATGGGGGCGACGACTTCCGCGGTAGCGTGGCCCGGATGGCGAAGGTCGAACTCCGGGTCCTTGGCCGAGGGGAACGAGAGAAAGAAGGCAGGCAGCGGCGCCTGCGGGTCATCGGCAAACCGGCGCAGGTTGGCGTCGTGGTCGAAGCCCGGGTAGAGCCACAGATTGGTGCCGCTCAGGCCCAGTTCGGCGCTGGAGCCGCTGAGGCCGAGGAAGAGGTTGAGGTGGGCCATCGAGGGCGGCAGCTCGCGCAGGCCCGTACGCAGTCGGGCGAGCTGGGGCAGGTCCGCAGGCAGCAGTCGGTTGAAGGTGACGGTGGCCCCGGCGTCGCTGACCACTAGCGGCGCCTCGATCTCGCGGCCGTCCGCCAGTTGAACGCCGCAGGCCTTGCCGTTGCGCAGCAGGATGCTGGAGACCTCGGCGCTGGTGACCACCATGCCGCCGGAGCGCTGGATTTGCGGCACGATGGTGGCGGCGATGGAGGCAGCGCCGCCGACCGGATAGGCTGCGCCGTCAAAGTAATGCTCGGCGATGGTGGCGTGGATGGCAAAGCTGCTCTGCGCGGGCGGCAGGCCGTAGTCGCCCCACTGCGCTGTGAGAACGCCGGCCAGCTCCGGTCTGACCCCGATGCCGTCCAGAACCTGGCGCGTGGTCTGGCGGGCCCAGCGCAGCGCGGGAGCCCGTAGCAGGCCGCCGAGCAGAGCAGCGGCAGGTGCCGGAATGGCCTTTTCAGCGTAGTAAAGGCCGGTCACGCGGTTTGCAGAGTGAACGGCGTTCAGGTAGCGGTCGATGGCGCGGGTTTCGCGGGGAAAGGCGCTCTTGAGGCTGTCGCGCAGGGCCTCGCGGCCGGTAACGAACTCGAAGGATCGGCCGCCGATGACGGCGCGGTCGTAGACCGGGGGCATTGCAGCCCATTGGAGCGCGCCTCCGGAAAGATGGTCGTAGGCGCGGCGAACCTCCGAGGCCGGGTCGAGAGTCTGGCCGATGTAGTGCACACCCACGTCCCAACTGAATCCCGGACGCTCGAAGACGTGGGTGAAGCCGCCGGCCGTGTAATGGCGCTCGAGGACGAGCACGCGCTGGCCGCCGTGCACGCTGAGCAGGGCGGCCGTGGCCAGGCCTCCCATGCCGGATCCGATGACGATAGCGTCCCAGGGCCCGTCGATGCAGGCCTGTTTCAGAGGGGTGGAAGGGTGGTGAGCCATTGGATTCTCCTTGCGCGCCGCCGGGAGGCAGCTAGATGTTGACATCAGCAACATCAATCTATCGAGGAATGTTGCGCATGTCAACATAAATTGCATTAAAATCCGGACATGACCTTGAACAAGCCCTATCACCATGGAAATCTGCGGGCGGCGCTGCTGGAGGCCGCGGTTGCGCTGGTGGGCGAGTTGGGGCCGCGCGGCTTTACGTTGCGCGAGGTGGCGCGCCGGGCGGGGGTCTCGCACAATGCGCCCTACCGGCACTTTGCCTCGAAGGACGAACTGCTGCTGGCGGTAGCTCGGGAGGGGTTTGCGCGGCTGAAAGAGTCGATGGAGCGGGCCATGGAGCCGGGCCGGACGTCGATGGAGCGGCTGCAACTGAGCGGCTGCGGCTATGTGGAGTTCGCGCTGCACTGGCCGCAGCATTTTCAGGTGATGTTCGACCTGCCCAGGCTGCAGCCGGAAGGGTGTGCAAAGGTGAAGGCGGATATGGGCGCCTTTGACGTGCTGTTGGGCTGCATCGGCGCGGCGCAGACGGACGGCAGCCTGCCGCCGGGCGATCCTCTGCCGGTGGCATTGACAGCTTGGTCGCTGGTGCACGGTATCGCCAAGCTGGCGGTGAGCGGCACGCTGCCGATGGGGATGGAACAGACACTGGCCTTTACCCGGCAGGCCACGAGCGTACTGGGCGCGGGGCTGCAAGCTCAGTCCTGATGGCGTCGGCAGTGCCAGGGCAAACGCATCATGCAAATGAAAGGTCAAGAAATGCGGTTTTGAAAGTGCACGGATTTATCCGTGCCGTCCAATGTTGCATCGAAAGTCAGCCTTTAAACCCTGAGGGGTGTTTTTCTGTCGCAAAACTTCCCTCGGGGGCTGAAGCCCGGCATGTTCTGCCCTTCATGGCACGGATAAATCCGTGCCCTTTCAAAGCTAGCGATAATGCATTTGCCCTGCCGGCAGCGCGAAGATGGGGCAAGGCTTCGCTGCCACGCTCCTGTATCCCTCCTGTATCCTTGGATGAGGGCTTTGCCGCACGGCCAGCGCCTGGATCGGACGAACCACGATGCGTTTTACCACTCAATTTTTGCTCTCGGCGATGGCAGAGGCACAGTTCCCGGCAGGACCGCTGCCGGAGATCGCGTTCCTGGGCCGCTCCAACGTGGGCAAATCGAGCCTGCTGAACGCGCTGGTGGGAGAAAAGGCGGCCAAGGTGTCGTCAACGCCGGGGCGGACCCGGGCCATCAACTTCTTTGCTCTGCTGGACGAGCGGCGCGTGGCCAAGCTGCGCCTTGCCGACCTGCCGGGCTACGGCTACGCCAAGATTTCAAAGTCGATCTCGGCGGAGTGGCCCAAGTTCATTGAGCCTTACCTGAGCGGGCGCGAGGGGCTGGAGTTGTGCATCTCGCTGGTGGACTCGAACATTCCCGCGCAGGACAGCGACCGGCAACTGGTGGAGTGGCTGAAGGCGCAGGGACGCCCGTACGTGGTGGTGGCGACCAAGGTGGACCGGCTGAGCGGGAACGAGCGTACACGGAACCTGCTGGCGCTGAAAAAGGGTCTGGAGACGGAAGAGATTCTGGCCGTCTCGGCGAAGACCGGCTACGGGCTCAAGGAATTGTGGGCGCGGATCGAGGCTGTGGGAAGCTAAGAAGCCGGGACTAGAGCATATCTCCTATCTATCGCTATAAGCTGGCTTGTTGTTTCTCAATCCTATTGAACGAATAGTCGCGAAGGTGGAACACCCGGACCTCACACCTTTACGAGCTTGATGAATATCGAGCTAGCTCCGTCCTTACGGCTTAACAGGCAAGCGGACACCGTTCTGTAACAGGGCACGGCTTTAGCCGGGCCGCAAGAGCCTGTTTTCTTGGTGGGGCGGGCTTCAGCCCCTGCATCGACGCGGATTGCTGAAATAAAAGACAGCAGGGGCCAAGGCCCATCGCTCATCTCGCTTTCAACCGGCCCGGCTAAAGCATTTTCGATTCTAATCTTTACAGAAAGCACATCGGCAAGTGGCTTTTTCGTCAAGAAAAAGCCACCTTCGATGCACTTCCAATGTGCACATATGAATCGAAAACGCTCTAAAGCCGTGCCCTATTACAAAGCGAGAAGCATGATCGGTAAATTGAAAAGCTGGGACTAGCTTGATATTGATCCAGGAGAGATGCTCCGGGAGCAGTGCGATGAGTCTGAAGTCTGCAGGAAGAACAACCGCAGATTCTTCGCTCACCACCCCCGAACTGAAATGCGTTCGGGGCCCCGTTCGCTCAGAATGACCGTCTGCGCTTTATTGGATATCCAGGGCACAGGATTTGAAGCAGGAGGTCTTAGCTGCCTTCTCAGGCCTGGGAAGGCAGGGAATCCATACAATTTTGCAGCTGCGCGGCGGTGGTCTCATTGCAGGCCAGCGAGCGGAGGCGGCGGGCCTTCGCGCTCAGATAGCGCGGGGCTAAGCCCAGCCAGCGGCGGGAGGAGTGCGCATCGGCGGGCAGTTGCGCCAGCAGCCGTGCGTCAAGCTGGGAGATGCGCTGTGCCCATGGCACGGGAACTTGCCAGATGCGGAAACGGATTTCATCCGGCAGCGGCAGCGGCTCAATGGGGCGCGCTCCTCGGGCCAGGAAGCTCTCGCGGGCGCAAGGCGGCTCAATGGCAGCCGGGTCCAGTGGCAGCAGGTCGGGCTGGACGCCGCGCAGCATCATCTCCTCGCCGATCTGGGCGGAGGGTGCGGAGATGCCCACGGCCACCGGCTGGCGCTTGCGAATCTCGTTCTTCAAAATGCGGAGGGCCTCGTCGAGCGAGGTCACGAGGAAGTCGATGACGCCGTCGCGGAGCGCCTGGCGCAGCGCTTCCGGGGAGTCGGACGCGGCCAGCGACGCGGCTCCGGCGATGTTTGCCGCGCGCAACAGATTGCAGGCGGCGGGGTCCAGCAGCCCGGCGTAGAGCAGTTGGCCGCCAAGGCCGCGCTCTGGGTCGAGGCCGGGAGCAAGCGCAGTGTAGAAGGCGTGGACGGCGATCAGCTCATCGACCACGGTTGCATCGGGCTGGGAAAGTGCTTGAGACACGAACGGCTCCAGTTCACAGGGTTCAGGCTACCACGAAGAGTACGGTTGGCCGTTGGAGTCGGTATCTTCCGAGCCGGAGTGGACGTCGTCGATGCCGGGCTCGGTCTGGTCAACGGTGCTCATGGCGTCGGAGGTGTTGGTGACCCATGTGTCTTTGCTGTAGGTCATCGGGTCCTGCGGGATGGACTTGAGATAGCCGTCTTGCACAAGGTCATCGAGGGACTGCGGAGCCTTCTGCTTGTCCATGGTGTAGGAGTCGATGGCCGAGCGCATGACGTGCAGGTCCTCTTTCAGGACAGCCTCGCGGGCATGCTTGATGGCGCTGGCAAAGCGGGGAATGGCCATCGTTGCCAGGATAGCGATGATGGTCATCACGATCAGCAGTTCGATGAGCGTGAAGCCAGCCTCGTGTTTGCGGTCTATGCGCACGAATTCCTCTTGAATCCCTCTACCAGGTTGAATATTTGGTGCCGTCCAGGGCCGTACCCTGCGATTTGGAATAGACGTCGAAGACATTCTGTCCGCCGTTGCCGTCGGAGGTCGGGTCGTCCTGCATGGAGCGCGTGCCCCACTCGGCCTTGCCGGTCATGGGATCGATGGGGATGTGGCGCAGAAAGCGAACCTTCTTGCCCTGCACATCGACGCCGTCCACCAGAGTTTGCAGGTCGGGCGGGTAGTTCTGGCTGTCCACCTTGGTCTGGAATGCGCCGCGGTCGGCAGCGTCCTTGTAGTGGTCGATGGCGTCGCGCATCATCCACAGGTCGCGGCGCAACTCGCGCTCGTTCTGGCGCTTCACCTGGAAGCGGGCAACGGGCAAGGCCGCCCCGGCCAGGATGGAAAGGATGGCGACGGTGACGATCAACTCCACGAGCGTAAGGCCGCGCTCCCGGAGAGGAATCCGGGAGGAGGGCCGTTGCACGGGATGGGAGGCGATGCGCACGCGGAGCCTACTTGATGGTCAAATCGAGTTGCGTACTGGGCGCCGAGAGCGGCAGTTGCGAGCTGTTGACAGCGGCGGCGCGGTTGAGGGCAATCGTGGTTGCGCCCGCAGACTTGGCCTGGAAGGTGAGCACGCAGACCACGCCGGAGCCCGTGACGCCGGGCGTTCCCGGAGGGCGCGATGCGACCACGGTCAGGTTGCCCGGTCCGTCGTCGCGCTGGATCAGGGCTGCGGCCTGACCGTCGCGGTTCAGCAGATCGCCCGCGGCCACGTTGACCAGCTCAATCTTCGCCGGGTCGTACTTCAGTTGCAGGGGAACGGCGGAGATGTCGGTGCCGTCCTTCAACTGCAGCGGAACCTGGAAGCTGCTGCCCACGGCCAACTGGCCGGCGGGCGGGGCCGCCAGAGTAAAGGAGAATCCAGAAGCGGCAGGCTTTGGCGCGGGCGGCGGCGGAACCGCGGCTGGCATGCTGCTGGCGCGGGCGGCGGCTTGCATCTGCTGGACGGCGACCGGAGCGGCGGCCTCGGCGCTTTGGGAGCGGATGGGCTCGACGGCTTGCGGAACTGCGTGCAAAACGGAGGAAGCGGCAGGCCGGGGTGCGGGAGCCGCGGCCGGTTCCACGTGGCGCAGTTCGATGGTCTGGCCGCTGCCGGTATCGATGGACCGCAGATTCGACCGGCCCAGGTCCTGCGCGCGGACGATGTGCGGCACTACTACAAAGACCAGATCGTCGTTCTTGATGGTGTGGTCTTTGGAACCGAAGATGTACTTGAGCAGCGGAATGGAGCCGAGGCCGGGAATGCCGGTGAAGCTGGTGGCCTCCTGGTTGTCCTGGATGCCGCCGAGGATGCTGGCCTCGCCCTCGCGCAGGCGGATCACCTGATCGACCACGCGCTGGCTGATGATGGGCTCGGTGACGCTGCTGATGGTCTCAGTGCCGCTCTCCGAGCTGACCTCGATCTTGATCTTCAGGGTCACTTCGCGGTCGTAGTGGATGGTGGGCGTCATCTCGATATTGACGCCAACGTCGAGGTACTGGAACTGGGTGTTGACCAGCGAACTGACGGTGGTGGCGGCGGTGCCGGTGGAGTAGGAGCCGGTGGCCACCGGGATACGCGAGCCGATCTTCATGGTCGCCTTCTGCGAGTCGGTGGCGCGGATGCGCGGGCTCTGCAGAATGCTGGTGTTGGAATCGGTCAGCAGCAGATTCAGCGTGGCCGAGCCCACGGTGACGGCGAAGTTGCTGGCCTTCAGATTGGCCAGGTCGTAGAGGGTCGGCGTAGTGGTGCTGCTGGTGCTGGTCGAGCTGCTGGACGAAGACGACGAAGAGCTGCTGGTAGTTGTGGTCTGCAGCGCCACACCCACGCTGGAGGGCCAGGCGATGCCGAGCGTGCGCTCCCAGTTCTTGCTGACCTCCATGATGGCGATATCGACCACCACCTCGGCGCGGGCCTTGTCCAGATCGTCGATGAGCTTCTGCGCCAGCAGCAGTTCGTCGGGCGTGCCGCGCATCACGATGGCGTTTTGCCCGGCCACGCCGTAGACCTTGGCGTTGGGCATTACGTTGCGCAGAGCGGTTTGCACGTCGTTCAGATCGTTCTGCTGCCATGCGTTGGTCAGGTAGAAGGTCTGCACGGCCTGCTCGTCGAGTTCGGTGCGCTTTACGCGGGTGTTCTGCGCCACAAAGATGGTGTTGCCGGTGATGGGACGCCAGAAGGTGCCGGACATGGTGCCGATAATGCGCAGGGCATCGACCAGCGAGACGTTGTTCAGATCCACCTGCACGCGCTTCGAGTTGTAGTCGGGGTCGAAGAGGACGTTGACGCCGGCGGCCTTGCCCACGGCCTGGTAGATGACCTTGGCGTCCTCGGTCATGTGCAGGGTGAGCGGCTCGTTGGAGAGCGGCTTGAGCTGGGTGGGCGAGTCGATCGAGTCCAGTTGGTCCTGCGCGGTCTCGGGCTGCGGCAGGGCTGCCTCGCTGCGCGGCGGCGCCTGTCCGGACTTGGCGCGCATCTTGGCGATCTCCTGCTGCACGGCCTCGTTGGAGGGGTCGATCTCGGCGGCATGCAGCAGTTCGGCAACGGCGGCCTGGGTCTCGCCGGCTTCATCGAGCTTGCGGGCGCGGGTCAGGTGCGCGGCCGAGGCGGAGACGCGGACGCGATAAAGCGCTGTGCGGTAACGCAGGTCCTTGGGCGCGTGGGCAGCGGCTTTCTGGTAGTTGTCGAAGGCCGCATCCCAGTCCTCGTGCGCCTCGGCAACCTGGCCGCGCTTGAAGAGTGTGCCGGCCGACTCGGCCGCGCAGACGCGAGCGCTTGTGAGCGCCAGAACGGCCAACAAAGCCGCCAGCAAAAGTGCAGCAGGAAACTTGGAGGAAGCAGGTCCGGCGAAAACCGGAAACAGGGTGCGGCGGTTCATCGAACTCCCAGGCGTCTCAATCGGACCGCGGCCATTGGCGGGTCCATACGGGCGGCCTTGGCTGCCCCCGACGCAATCGTTTTCGCCCCTTGTGCGGCGGGCGTTGATCATAGGCCAACGATGCCTCATTTTAGCAAAACCCCTGTCGTACGCTGGTAAATCGGCTCCCGGATCGGCGGGAATCGAGGGCGTTGACGCCGAGTGGACTTTTGTCGTTGAAACAACCGGACTGCGGAGCCGAGGACAGCGCGGGGGCAAGCGCGGGTCTATGCGAGCGAGGAAAAGCCGCGCCAGTGCTACGATGAAGAATCGAGGAAGGTATCGGATGGCTCGCCAAACCAGTCACGTGATTGTCGCCAAGGACGCGCCGGCGCAGGCCAAGTCCCAGCGTCCGCGCGACCCTGTGGCCTCGGGCGAACGGGACGCGGCCCATAACCGCATGGCCAGCCATAACTACTTCCTTTTGGAGAAGTATGAGGCAGGCGTGTCGTTGCGCGGGACCGAAGTGAAGTCGATCCGCGAGGGCAAAGCCAACCTGAAGGACTCCTACGGCCTCATCAAGGACGGAGAAGCGTTTCTGCTCAATCTGCATATCGGGCCTTACTCCCATGGGAACATCAGCAACCACGACGAGACCCGCACGCGGAAACTGCTGCTGCATAAGGAAGAAGTTCGCAAGCTACTGTCGAAGACGCAGATCAAGGGCCATACGCTCATCCCGGTGCGGCTCTACTTCCGCCACGGGCGGGTAAAGTGCGAGCTGGCCGTGGCCAAGGGCAAGCAGGACTGGGACAAGCGCGAGACGGAGAAGCGCCGCGAGGCCGACCGCGAGGCGCGGGCCGCCGTGAACGCCAGCAAGCACCGGATGGGAAGATAGGTCGTTAGGTTGTTCAGTGGCTAGGTTGTAAAGAAAAACGAGGGGCCGTCGGGCCTCTCGTTTTTCTTTGGTGCGGAGTTTTGCGAGATGCGTTGCTACTTGGCCGGCTTGGCGGCCGCGGGGGCAGCGTCCTTGACCGGGTTCTCCTGGTCGTAGGCGGCGATCAGCTCGGCGGTAACGACGCGGCTGGGCTCGGCGTAAACAATGCCGGTCTGCGGGTTGGAGGCATCGATGAGGATGTCGTAGCCGTGCGACTTGGCAAACTTGTCCAGGACCGGCCCCAGCTTCTGGCTGATGCGCCCGGCGACGGCCTGTTCGGCCTCCTGGTACTCACCCTGCGCCTTCTGGACTTCGGCCTGCAGGGCCTTCTGCTTCTTCTCGATGGTGCGCGCCTTCTCGGCCTTTTCGGCCTGTGTTACGGTGCTGGGCGCGCTGACGAGTTCCTTTTGCAGCTTCTGGATCTCCTCGCCCTGAGCCTTGAAAGAGGCAATGCGCGGGTCGAACTTGGTCTGAAGCGCGGCAAACTCCTTCTTGCCTTCGGCGCAGGTGGCGATGGCCTCGCGGATGCTGACCAGGGCAACGCGCGGCGGCGCGGGAGCAGTTGAGGCAGGGGCGCTGCCGGATTGGGCGGCTGCCGGATAGAGCGCTGCCATGCAAAGACCGGCTGCACAGGCAGCGCGGATGACACGATTGAAACGTCGCATCCAATTCCTCCATGGAATCCAGGGACTTCTTTGGAGGTTAGACTGCGCAGCCCACATATGGCAACGCGGGCCAAGCGGCGCGGGCGGGATGTGGGACAGGCAAGCGGAGGGCTGGGAAGCGGGATGAATCCGCCGCTCGGCTGGCGGCTTAGGGTGGAGGAGTGAAAGAATATGGGCTATGAAGACGAACCTTTCTTTCGCGCAAGCCAATGGAATCGAGACCGAACTCGTGGTGGCGCTGGCCGCCGACGTTCAGACAGCCAAGGGGCCGGAGGCCAAGGCAGAGCCGGTGGTCCTCGCGGCCGACGAGGCGGTGAAGGCAGCCGCTGCAACGGTGCTGGCAGGGGGCGAGTTCAAGGCCGGGGCCAACGAGACGCTGCTGATTCATGCGCCGGCGGGGCTGAAGGCGAAGCGGCTGCTGCTGGTGGGCGTGGGCAAGGCCGCCAAATTGACCGTGAACAGCGTGCGCAACGCCGCCGGAACGGCTGCGCGCTTTGCTAAACCGCGCGGGATTCGCGAGATTGTTTTTCTGGTTCCGGACGAGCTTTCCGCCGAGGCAAGTGTGCGGGCGGCGGTGGAAGGCGCGCTGTTGGGCGACTTCGACCCGGACACGTACAAGAGCGATCGCAAGGACAAGAGCATCGAGCAGTTCACGGTGGTGGCGGCCGGGCTGGATAAGGCTGCAGCGGAGAAGGGCTTCCGCGAGGGCGTGATTGTGGGCGAGAGCCAGAACTTTACGCGCTCGCTGGTGAACGAGCCTGGCAACAAGCTGACGCCGACGATTCTGGGCCAGCGCGCGGCGGAGATGGCCACCGAAGTGGGTCTTGCCTGGGAGGTTCACTCCACCGAGAAGATCAAGGAACTGAAGATGGGCGCGTTCTGGAGCGTCTCGCAGGGCTCCGAGGAGCCGCCCGCGCTGATCGCTCTGCGCTATGAGCCGGAGGGTGTCACCGATGGGCCAGTTCTTGGACTGGTTGGCAAGGGCATCACGTTCGACTCGGGAGGCGTCTCCATCAAGCCCTCTGCCGACATGGACAAAATGAAGTACGACATGGCGGGCGGCGCGGCCATGCTGGGCGCCATGCGGGCTATTGCGCAACTCAAGCCGAAGGTGCGCGTGATTGCGGTGGTCTGCGCCGCGGAAAACATGCCGGACGGCAAGGCGCAGAAGCCGGGCGACGTGCAGACGGCCATGAGCGGCAAGACCATCGAGATTATCAACACGGACGCCGAAGGGCGGCTGGTGCTGGCCGACGGCATCACGTACATCAAGCAACTGGGCGCGACGCATCTGATCGACGCGGCCACGCTGACCGGGGCATGCGTGGTGGCGTTGGGCATGGTGAACGCGGGCGTGTTCTCAAACGACGATGCGGCCTATGGCAAGTTTGAAGAAGCGCTGAAGGTCTCCGGCGAAAAGTTCTGGCGGATGCCGCTGGGCGACGAGTACGCGGAGCTGATCAAGAGCGAGATCGGCGACATCAAGAACACGGGCGGGCGCTGGGGCGGTGCCTGCACGGCGGCGGAGTTCCTGCACGTCTTCGCAGAAGATACGCCGTGGATACATCTGGACATTGCCGGCGTGGCGTGGGTGGAAAGCGCACAGCCGTACATTGCAAAGGGGCCGAGCGGCATCGCCGTGCGCTCGATTCTGGAGTGGGTCAGGAGCTACTAGGGACCGTCAAAATACCCGCGTGCACCATCCGCGCAGCGTGAACGGGCCCGGACATTCCGGCTGAGATACGCCGGCCGGGCCCCCTTGATTTTTAATGGCCGGATTGGTAATTGTCGTCGGTGATCCGGCTCCATGCGCCCTGTGGCTGCGGCGAAGAGCCGCCACCATGCGCAACCGGCGCAAAGTTGATGCGCGAGCGCGGCAGCACCACCAGATCGACGCGGCGGTTCTGCGCGCGCCCTTCGTCGCTGTCGTTGCCAGCCACCGGATGAAACTCCGCATAGCCGGCGGCGGAAACTCTGTCGGCCGGAAGCGCGTGCATGCCCAGCAGCAGGCGCGCGATGCGCGCGGCGCGCGCAGTGGACAGCTCCCAGTTGGAATCGAAGGTTTCGTTGTGAATCGGCACGTTGTCCGTGTGGCCTTCAATGCGCAGATCGTAGGGTGTGCGGCCAAGCGCTCCCGCAATCTTGCCCAGCGTGGCGGCGGTTCCTGGTTTCGGATCGGCGGAGCCCGAGGCGAAGAATCCAGCTTCGCGCAGACTGATCACCAGCCCGTCGCGGCCCATCTGGATCGAGACGGTGTGCGTGGCCACCTGGTTCGAGAGCGTCTGCGCCAGTTCCCGATGCAGGCGATCGAGATCCTGCTTCACCTGCGCCGGAGCCAGCACGTCTTCGCCCATCACAATATTCATGGGCATTGCCGCCTGCTCGTTGGCAGCGTCTGCCGCGCCGACTGCATTCGCCGCTCCTGCGGTTGGGTGGCGCGATGCCGAAGGAAACATGCCCAAGGCGCGGAATGCGGAATCGATGGACTGCGCTACCTGCACCTGCTTCTTCTGGTCGGCGCGGGCAAAGGCGTAGAGCACGACAAAGAAGCCGAACAGAAGCGTGATGAAGTCGGCATAGGAAACCAGCCAGCGATCCTGCGAAACGCGGCTGCGCGGCACGCGCGGATTCATGCGGCGGCCTCCTTCTTGCGGTGGCCCGCGGGCTCCAGGAACCCTGCCAGCTTTACCTCCAGCATGCGCGGATTCATGCCTTCGAGGATCGAAACCACCGCCTCCAGCATCATCTCGCGGCGGCGGTGGCCGTCGCGGATGCGAATGCGCATCTTGCCGGCGAAGGGCAGGAAAAAGAGATTGGCAATACCGACGCCGTAGATGGTGGCCACAAATGCCACGGCGATGCCGCGGCCCACTTCGCCGATGTTGTCCAAGTGCTGCATCACCTGGATCAATCCCAACACCGCGCCGAGAATGCCGATGGTTGGCGAGAAGCCGCCGGCCGACTCAAAGACGGCAGGCAGCCGCTCCTCGTCCTCGGTCTTCGAGTCCAGATTCACGCGCATGATCTTGCGCAACTCGGCCGGCTCCGTGCCGTCCACGGCCAGCATCAGCGACTGCTTGAGAAACGGGTCCTGAATGGTCTCCAGATCGGTGTCCAATGAGACGACTCCGTTGCGGCGCGCCTTGTTGGCAAAGCTGACCAGAAGCCGAATCAGTTGCGCATCCTCGCGCCGCGGCGCGCGGAAGATATGCGCCAGCGCTCCAAAAGCCTCCATCACCGTGGTCAACGGAAACTGCAGCAATACAGCGCCCAGCGTGCCGCCGAAGACGATGAGCGCCGCCGTGGGTTGCAGAATCTGCGCCAGGTTGCCGCCCTCGATGAGCAAGCCCGCCACAATTCCGGCAATCGCCAGTGCTACGCCTCCGATGCTTGCCTTGTCCATCGATTGCTCCTCTGTGGTTACAGGCGCGCCCGCTCTGCTTCCGCCTCCGCGCCGCATCGATCGTCATGTCATCGATTGCCGCAGGCACTCTCGATCCTTGCGCGATCTTCACCGGAAAAACAGCTACTCCGGTTTCGCTTTAAGGTCCAGGCTCGACAAACCGCCGACGCGCTGCACATCTCCGAAATTGTGCAGCCGGCGCGCGACATCGGCCAGCAGGCGGGCGCGATAGGCCAGCACCCGCTCGACGACAACTGCTGTTTCTTCGCGCACAATCAGCTTCTCTCCGTTGATCAGCGTCAACATGGTGTCGGGCGAGGCCTCCGCCGTTTTGATCAGATCGCTGTTCAGCACCATCGAGCTTCCGTTCAACCGCGTCAGTTCAATCATTGCCGGGAAACTCCTTCGCTTGCTTTATCGGCGGACGAGCGGGAAAAGTTAGAAAGTTAGAAGCAAACAAAGCCGATTGTCCTGTGCGGGACAGAAAGCGAGGGCAGATAAAGTCCGCCATGGGTGCGCCGAAAAAGGGGCCAGATGCGATGGCGCCGGACCGAAGGAAGCTACCCAGGGGTTTACAAAAGATGGGGGCAAGTTCGGTGGAAGGGCCGTAAATCAACGCATCCCGCAAGGAGTACCCCATGTCCCTGGGTGTCTTGAACAACATCAATGCAATTTACGCAACAAATAACCTGAACAACACCAGCAACCAACTGTCGAACGTACTGCAGCAGTTGTCCTCCGGATCGAAGATCAACTCCGGCTCCGACGACGCCGCCGGTCTCTCGCTGGTCAACGGCCTGCAGGCGAACCAGCAAGCTCTGTCGCAGTCCTCCACCAACGCCACGGAAGGCGTGGGCCTGTTGAAGGTTGCCGATGGCGCTCTCTCGCAAGTGACGAACCTGCTGAACCGTGCCGTGACGCTGGCGACCGAGGTCTCGAACGGCACCTTGAACGGCTCGCAGCAGACTGCAGCCAACCAGGAGTACCAGTCGATCCTGTCGGAAATCTCTAACATCGGCTCGACGACCACCTACAACCAGAAGACCGTCTTCGGCACCGACACCAATATCTACACCGGTGACTCTTCTTCCACGAGCGCTTCGCAGGATACACTGCACATCGCCAGTCTCTCCTCTTCGACCGTGGGCGATGCCGGCGGGAGTATGCAATATAGCGCCGGCAAGGGCGTATTCATCAACCTGTCCAACGCCGTTTCGAACATCGCCACGAGTTCGGATACGCTGGCAGCGGGCAATGTGACTTTCGCTGCTTGGGACAAGACCGCGGGCGCTTCCGAGACCGACACGCTTACCGTTACGGCTGGAGAAACCGCGAGCCAACTGATCACTCAGATCAACAGTTCGGGTCTGGGCGTCACGGCAAGTTTCGCAACCGCGGGGCAGGTCAACGGCACAGCTGGAACGGCTGGCCTCGAAGGCGGCATCATGATCACCGGCGGCGGTGTGGAGGCGGGAACGACTCCGACCGCGGCGAACGGAGATATGGAAGTGGCCACCACGACCTACGATACGGAAGCCTCAGGCGGCGACCAGACAGCTTCTGCAACGGCGGCAAACACGACGGGATCGGCCATTGCGACGATCAGCTATAACTCCGCGGGTGATACGAATGTCAATCTCGCGACAACGAACTTGAACAGCCAGGGCAACGCCGAAGGAGCTCTGACGTCGCTGAACACAGCCATCGCAGACGTGGCGGCACAGGACGGCTACATCGGCGCCCAGATCAACACGCTGAACTCCGTAAGTTCGGTACTGACCACGCAGCAGGAGAACGTGGCTTCGGCGCAGAACGCCGTGCAGGCCACCGACTACGCAACCGCCTCCTCCAACATGTCGAAGTACGAAATCCTGAGCCAGACCGGCATCTCCGCCCTGGCGCAGGCCAACTCGGTGCAGCAGGAAGTGACCAAGCTGCTGCAGTAAACCGCAACCCCGCAAGCGCGCGGCGAAGCCAGCGAAGGGCGTCCCACCGGACGCCCTTCGCTGCGTTCGGCAGATTCCATGTAATTTCTCTAATGCCGGCGGAACAAATGCGGTCCCAGGACTGCAGCAAGCCGTGCAGGAGGCAGCAATGGGCACAGTCGGCCTTAGTTTTGGGTCGCCGACCAGCGGCAGCGGATTCGATGTAAGCACGACGGTAGCTTCGATTGTCAGCAATCTGCAAAACGTCGAGACCCCCTGGAAGACACAACTGACAGCCTTGAAGAGTCAGGACACCGCCATCTCCAGCCTGGGGACTCTGCTCTCGACCGTGTCCACCGATCTGAGCCAGTTAACTGACTTGTCTGGATTAATGGCGGTGAAGACTGGCTCAAGCTCCGACACGAGCGTTGTTGATCTGACTTCGGCGACATCGTCCGCGCAGGCCGGCACACACTCCGTCGTGGTCAAGAATCTTGCTACGACCTCCAGCGGCTATCTGACTGAGATTGCGAACGCCTCCGACACCCTGTCGGGATCAATCACTCTTCAGGTAGGCAGCGGCACGGCCCAGACCATTACCCTGAACTCCAGCAACAACACCCTCGCCGGGCTGGCGGCGGCCATCAACTCCTCGGGCGTAGGCATCACGGCCAACGTACTCACGGACTCTTCCGGATCGCGCCTGAGCCTTGTCTCCGGCGCCTCCGGCGCCAACGGCAACATCACGGTCAGCGCCAATTCGATTGTCGACACTGGCAACAACAACGCGGCGCTGGGCTACACCAGTTCGGCCACCGGCACAGACGCCAACCTCATTGTCGACGGCGTGCCTCTGACCAGTGCATCGAACACTGCAACCGGCCTGATTCCCGGGCTCACCTTTGAACTGCTGGCCCCCAGTTCCACTGCCTCCGACGGAAGCTACAACGCCGTGCAGGTGGTTATCGGCAACAACAGCTCCGGGGCGCTGAGCGCCATCAACACCTTCGTCAGCGACTACAACTCGCTGGTCAGCGCCGTCAACACGCAGGAAGGCAACGACAGTTCGGGCAATGCGGAACCGCTCTTCGGATCGCCGACTCTTTCGCTGCTCCAGCAGCAACTGATGAACAGCCTGAATCTGCAAAACCCCAGCGGTTATCTGGATTCGATTTCCGCGAATACCGGCACGACGCTTTCCGGCTCGATCTCCATCCAGGTCGGCTCCGGGACGGCGCAGACCATCACGCTGGATTCCAGCGACAACACGCTCGCGGGACTGGCCTCGGCCATCAACAAGGCCAACATCGGTGTTACCGCGGCCGTCAGCACCACGAACAACCAGTCCACCTTGACGCTGGCCTCGCAGACGGCCGGTTCAAGCGGCACACTGGCGGTCACTTCCAACCTGACGGCCACGAGCGATACCGCGCTGAGCTTCGCAGACTCCGGCTACAGCACCACTACCGCCGATACCGGTACGCTGGGCACGGTTAACGCAGCTTCCGACACATTAGGCGGATCGCTGAAGATCCAGGTGGGCTCCGGCAGCGCGCAGACGATCAGCATCGACTCCACCTGCAACACCATCGCCGGCCTGGCCGATGCCATCAACAAGGCCAACATCGGTGTGAGCGCGGAGGTCAACACCGCCGGCACCGGCATTACGCTCACTTCTGGAACCGTTGGCTCCAGCGGCGCACTGACCATCACCTCCAACCTGCTGGACACCACGGCCACAACCTCCAAGACGCTCGGCTACACCAGCTGCTCCGATGTGTCGTCGCTGTCCAGCCTTGGCATTACCGTTTCCACCAGCGACGACGGAACGCTCACCTTCGACGCCACCACGTTGGACTCCGTGCTGAACTCGGACTACAGCGGCGTGGTGGGCTTCTTCCAGAGCGCTAACAGCTGGGGAATGGAATTTGCCTCCATGCTGGAGTACGCAGGAACCAGTTCCACGTCAGGCATGTTGGCGCTGAGCCTGAGCGCCAACAGCAGTAGCGAGTCCACGCTGAACGCGGACATCTCAAAAGAGGAGAGCCTGATCTCCACCGAGAGCAAGAGCCTGACGGCGGTCATGACCAGCGCCAACGAGGTTCTGCAGGCGATTCCGATGCAGCTGTCGGAGGTCAACGAGCTCTACTCGGCCATCACCGGCTACAACCAGAACAGTTAGGGAGCAGCAAGAATGGGAAGTTATCGGGAACATGCGCTGGATGGAGCCTCGGCGGTCGATCTTGTGGTGGCGCTCTACGACGGCATCCTCCGCTTTCTCTACGCAGCCATCGACGGCGTAGAGCGCGGAGACGCGGAGGCGCGGCGCGGCGCCGTCAAGCGCGCGCTGGATATCATCATTCATCTTCAGGCGCGGCTGCGCATGGATGTAGGCGGAAGGCCGGCGGAAGCTCTCAGCGAGTTCTACGCCTCGATCTTTGCGCAGATTCTGCAGGCCTCGCAATCGGCCTCGAAGCCCAAGTTCGAGCACGCCATCGAATGCGTGCGCACGGTGCGCGATGCATGGCGTGAGGTTGCCAAAGACCCCGCGGTGAACCCCGCTCCTCTGCAGGTGGGTGGTTCTTCCGCAGCGGGCCTCTCCGGCGATTACAACGCGGCATCCGGAACCGGCTCAAGCTGGAATGCGTGAACGGCGCGTCGAACGCGCACTTGGCTATCCGGTGACGGTGAGCTCTTCTTCCAGTTGCTGTTTGCTGTAGAGGCTGGCGTAGTAGCCGTCGAGAGCCAGCAGTTCGTCGTGGCGGCCGATTTCGACGATGCGCCCATGCGCGAGCACGGCAATCTGATCGGCCTGGCGCACGGTCGATACGCGATGCGAGATGAGGATGGTCGTAGCCGCCTCGGTGTAGCTGCGCAGCCCGCCCAGAATGCGCTCTTCGGTGTAGGTGTCCACCGAGGCCAGTGCATCGTCAAGGATCAGGATCGCGGGGCGGCGCAGCAATGCCCGCGCAATGGCGGCGCGCTGTTTCTGTCCGCCCGACAGCGTCACTCCGCGCTCGCCCACGACCGTCTCGAAGCCCAGCGGAAACTCCTCGAACTCCTGGCGAATATGCGCGGCCTCGGCGGCCTTGAGCAAGTCCTCGGGCGTTGCCTGCGGCGCGCCAAAGGCAAGGTTCTCGCGGATGGTCTCGCTGAACAGGAAAGTCTCCTGCGGCACCATGCCGATGTTCTTGCGCAGCACGGCCAGCGGGTAGTTGCGCACGGGCTGGCCATCGATGAGCAGCGTGCCCTCCGGCGCTTCGTAGAGACGGGCAATCAGGTTGACGAGCGTGGACTTGCCGGAGCCGGTGGGGCCGACGATGGCCAGGCTTGAACCGGCGGGAATGCGCAGCGAGATGTCTTTCAGCACGGGCGTTTCACCGTAGCTGAAGCTGAGGCCGCGGAACTCGATCTCTCCCTTCAGCACGGTGTCCGGCGCGAGCGGCAACGCCGTTGAGCTGTCGGTGATGGCCGGTTCGGCATCCAGCAGTTCCTGGATGCGGATGACCGACGCGGTGCCGCGCTGGAAGATGTTGATGACCCAGCCGATGGCGATGATGGGCCAGGTCAGCATGATCATGAAGGTGTTGAACTCGACAAACTGGCCCACGGTGATCTTGTGGGCGATGACCAGATGTCCGCCGGCAAACAGGGTGATGACCATCGAGACGCCGAGGATGAACTCCAGCGAGGGCCACAACATGCCCATCAACTGCACCAGCTTGAGAGCGCGGGCAATGTACTCGCGGTTGAGCCGTTCGAAGAGCCGTGCCTGCGACTGCTCGCGGCCGAAGGCGCGGATCAGGCGCACGCCGGAGAAGTTCTCCTGGGCCTGCGAGGAGATGTCGGAAAAGCTGGCCTGGATGCGCTCGAAGCGCGTGTGGATGCGGCTGCCGAAGTACTGGATCAGAATGCTGGCCAGCGGCATGGGCGCCCACGCAACCAGGGTGAGAAACGGGCTGATGTGCAGCAGGAAGACCAGTGCGCCCACGGTAAAGAAGATGGTGTTGACGCTGTACATCAAGGCCGGACCCAGCAACATGCGCACGGCATTCAGGTCGTTGGTCATGCGCGCCATGATGTCGCCGGTGCGGTAGCGCTGGTAGAAGCCGGTGTCCTGCTGTTCGAGTTTGCGGAACAAGTCGTTGCGCAGGTCGAACTCGATCTCGCGCGAGATGCCGATCAGTATCCAGCGCTGGGAATAGAGGAAGACGCCCTTGACCAGCGAGATGCCGACGAGCAGCCCAGCGTAGAGCAGGATGGTGTGGCGGGTGGCCTCGTGCCTCTGCATGGCATCGATGGCCTTCTCAAGGACGCGGGGGAACTGCACCCAGATGGCGTTGGTGCATACGCAGGAGAGGATTCCCCACACGTATCCCCAGCGGTAGCGGCGCATGTAACCGAACAGCGGGCGCAGGTCGCGAAGCATGTTTCTATTGTACGGGGACGGCGCAGGGAGGGGACGCCCCTGGGCCCGGCCCGCCTTGTGGAATGGGGAGAAGGCTGGAACTGATCAATTTGGACCGATTGCCGATGAATTGAATCACAAGGATTTGCAAGCGGAGCAGGTATGGCTGACGATCAAGATCCATCTGCGGATTCCCCCTCGATAAGCGAGGACACTTCCAGCGCATCCCGTCGAGCTTCCGAACGGCGGCGCTGGCGGCGATTCCCTTGCGAGGGCTTTGCCGAGGTGGCCGTCTATCATCCGGACACTTTGTTCCGAGGCCAGATTCGCGACCTCTCGTTGCAGGGCTGTTTTGTGGAGACCCGCGCCAGAGTCCATCTGGCAATTCACGCCATCGCAGAGATCTGTTTTCATCTCAACAACCGCCAGTACAAGACCCAGGCGGTGGTGATGAATCTTCGGCAGGGAGAAGGTGTTGGTTTCCAGTTCCACTTCGCGGAAGGTGACATGGCGGACCAAATCCAGAACCTGATCGATGAACTGCTCGCCATGGAACCGCGCGGCTAAGGTTGAGGAGCAGCTTTAGGTAGGCGTGCGCAACAGCAGATAGCCGCCGACCAGGCCGAACAGTACGTCCGACGACCAGGCGGCAAAGGCGGCGGGCAGGTAGTTTACGTTGCCCATCGCGCCGAACGTTCCGTCCACCACCCAGTAAGCCAGCGCCACCACGATGGCAATGGCAATGGCCGACAGCGAGCCGCGCCGGCCCATCGCAAGCGCAAAGGGAATGCCCAGCATGGCCATCACCACGGCCACCAGCGGATAGGCCACCTTGTGCCACAGAGCTACGCGCAGGCGCATGGTGTCAAACCCGCTCTGCCGCAGATCCTGGATGTAGCCATCCAGTTGTCCGAAGTTCATCTCCTGCGACTGCAGATTTTCCTTGGTAAAGTAGCCGGGGTCTTCGTGAATCTCTGAGAAGCTGGTCTGCCGGAACTCCTTGAACGAGGTGCTTTCGGCGCCGTCGATATCGCGCGACCAGCCGTTCTGGAAAACCCAAGAATTGGTGTACTGGTCCCAGTAGACGCGCCCGCCAAAGATGCGGCGCGAAAGCGCGAAGGTGGAAGGATCGAACTCGAAGACCGAGAGATTCGCGAACTGCTTCCGCTCCGGATCGAAGAACTGGTAATAGAAGATGCGGCCCGGCTCGCCCGTGCGCGGCTGGCCAAAGATCCACTTCTGCTCCGGATGGAGGAAGGTCTGCGGCGGACGGCCTTTGATGGTGGCGCGCAGTGCCTCCTGGCGGCGGTTGGCCTGGGGCAGATAGTACTCGTCGAAAAGAAACAGGCTTACGGCCAGGATGGCGGCGATCGATACGATTGGAATTACCATCCGGTAAAGGCTGATGCCGGTGGCCTTCATGGCCACGATCTCGCTGTTGCGGCTGAGCACGCCGAAGGTGACCAGCGCGGCAATCAGCACGGCCAGCGGCGCAATCTGGTAGAGCATGCTGGGCGTCAGGTTCACCAGGTAAGCGCCCACCGTGGGCAGCGCGATATGGTTGCGCAGGATGTCGCCCACCAGATCGAAGAAGGTGAAGATCAGCATGAGCATGACGAACGCCGACAGCACCAGGACAAAGGTGGTCAGGAATTCGCGGATCACATACTCGTCGAGAATGCGCGGAAAGGAGTTGCGCGACCTGCCGCGCTGCATGCGGGGCTGGAACCTTTCAATCAACCGGCTCAGCCGCGAAGCATCTCCGGCCGGACCCGCCGCATCGGTTGCCTTGGGAATCCGCGCCACCCATGCCGTGATTGCACTTAATACTCTGCCGCCATTGGCCATCTGCCACAGCAGGAAGATGCCTGCCCCGGCAAACAGAAGATTGGCCGACCAGACCGAGAGCCAGGCCGGCAGCCGGTCCTGCTTGCCGAGCGCCATTCCGGTGGACGACAGAAAATAGTAGAGGAAAACCAGCAGGATGGTGAAGACGAAACCGGAGCTCTTGCCGCCTCTCTGCGAGGAGACGCCCAGCGGCACACCCACCAGCATCAGCACCAGGCAGGCTGCGGGAAAAGCGAAACGACTGTTCAACTCGATCCGATAGCGCTTTGCTTCGGGGCCGTGCATGCGGCTCAGCAGCGCCTTCATCGGCAGCGCGTAGATGGCCGTATCCAGCCGTCCCAGATGCACATCGCTTTGCGGGCTCAGTGCCAGCGGCAGGTCGGTGGTTGCGAAGGTGGAAATGTTGTATTGCTGCTCCTGCGCTGTCTTTGCTTCGTGCCGTGCGCCGTCGCGCAGGCGCATCAGCAACACCTGCGTGGAGTCGCTGACCACCGTAGCCGAAGCGGCGGTGGTGATCACCGGCGTGGTGGGATCGCTGACGTCGGCCATGAAGACCTGACGCCAGTTGGCCGCGCCTGCCCCGGAGCGCACATCCTGTACATAGAGCACAAAATTCTTGAAATCTTCGTAGAAGACGCGCGGCTGAATCTCGTAGGAGGCCTGCGAAGTGCCCAGCGACTGCTCCATATCGAGAATCGCCTGGTTGGCGCGCGGCGCAATGTAGAGCGAGTTGGCCAGGCCCAGAATGGTTCCCGCCACGGCCACAATCGCCGACACGCGCACAAAGTACCAGATGCCCAGGCCCGAGGCGCGCATGGCGATCACTTCGCTGTCGGCGGCCAGACGGCTGAAGCCCAGCAGCACGCCCACCAGTACCGACATGGGAATGGTGACGCGCAGCAGATTGGGCAGCGTGAACAGGAATATCTCGGCTGCCGTGGTCAGGCTGGAACTGTTGCGCACCACCATCTCCAGCACATGCGGCAGATACGGCATGAAAAGGATGAAGGTGAACAACGCGCATCCGATGAGCGTGTGAGAGAGGATCTCGCCGAGGATGTAACGGGTCAGGATGCGCACAAGCGGGCTCTTGAATTAGTTTACCGTGTCCATCCACTTTGCGCCGCGCCAGGCGGTGGAACGCTGCCCGCCTGTTGATCCGGCCCTTAAATAGAAGCACCGCTCCCCACCCATTTCGCTGGTTTCATCGCGAAATGGGCGGGAAAGCAGGACAGGGCCGAATCAATCGGCCTGCCAACCCCTCAGCCGCAGGCTGTTCCCCAGCACGCAGACCGAGCTGAGCGCCATAGCCGCCGCCGCCAGCCACGGCGTCAGCAAAATGTGGAACAGCGGATAGAGCGCTCCCGCCGCCAGGGGAATTCCCAGCAGGTTGTAGCCCACCGCCCAGCCCAGGTTCTGCCGCATGATGCGCACTGTCGCGCGCGCCAGGCCCAGCGAGGCAGGAATCCCGGAGGGCCGCGGATGCAGCAGCAGCACATCGCCCGCCTCCTGCGCCAGGTCCGCGCCCGTGCCCATGGCAATGCCCGCATCGGCCTGCGCCAGCGCGGCGGCGTCGTTGATGCCGTCGCCCACCATGGCCACGCGCAGCCCCTGCTGCTGCAGCGCGCGAATCCGCGCCAGCTTGCCGGCCGGGTCCAAGCCCGCCTCTACCTCGTCGATGCCGGCCTGCGCGGCGATCGGCGCGGCGGCAGCGGCTGAGTCGCCCGTCAGCATCAGCACGCGCAGCCCAGCCTTGCGCAACGCGGCCACGGCCTCCGCCGCATCCGGCCGCAATGCGTCCCGCGCGTCAAAATACCCAGCCGGTGCATTGCCGAGAGCCATCCAAAGCCGCGTAACGCCCGCCGCCGGCGCTTCCACATCTGTGGGCAGTTCGATGAAGTACTCCTGGAACAGCGCCTCATTGCCCAGCAGGCACTCATGGCCTTCGACGCGCGCGCTGAGTCCACGGCCGGGAATGAGCTGCACATCCTCCGCCACGGCCGGCGCCAGTCCCAGTTCTCGCGCGCGATCGATCAAGGCATGGGCCAGGGGATGATTTGACCGCTCCTCGGCCGCCGCCGCCAGCCGCAGCAAGCCGTTCGCTCCGTACGCCGGCTGCCCCGTCCTTTCGCCGTCCACTTGGCGAAAGGGTGGGACTTGATCCGCTCCCATCACCTCGACTCGCTCCAGCACCGGCCTGCCCACGGTGAGGGTTCCCGTCTTGTCCAGCACAATCGCATCCAGATGCGCCAGCCGCTCCAGCGCCTCGCCTCCCTTGAAGAGCACACCCAACTGCGCGCCGCGGCCCACGGCCACCGTCAACGCCGCAGGCACCGCCAGCCCCATGGCGCACGGGCAGGCAATCACCAGCACGGCCACGGTGTTGGCCAGCGCCAGTTGCAGCGAGTGCGTAGCGGCCATCCATGCAATGAATGTAACCAGCGCCAGCCCCAGCACCACCGGCACAAAGATGGCGCTGGCCCGGTCGGCCAGCCGCTCCATGGGTGCGCGCGAACCCTGCGCCTGCTCCACCATGCGCGTAATCTGCGCCAGAACCGTGGCCTCGCCCAGAGACTCGGCGCGGCACTCCACCGCGCCGTCGTAGTTGAGCGACCCGGCCAGCACACGCCCGTCCGGCTCCCGCTCCAGCGGCGTGGATTCGCCTGTTAGCATCGACTCGTCCACCGTCGTGCGGCCTTTCACGATGGTCGCGTCCACCGGAAACCGCTCGCCGGGCAGCACCAGAATGCTGTCACCCGGCGCAATCTCATCGAGCGGCACCATCGTCTGCACGCCGCCGACCACGCGCCGCGCCGTCACCGGACGCAGCCTCGACAGCGACTCCAGCGCTGCCAGAGCGCGGCGCTTGGCGCGAGCCTCCAGCGTCTTACCCAGCAAAAGGAACCCCAGAATCAGCAGAACCGCATCGAAGTACACCGCGCGACCCGGCTGCGGCGCTAACGTTGACCAGAGCGAGTAGAAAAACGCTACGCCGGTACCGAGGCTGACCAGCGTATTCATGTTGGTTGCGCCGTGGCGCAGCGCCCGGCCGGCGCTCACATAGATGGATCGCCCTGCCCACAGCATCACCGCCGCCGTCCCGGCCAGCAGCCACCAGCGCAGCCCATTCGGCGGCAACGCATAGAGCCAGGGCATGGCCCGCATCAGCGCGTGATCCAGCGCGCCCATCTGGCCGCCCAGCGGCATGGCCAGCAGCATGGCCGCCGCGCCTGCTACCAGCGTTACCCCAGCCTTGCGCGCTGACTCTTCTTCGCGCTCGCGTACCTGGCTCGCGCTGCCATCGGCGCGCGGCAGCACGGCGTCGTAACCGGCTGCGCGAATGGCCTCCACCAGCGCAGCAGGCGCGGTCGCCGCCGGATCGTAGACCACGCTGGCGCGATGCGCCATCAGGTCCACACGCGCCTGCTCCACGCCCGGCGTTGCGCGCAGCGCCTGCTCCACATGGTGCTGGCAGGAGGCGCACGTCATCCCCAGTACCGGTAAGGTCAGCGTTTCAGTAGAGAGTTCGCTCATCGCCTATCTCCTTGGATGAATCTGGGCGCGGGTCCGGTCCATATCCTTCAAGTGCGATCGCAGGTTGCGATGTTGCGCCTCGTCAAGTGAAGCCCGGGACCGACGGTCCCCGGCAGGCGGTTACGGCGTGTAGCGCTTTTCGCCGGCTGCCAGGAGAACATCCAGGCGGTTCTGCTCCGGGGGCAGGGGACAGGTGGCGAAGGCCGTATAGGCGCAGGGCGGATTCTCCAGACGGTTAAAGTCCAGCATCAGCGTTCCCGGCTGGTCGAGTCCGTGGTCGGGCAACTGGGTGTGGAGGAAGCGGCCGCCTGGGTAGGTGGCGGTGGTGCTGGTCGAGTCGCGCAGGATGAAGAAGAGCGACCGCGATTGCGGGTCTTCGAGGACCGGCTCCAACTGCTGCACTTCGCCGTCGATGAGGAACATTGCCAGGCCGGGCGCGGTCAGGTGCAGGCTGTTGCCCAGGGCAGTGGGAATCTCCTCGATCTGCGGCGGATGGTAGGGAATCCAACGGGCTTCAACGACGAGCTTGGGATCGGGCGGGAACCAGTTGAGTCCGTGGAAGGCGGCGCGGACGGGCGAATCGGCGTCCTTGATGCGGACTACGAAGCGGCCGGCGCGTTCCATCACAATCATGGTGAGGCCGCGCCAGGCAATGGTGGAGGGCGCCGCGTCGGTAGTGGACAAAGCGACTTCGCGCGCGGGGCGGCCGTCAACGGTGAGCTCCGGCGGAAAGCCGCCCGCGGGCGACAGAAGCTGGACCGTCTTGCCGCTAACGGTGATGAGGCCCAGATGTGCGGGCGCCGAGGCGGGCAGGCGAACCGCGCTGGCCGGGTCGGAGCCGACGGCGTTGAAGCCGGGCTTGAGCCAGTCGAGGGCGGTCAGCGAGAGCCAGCCGTCGGGCGCGGCAATGGCCTTTGCACGGATGGCGCGCCAGTTTTCCAGATCGCGGCTCCATGCGGCTGAGTCGGTAACCGACTGAGCGCCAAGGGGAAGAGCGAGGGCAAGTACAGCAAGGAACAGAGCGAAGGAAGACGGCCTGCGGGTCATGGCTATCATTTTGAACCGTCACGCCGGGGATGGGAAGCGGTAGTAGGGGCTGGAACTTGACAATAGCGTTGTCAGATTCCTAGAATTAAAGAGGCGTACTTTCTTGGTTTTTCATGATAAAGTATTTGGATTCTGTTGGTTAACGGCTCGGATCGAGGAAGACGCCGGGGACGGACCGCTGGTTTTTCTTGAGCTAAGCGGCCGTGGCAGAGCAGGACGGAGAGCAGCGACGATGTCCGATGTACGCCTGAGCCCGCGCGAGCGGCTGGTGTTGACCGCCATTATCGAGCTGTACATTGCGACCGGCGAGGCCGTGGCTTCGCAGGCGCTTGCACGGTTCCTGGCGCATCGCGACGGGCTGAGCGCGGCGACGCTGCGCAACGTGATGGCCGTGCTGGGCGAGACAGGCTTGCTGGAGCAGCCGCATACCTCGGCGGGCCGCGTGCCCACGGCGGCGGCCTTCCGCTACTACGTGGAGCAGGTGGTGCGCCCGGGGCAACTGGGCTCGGCAGCGCAACCGACTGGAGCTCTGCAGGCAGCTCCGCTCAGCGAAGCGCGCCGCGACCAGATCGACGACAGCTTTTCCGGAGTGGCCAGCTCGCACGAGTACCTGGAGCGGACCTCGCATGTGCTGGCGCTGATCTCGCAGGGGCTGGGCGTGGCGCTGGCCAGTTCGACGGTGAGCCAGGTGTTGGAGCATATTCATTTTTCGCGGCTGGGCGCCGGGCGGGTGTTGGCCGTTCTGGTTACGCAGGCTGGAACTGTGCAGGACCGGGTGTTGACGCTGGACCGCGAACTGACGCTGACCGAACTGGAGACGGCGGCGCGCTACCTGAACGAGAACTTTCGCGGCTGGCCGATTGAGAAGATTCGCAGCGAGATTGCGCTGCGCGTGGATGCCGAGGAGCAGGCTTACCGGCAGATGCTGGCCTCGGTGGAGGAGCTTTGCCGGAAGGGCGCGCTGACGGTGGGCGCGGCGGGGCCGGCGCTTTATGTGGACGGGATCGCCAACCTCATCACCAACGAGGTGGACCGGGAGCGGCTGCGGCAGATGCTGGCGGCTCTGGAGGCCAAGCAGCAACTGATCGAAATCCTGAACGCCTATGTGGATGGGCGGCGGCAGGAGGTGCGCGTGGTGGTGGGGCTGGATGCGGCGTCGCCGGCCATGCAGGACCTGGTGCTGATCGGTGCTCCGGCGCGGATCGGCAGTGAAAACCTCGGCACGGTGGCTGTGATTGCACCCACGCGCATCCAGTACCAGGAGATGATCCAGGCGGTCAGTTATATTGCGCGGCTTTCCGAGCGGATTCTGGAACGGCCTGCCAATTGATACGACAGCGAGAGATGCGATGGCAGCGCGGTTGAAGCTGCACGCGCCGCGGATCGATGTGCGGCCCATTCGGGAACGTAGGATGGAATGAGGCGAATTTGAAGTTCGGGAGAAGAGACAGGAAGATGCCAGAGGAAAAGACAGAAGCGACCGTGACGGAACCGCTGGAGATCGCAGCGGGCGAGCCGGTCCTCGAGATCCAGGCCGAAGAGATGCCTGTGCCGCAGGCGGAGCAGGAGCCGGCTGCCGAGCCGGTGAGCCGCGCGGAATACGACCAGTTGAAGGGCGAGCGCGACCAGTTGCTGGACCGCATGGCGCGCATGCAGGCCGAGTTTGACAACGCGCGCAAGCGGGCCGAGCGCGAGCGGGTGGAGTATCGCGACTACGCGGCCGGCGCGGTGGTGGAGCAGTTCCTGCCCGTGCTGGACAACTTCGCACTGGCGCTGGCGTCCGACGGCTCGGCGGAGCAATTGCGCTCGGGCGTCGGGCTGATTGTGAAGCAGATGGAAGACGTGCTGCGTCAGATGCAGGTGGTGGCGGTGCCCGCGGTGGGCGAGCCGTTCGATCCGCGCGTGCACGAAGCGCTGGGTACGGTGGAGCGCGAAGACGTGCCGGATCAGCATGTGGCCGAGGAGATCCGCCGCGGCTACAAGTTGCGCGAAAAGCTGTTGCGGCCGGCGCTGGTGCGCGTGGCGCACAACCCCAAGCAGACGAGCGAGTAACCTCGGGTTTCACGTGTCGGCTTCCAAACCAAAGATGTTTCTTCAAGGGATGGGAATCGTCTTCGGCCTGGAACGGGCTGGAGGCTAGAAGCTAGGAGCTAGAAGCTGTTTTGAGCAAAGCAGATTACTACGAAGTACTTGGAGTTTCGCGCGAGGCGAGCGACCAGGAGCTGAAGAGCGCCTATCGCAAGCAGGCGCTCAAGTATCACCCGGACCGCAATCCGGGCGACCACGCTGCCGAAGAGAAGTTCAAGGAGGCCAGCGAGGCCTACCAGGTGCTGAGCGACGGAGAAAAGCGCGCGGCCTACGATCGCTACGGACATGCGGGCGTGGGCGGCGGCGGATTCAACGGCGCGGGGCCGTTTGCCGGCGGCGTGGACCTGGGCGACATCTTCGGCGACCTGTTCGGCGAGATGTTCTCAATGGGCGGAAGCGGCGGCGGACGCGGACAGCGCCAGCAGCGGGGCGACGATCTCCGCTACGATTTGGCCATCGATTTTGAAGATGCCATCTTTGGCACGCAGACCGAGGCGACGATCCGGCGGCTGGAACCCTGCGCGGCCTGCAAAGGCCGGGGCAGCGCCTCGGGGCGCGGACCGAGCGTGTGTCCGCAGTGCCAGGGGCGCGGGCAGTTGCGTTACCAACAGGGCTTCTTCTCGGTTGCACGGACCTGCGGGACCTGCGGCGGATCGGGCTCGGTGATTGCCGACCCCTGCACCACCTGCCGCGGCGAGACGCGCACCACAGCCGAAATCAAGCTGAACGTGAAGGTGCCGCCGGGCGTTGAGGACGGTACGCGCATCCGCTACGGCGGGGAAGGCGACGCGGGACGCAACAACGGACCCAAGGGCGACCTGTACGTGGTGCTCTCGGTACGGCCGCACGACTTCTTCGAGCGCCAGGGCAACGACCTCTACTGCGTGATCCCCATCAGCTTTCCGCAGGCGGCGCTGGGCGCGGAGTTTGAGATGCCGGGCATCGACGGTCCAGTGAACATCAAGATTCCCGAGGGCACGCAGAGCGGACGCGAACTGCGCATCCGCGGTCGGGGAGTGCCCATCCTGAACGGCAAGGGCAACGGCGACATGGTGGTAAAGGTGATGGTGCAGATTCCGCGCAAGCTGAGCCGGGCGCAGCGGGAACTGGTGCAGAAGCTGGGCGAATCCATGACAGTGGACAACAAACCGGCCTCGCCGGGTCTGCTCGAAAAGATGAAGGACTTGTTCAGCTAGAGCGGACGGATTTGCAAACATGAAGGGCGCAGCCATTTGGCTGCGCCCTTCGTGTTTGCAACATCGAGAAGTATGCCGGAAGGCTCTCGGTCTACAGGGCGAACAAGGCAATCACTACGACCGCAACTCCGATGCAGAGGCTCATGCGGTCGGTGAGGGCGAAGGCGACGGGGTCTTCGTCGAGTTCGCCGCGCGAGGCCAGCAGCCAGACGCGGTTGAGCCAGAGGAGCATGAGCGGAACCATGAGCCAGAGCAGACGAGGTTCGCGGTACAACTTCGTCACGTCCAAACCGCTGATGTAGATGGCGAACACGACCACGGCAGAGTAGGCGCTGGCGGTGCCGAAGCTGCGCAACTGCTGCTGATCGGCCAGCAGATAGCCGCGGCCGTTCTTGGGCGTGGAGTTGCTGGCGCGCAGATTTTCCAACTCGGCAAAACGCTTGACGATGGCAAGCGAGAGGAAAAGGAAGAGCGAGAAGCCGGCCAGCCAGTGCGAGATCGGCGTGAGCGTAGCGGCTCCGCCGGCCAGCAGCCGCAGAATGTACAGTCCGGAGAGGACGAGCACATCGACGAGGGCGATGCGCTTGAGGAAGAGCGAGTAGGCGAGCGTGGTGGCCAGATAGAGCAGCAGCCATCCGTAAAATCCGCCGGGAAGCAGTTGGCCTCCGACGAGCGCCACAGCCAGGAAAAGCACCGCCAGCGCGGCCCCTGCAACAGCGCCGAGATCGCCGGAGGCAAAGGGCCGCAGGCGCTTGCGCGGGTGGCGGCGGTCGGCCTCGATGTCGAGCAGATCGTTCACCATGTAAGCAGACGATGCGGTGAGCGAGAAGCAAACAAAGGCAGCCAGTGCGGTCAGAAACTTGGCTGCGCTGAGCGAGTGCGACAGCAGCAGCGGCACAAAGATGAGCAGGTTCTTGGCCCATTGATGGGGGCGCATCGCCTTCAGCAGCGCGCCTGGGCCGGAGCGGCCTTCGATGAATGTACGTGCGGGCTTGATGCCGCCCAGACGCAGACGCAGGCGCAGGCTGGGGTTGGCGAGCATCGGCTCGGCGGCATGGGTCAGGAGCATCAGGTCGGGCGTGTCGTTGCCGATGTAGTCGAAGCCCTCTTCGCCGAAGCGCGCGCAAAGGCTGGCGAGCTTCTTACCGCCGATCAGGTTGGTTGCGCCGTCGGACCCGAGCACCCCGGCGAATAGATTCAACTGCGCGGCGATGCGCTCGGCCAGGCGCTGGTCGGCGCCAGTGGCCAGATAGATCTTGCGGCCCAGGGTGCGTTGCTGCTGAAGGTACTGGAGCAGCTTGCGATTGTAGGGCAGGTGAGCAACGTCGAGGGAAACCGAATCCGTGACAAAGGCTTTAAAGGCGGCTTTGCCCTGGAGCAGTTTGCCGGGGAGCCGGAGCAACCTCACAGGCTTGTTGCGCGCCATCGCCAGGAGCGAATCGACAAGCGTGTCGGACTTGACCAGCGTTCCATCCAAATCGACGCAGAGCGGACGCAGAGTTTGGGCGGGTGGTGCAGCGGGCGCGGCGGACAGGGACAAGAATCTACCTCATTCAATAGGCGGCCAGCCGAACTGAAAATAAGTATTGCTGGAAGCCGTTGGCTGCAGGCCGCGCTCGTTCTCAGCGAGTGGGCAAAGAGTTGGCATCAGTATAAAGCGATGCGGAAGTTGCCGGGCCAAAGCACAATGAAAACCAGCAGAAACACAAACCGCGGCCGGAGAGGCCGCGGCAAAAAGTTATGGTGGAGCTGAGCGGGATCGAACCGCTGGCCTCCTCGTTGCGAACGAGGCGCTCTCCCAGCTGAGCTACAGCCCCACAATCTTCATCTATCTTAGCAGCGAAGCGGAAAATCGCAAAGCGCCGACGAAGAGGCGGGTGCGGCATACGACGATCTGACGTAGGGAAACAGAAAAGCCGCCCCGGAGGGCGGCTTTCTTGTCTTCTGCAGATGGTGCGGGTTAGAGCTGGTTCATGTTGGCCAGGAACTCGGCGTTGTTGCGGACCTTTTCCAGGCGGCTGATGAGCAGTTCCATGGCTTCGACCGGGCTCAACGGATTGAGTACGCGGCGAAGGATGAAGATGCGCTGCAGGTCTTCCTTGGGGATGAGCAGCTCTTCCTTGCGGGTGCCGGAGCGCTGGATGTCGATGGCCGGGAAGACGCGCTTGTCCACGAGCTTGCGGTCAAGGATGATTTCCATGTTGCCGGTGCCCTTGAACTCTTCGAAGATGACTTCGTCCATGCGCGAGCCGGTGTCAACGAGGGCGGTAGAGATGATGGTGAGCGAGCCGCCTTCCTCGATGTTGCGGGCCGCGCCGAAGAAGCGCTTGGGCCGCTGCAGGGCGTTCGAGTCGACGCCGCCGGAGAGCACCTTGCCCGAGGGCGGAACAATGGTGTTGTAGGCGCGGGCCAGGCGGGTGATCGAATCCAGCAGGATGACCACGTCGCGCTTGTGCTCGACCAGGCGCTTGGCCTTCTCGATGACCATCTCGGCCACCTGTACGTGGCGGGCGGCGGGCTCGTCGAAGGTGGAGCTGATGACTTCGCCCTTCACCGAGCGCTGCATGTCAGTAACTTCCTCGGGACGCTCGTCGATGAGCAGCACGATGAGGACGACTTCCGGGTGGTTGGTGGAGATGGAGTTGGCGATAGCCTGAAGGAGCATCGTCTTGCCGGTGCGGGGCGGGGCGACGATCAGTCCGCGCTGGCCCTTGCCGACAGGCGTGAGCAGATCCATCACGCGGCCGCTGACGGCCTCGCGCACGGTCTCCATCTTGATCCGTTCCTGCGGATAGAGCGGAGTGAGATTGTCGAAGAGGATCTTGTTGCGGGTTTCCTCGGGCGATTCAAAGTTGATGGCCTCGATCTTGACCAGGGCAAAATACTTTTCGCCCTCGTGGGGCGGGCGGACGTTGCCGCTGATCGAGTCGCCGGTCTTCAGGTCGAACTTGCGAATCTGCGAGGGCGAGACATAGATGTCGTCGGGGCCGGGCAGGTAGTTGTAGTCGGTGGAGCGGAGGAAGCCGTAGCCGTCGGGAAGGATTTCAAGGACGCCCTCGGCAAAGATGTGCCCTTCTTTTTCGCTCTGGGCCTGGAGGATCTTGAAGATCAGATCCTGCTTGCGAAGACCGCTGGTTCCGGGGATTTCAAGAGAGCGCGCGATGCGGCTCAGCTCGGTAATATTTTTTTCTTTCAGTTCAGCGATGGTCATGTTCACCTGCGGGGCGGGATGGAATGCGAGGATGCTGGGGGAGGAGGACCCTGGAGCTTACCTGGATGGGATGAAGCGCGATCGATTGCGCTCATCCGAATCAGACAGCGTGCAGAAGAATGCGGATAGCCGATTATGCCGGATAAGGTCAGAAATCATCAAGTCAACCGGCTGGAAGAGCCGGGAGTGTTGAGAGGACCGAGGGAAGGCGCCTTTAAGCAGCGCGACGCCGTTCCTCAGGCTGCTCCGCGGGCGCTTCTTCGGCGGCAGCGGAGACGGGGTTGGCCGTCTGAAAACGGCAAAGTACTTCATTGGTGGTGTCTTGGAGCCGGGTATTGGGCTTATGCAGCTTGCGGGTGGCCTTGCTGGCCAGTTGGCAGAGCTGATAACGATTGGACACATGAGAGAGTGCCCCAAAGACCAAGTTGGAACGCATTGCAGTATCTCCTTGTTTGTTGCCTGCCCAGCCGGAGCTACTTGGCTCCGCCGGTGCCTGGGAACGCCGGACGAACGGGCGAACCAGAATCAGCTACCTAGTTTTAGACGCAAAAAACATGCGTACAGTTCAAAATAACGACGCAGCTTCGCACACTGTGAAACTGCCTCAAACGACGAGCGATGACAAGATTGCAGCCATATACCGGATGTGCAGAGCATTTCCTGTACGGAGGATGACCAGACACACCAGCGCATCTAAGAAGGAGCCGAGGCTCGATAGGATGCGGGAATCAACGGACAGGCACACGCACACGTCCTAACGCGCTGCCCTCTGTGGATGGCTAGCCTGAATGTATACCCAACCTTGAGCGAGGTCAACAATTATTTAACGAATATATTGCATGGAATTCAACCGGATTCCCATTTTAAAACTCCCTATAATCTATTATTAATCAACGCGATGCGGACGATTTACGGGCTGAGGAAGAAAATTCTTTGCTCTTTTCCTCCGGGGCCGGAGGCGGGAGAAGCCGATTGCGGACCGGGCTCAGCTGTGTCTGTTCAGGGGCCTGCCGTCCGGCTCCATGCCGAGTCTGCTCCCCGTACGCACCACTGGCCTGGCTGCGCCGGAGGGGCCGGGCTTCTGGCGGCGGGCAAAGACCTCATCCAGCCGGAAGATCCCCACGGCCAGCATGAGAACCAGCGGAATGCCAAACAGGAAAACGTCGCGTCCGGATTGGATCAATTCTTCGTGCACGTCCTCCCCCTCATAAGCCCGCAGGATGTCTTCTAGGAGCATATTGCAGAGAGAAGAGCCGTATGTCCAGCGCGAAAGAGTAACTCTGCGCACGAAATGAAGGTCATTCAATGACTATAGTACCCAGCCAGAGGGTACCTTAGGGAAGGAAATGCGAATACGCGGATGGCGCACTGGGACGTTAGATCTCCCAGGGACGCCCGTCGGGATCGCTGCACATGGGTGTGTGATGAGGATGGGCCCGCGCGGGGAGCTTGTCCTGGTTTTCCGGCGGCTTGCGCACGATGAAAAACTCGTCGAGCCGGAAGAGGGTGGCGAGCAGGAGCAGCACAAGGGGAAGCGCATAGAGGACGGCGTCCCTGCTGGAGAGGATCACTGTTTCTTGCATGGCGGACTCCAAACTGAGAATTGCGGCGGACGAGGGGACTTTCCCGCTGCAATGGAGTCATCGGCCGGAGATTAGCTATTCCTTAGAATCGAAAGTAATCGATGAGAAAACATAAAAACAGGGGAGCGTTGGCTGTCTCAAAACTGTGCAGATGAAGGCCTGGCGGCAGGAGCGCCTCTACCCGCACGGCGTAGCGCTTGCGGGGGGTCGGCGTGCGGGTAGAGGCGCTGCGCTTTTATGCCCAGTAGCTGCGGTCGAGGGTGCGGTACTGGATGGCCTCGGCGAGATGCGGCACAGCCAGGTGCTCGGCGCCTTCGAGATCGGCGATGGTGCGAGCAACTTTGAGAATGCGGTCGTGGGCGCGGGCGGTCAGGCCCTGTTGCTGCATGGCGCGCTCCAGCAGGCGCTCGGCATCGGGGTCGAGTTCGCAGTGAGCGCGAATCTGGCGGGTGGTCATCTGCGCGTTGGCGTAGATTTTGTCGCCGGTGCGGCGGAAGCGCTGCCGCTGGCGATCGCGGGCTGTGAGCACGCGCTCGCGAATCTGGGCGGAGCCCTCGGCCGCCGCGCCGCCGCGCAACTCCTTGTAGGGAACGGCGGGCACCTCGATGTGGATGTCGATGCGGTCCAGCAGCGGGCCGGAGATCTTGGCGACGTAGCGCTGGATCATGGGCGGCGTGCACATGCACTCGCGCGACTTGTCGTTGAAGTAGCCGCAGGGGCAGGGGTTCATGGCGGCGGCCAGCATGAAGCGCGACGGGAAGTTGAGCGACATGGAGGCGCGGGCAATGGTGACGGTGTGGTCTTCGAGCGGCTGACGCATGACTTCGAGCACGTTGCGCGGAAACTCGGGCAGCTCGTCGAGGAAGAGCAGGCCGTTGTGGGCCAGCGAGACCTCGCCGGGGCGGGGCACAATGCCGCCGCCGATCAGGCCCGCGTCGCTGATGGTGTGGTGGGGCGAGCGGAAGGGCCGCTGCGTGACCAGGCCCTGCGCGGCGTCGAGCACGCCTGCAACGGAGTGAATCTTGGTGGTCTCCAGCGCTTCTTCAAACGTAAGCGGCGCAAGGATGGAGGGCAGCCGCTTGGCCAGCATGGTCTTGCCGGAGCCGGGAGGGCCGATCATGAGGATGTTATGGCTGCCTGCGGCGGCTACTTCCAGCGCGCGCTTGGCGGTCTGCTGGCCGCGCACGTCGCTGAAGTCCACGGGGAAGTGCTGCAACTCGCCGAGCAACTGTTGCGTGTTGACGCGGAAAGGCTCGCGCTGAATGTGCCCGACCACCGCGGAGTTGAGCAGTTCGAGAACATCGGAGAGCGAGGAGACGGGATAGACGCTGACGCCCTCGACGACGGCGGCCTCGGCGGCGTTGGCCGCGGGCAGGATGAGGTTGGGAATGCCCTTCTCGCGAGCGAGTACGGCGATGGGCAGCACGCCGGGGATGGGGCGGATGCTGCCGTCCAGCGAGAGTTCGCCGACGAAGAGATACTGGCTTAGGTCAGTGGGCTTGAGCGCGCCGTACGCGCCCAGCAGGCCGACGGCGATGGGCAGGTCGAAGCCCGAGCCTTCCTTCTTCAGGTCGGCTGGCGCCAGGTTGATGGTGATGATGGTGGTCGGGATCAGATAGCCGGAGTTCTTGATGGCGGCGCGGACGCGGTCGCGGCTTTCGCGCACGGCGGCATCGGGCAGACCGACGGTGTGGAAGATGTCCTTGTCGGTGGCGACGCCACTGTAATCGACTTCGACGTCGATGAGGTTGGCGTCGATTCCGTAGACAGCTGCACTGAAGGTTTTAAAAAGCATGATAGTTAGATTGAAAGCGAGTGTAGCAGAAATGCAGGGAATAGGGAGTAGAGAATAGGAATGCGGCAACCGCATGAACAGGCAGACGGAAAGATTCTTGTTTTGAAAGGGCACGGCTTTAGCCGGGCCGCAAACGACGCAAAAGAAAGAGTCAGGCTTTAGCCCCTGCTGGACTTTGTTTGGTGAAAAGGTCAGATTCAGTCATTTTTCCGCAGCCTGTTTAGTCGTGCCGATTGCAAAGTCAATTTTATCGGCTTTAGCCGCCGAGGAACGTATTGAAGATTCTCAAACCATCCCTCAGGGCCTTCTATGAGACGGCTGGGGCTGTCAAGGCTTTTGTTTTTGCATTTGCTTTTTCCTTAGCTGCGTTTTTGTACTTGCCTTTGCTTTTGTCTTTGCACGTGTGTTGCATTCATCTCGGGCTTCTA